>Ga0190315_1001317_pt1 | contig 10216 bp, 5 predicted proteins | sample 48701101_MG_FD_161673 | JGI IMG/M metagenome (GOLD analysis project Ga0190315, IMG submission 161673) | Hydrothermal vent sediment bacterial communities from Southern Trench, Guaymas Basin, Mexico - 4870-11-0-1_MG | ecosystem: Environmental > Aquatic > Marine > Hydrothermal vents > Sediment ...
CGGAAATAATGAGAAATTTGTTCGAGGCCTGGATATGAACATTCTGGATTATGATGACTACACCAAGGAGAGGGTAGAACTTTTGAGGGGGGCAATGGAATCTGATGTGGCTGCAAGGTGCATTGAAGAGCACGATCCAGAGTATTTGTTTATGGATGGCTCTCTGTATGTGAACTCCAGAAAAAGACCCATAGAGTGTGATGAATATCCCATATACAGGAAAAAATTTGTGAGGCTTTTAAAATTGTGCAAGAAAAAATCCGTCCACATCATTGGGGTATCTGAAGACTCCAGATCGAGATTGTTTGTAAATTATCTCTCCAGGAAGTACAATATAAAATTTCCCAGATTTATGACAGATTCCTCTGTCCTGAGATTATTGGCAAAGAATACCAGATACAGAACAGTAGAATTTACTCCTCAATCCAAGTTTGAAGCAAATGATAAATTAACCTCAACACTAACTGCCTATTTTCCCACCGTTTATATTCAGCCCACGGAACTTTCTAACCCTCTGAGGGTAGATGTTCCGGATTGGGAGCACGAATTTGATAAAATTATCCGGTTAATAGTTCAACTCTCCAAGGGATCAAAGCAATATGGTTATCCAATACCACTTTATCTGGCTCATTTAGACGCAAGGATAGAACAGAAGCAAGCAGATTGGAGCATTACACAGTTAATTCATTATATGTCAAAGAATGATCCCGATTTATATGACACTATCCTGAGGGAAAGAAGACGTATCTATAGACCATGAGGTATTCTTAGTGTTTTCTTTGACTGAGGCTAGTAGGTATACCACATGCCCAGAACACTTACCCCCTATAAAAAGAAAAGAAATACATTAAGAATCCTGTTCAGCAGTAATTTTAACCAACCTATGTATGGGATCCTTATCCAGCCCCTGGCGGTTACCTGTGCATCGGTGACTGGCAACATATTGGCCTTACATTGATCCGTTCCCTCATTGTTATCCCCTTTGGTGATATAGAATTCGAATTCACTTTCTTTCGGGAAATCACCATAGAGGCACCTCCCTGTTCCTTTCTGACAATTCTTTACATATGGGATAAATTCCTCTTCAAAATTCTGTTTCGTCTTGCAGTCTAATGTTCCTTTAATCTCCTGAATCTCCCAGTTTTTTACTCTTACTATGCCCACTACTCTATGAATAATGGGCTCATTACCCTTGGTTTTTTTATCTCTATTGAATATGATCACATCCCCAATCTTAGTTTCTGAAAAGAAAGGCAATATAGTCCCCTTACCGTCTGGTGTTATTACGAGGATCATATCCCCAACAGAAAACCCGCTTTTGAGTGGGAATTTCTCTATTTCTTTCTCTATCTCCCGTCCAGATATTCTTTGTTTTATCCAATCTTTCCAGTTTACCCAATTTTTATGTACTCTGGATCCATAAGAACATGGACTGTCCAATAATATAGGATAGGTAACCTGAGCCAGTCCATAACTAACTGAGCCTATGGCGTCGTCTTCATGCAACATACTACAGGAGACTACCGCTACCAGGGGTACCGGCATGTGCGCCCCCAAGAGTAATCTTAGAACTATCAGGATTACTGCAAGTGTAATCAGAACCTCAGCTATATCCTTTACCCATGACTTTACCTCTTCCTTTAGCTTCATCCTATTTTCATTTGGAAATTCAGAAATAAACAGAAATATATTAATTAGTAAGTAAATGTATAAAAACATGAGAAAAATAGGAGAATGGAATTTGCATCTCGCATATCAAAATTAAAAGAATCCGCCACATTTAAATACTCCGCCATGGCAAAGAGAGAGGGTATCATAGATCTTACAATCGGAAGGACAAATTTCGACACCCCCATGGTGATTAAGGAGGCTGCAAAAAAAGCATTGGATGAAGGGAAGGTTCACTATACTCCAACAAGGGGCATTCCGGAGTTGAGAGAAAAGATTGTTGAGAAATTAAGGGATGAGAATTCTATTTCAGACCTGGATAAAGAGAGGGTGATTGTTAGCACTGGGGCAAAACAGATCATATTGGAGGCTGTAATGGCACTTATCAATGAAAATGATCCTGTTGCGATTCCAGATCCTTCTTGGGTAAGTTATGAGTCCATTGTTAAATTTTCAGGTGGCAAAATAATATGGCTTCCCCTAAGTGCGGAGAATGGTTTTATTCCAGATGAAAAATTTTTTTCAGTTTTCGAGAATTCCAATTCAAGGCTGATATTCTTAAACTCCCCCAATAACCCCACCGGGGCGGTTTATCCCAAAAAAGTAATAAGGAGCATAGTCGATATTGCAGAGAGGAGGGATTCGTGGATAATTTCAGATGAGATATATGAAAAATTGATCTATGAAGGAAAACACTTCAGTGCTGGAAGTATTTATCCAAAATGCATAGTGGTGAATGGGTTTTCAAAGGAATTTTCAATGACCGGATGGCGCCTGGGCTACGCAGCATGTAGTGAAAAAGAATTGATCGATAAAATGAATCTCATTCAGGGTCAGTCGGTTTCCTGTGCCACTTCATTTGCACAGTATGGTGCATTAGCAGCCTTTACCGAAGAGGCAAAAAAAGAAACAGAAAAAATGAGAGATGAACTAAAGAAGAGAAGGGATTACCTGATGAAGAGATTGAATGAGATGGATGTGCTCTGCATAAAGCCTAAGGGAGCATTCTATACATTCCCGTCTTTGGGAGAAATTGATGATATAAAATTCTCAGACAGATTACTCGAGAACGGTGTGGCGGTAATTCCAGGAAGCCCATTCGGTTCTTCGGGAAAAGGATGTGTAAGGATGAGTTACGGTGCTGCAAGCATAGAAGAACTGAAAAATGCAATGGATAAAATGCGTGACATAAAATAAAAATGGAATTGTTTTCAACACAGGTGTTAGCCTACATAGGGATGGTAGCAATAATCCTGTTATTTTTATTCATAGCAGGGTTATTGATAGCACTTACCGTTACCTATCTCATGTTTAGAAATACCAAAGTTATAAATTCTATTCATTCAAAATTCAGTTCCCTTGTTCTTAAAGTACTACTTTCAATTTTAGATTTGTTATACATGCCAGCCAAGAAGGTCACCTTAGTGCTTGGAGGAAATGATACGATGATAGACATCGTAAGTACGGAGATCAGGAATATCTTGCTTAAGAATGAATTTGCTCAGGTTCCATTTAAGGATCGTATCGTAATCCTCCCGCAGTGTCTGAGGAGTCTGGAATGCCCGGCAAGATTCAGTTCAGTGGATGGGGCTCGGTGTGTTGGCTGCGGAAAATGCAAGATATTTGAGATAACGAAGAAAGCCAATGAATTAGGATATAAAGGGGTATATATCGCACCGGGGGGAGGTTTTGTAAGAAGAATTATTAAAAAGATAAAACCAAAAGCCGTTTTAGGCGTAGCATGCCCCTCTGAAGTAAATTTGGGGATGTTGGAGGTTTCTACTAAAGGAATTCCATGCCAGGGTGTGATTCTTCTGAAGACGGGCTGCGTTAATACAGATGTGGATCTAGACCTAGTATTTGAAACTATGGAGATTGGAAGGGAAAAATTAGACAATACGTTAATCGTTACACGGGTAAAAGAAGTTTGAGGATAAACCTAGGGTGGAGAGTATAACTGGTATTATATAAGCTAAAAATTCACCTGTGGAAGCGATATGGATATTCACCCCAGTCCGACCTTCAAAGCCTCCTTCACCACATATTTATGAGGGATTGAGCAGAGCGAAATCCCAGATAGATTCGTAGTGATGATCAAACTTTCTGAGTTTACAGGCAGTGGCCATAGTCCATCTTTTGTCAGCCTTTAAAATGCCAACATAGTTGACTTTGGCTGTAGGGCATTCGTCTAAGCGACTCAAGGTCTTGCACCCTGCAACATTCGTTTCACAAGACTGCTGGTATCTTCAGCATAGCTTCATTATCGACTACCAGCAGTCATCTCGTCTCTGTAATGTTGCCTTAGCTTTCGCTAATTTTGTAGTTTTTGAAGTGGTGGATGGAACTTCCTCACAGCCTCTAACAAAGGTTGTGGCAGCCCTTCGACCACTACCTGAATTTTTCCATACATAGATAGTTTATCGCTAGGAGTGTGTCAGAATAGGCGATTAGTACAGGTAGGCTGAACACCTCGCCGAAGCTTGGTGCTTACACCCCCTGCCTATCAAACCCGTCTTTTAACGGGAGCCTATTTTACCTCTTTTTGGGGATCGCTTCGGGCTTAGATGCTTTCAGCCCTTATCGATTACAGCGTGGCTACCCAGCATGCCTTGTCAGACAACTGGTAGACCAGAGGCTGCGGTCCATTGTTCCTCTCGTACTAAATGGACCTTCCCCTCAGGTAAATCACACTTCCAGTAGATGCCGCCAAACTGTCTCGCGACGTTCTAAACCCAGCTCACGTATCGCTTTAATGGGCGAACAACCCCACCCTTGGTTGCTTCTGCACAACCAGGATGCAATGAGCCGACAGCGAAGTAGCAAGCCGCGGGGTCGATGTGTACCATCAACCTTTCTTTCCTTTTCGAAAAGGTTAGAGTGTGTACTCTTGCCCGCGACCACTCAGTTATCCCCGGGGTAGCTTTTCCATCAGCCCGAACCCCCATTAAGGGGGTATCGGGGTTCGCTAGACTTCTCTTTCGAGTCTAGATTTCTTGATAGTCGAAATCTAGTCAGGCTGGCTTTTGGTCTTATCCTCCATGACCCATTTCTGACGGGTCTGAGCCAACCATTAGATACCGTTGATATGTTTTCAACGGTGTACCGCCCCAGCCGAACAGCCCACCTGCTGTTGTCCTCTGGAGAGTTAGGGATGCAGTCACTGAAGGGTGGTGTCTCAATTTTGACTCCACCATCCCCAAAAGGATGGCTTCGAAGTCTCCCACCTACACTGCGCAACTATAACCACATCCCAGCAGCAAGCTGCTGTAAAGCTCCACGGGGTCTTCGCGTCCCACTGGAAGTCTCTGGCCTGTTCACCAGAATAGTAGGTTCACCGAGCCTCTGCTTGGGACAGTGGGGATCTCGTTAAACCGTTCATGCAGGCCGCCAATTAAGCGGCAAGGCATTTCGCTACCTTAAGAGGGTCATAGTTACCCCCGCCGTTTATCGGCGCTTAGTTCCGTTGAACCGGAATTTAACGTACCGATACTGGGCAGGTATCAGCCCCTATACACATCCTTACGAATTTGCAGGGACCTATGTTTTTATTAAACAGTCGGAACCCCCTTGTTATTGAAACCTGCTACCCTCGTAGCAGGCACCCCTTATCCCGAAGTTACGGGGCCAATTTGCCGACTTCCCTAAGCAGAGTTATCTCGCCACACCTGAGGCTTCTCACCTAGGGGCACCTGTGTCAGTTCTTGGTACGATTATGTGAGATCCGATTATCTCCCTTTTCATGGTCTCCAAGGATCATCCGAATTATCTAATGATAACCCATAGCAATTTAGGTTGCTTCTCACTATTACAGTACTCCACAACCTTATCTTGCTTGGATATGACGACGATCATACTCGGACTACCTCGAAGTGTTGGGAGATAAACTTTTGTTGCCAAATGTACTCACATAGTACCGGAATGTTAACCGGTTTCCCTTTCGATTATCCTATTTATGGATCTCTTAGGATCGACTAACCCTCAACTGACGAACATTGTTGAGGAACCCTGGCCCTTCAGGTGACGAGGATTCTCACCTCGCTTTGCTGTTACTACTGGCAGGATTCTTATCCTTGTAGGATCCACCCTTTCTCAAGAAAAGGCTTCTATTCCCACAAGGCACCTCTCTACATTCTCTTACGAGAATTATGGTATCGGCAGCTAACTTAGTCCCGTCCATTTTAAGGGCCTTAGGTCTCGGTGAGTGAGCTGTTACGCACTCCTTAGAGGATAGCTGCTTCTAAGCTTACCTTCTCACTGTCTCGGACCTAAGACGCCTTTACTTACACTCAGTTAGCATTTTGGGGCCTTAACCATAAGCAGGGTTTTTTCCCTTTCGGATTGGGAGCTTACCCCCCAACCCCTTTTCCAACCTTCTCAGACGACTATAGGTTCGGAGTTTGACAGGGTAGTGAAGACTTTCGTCTCCTAGATACCCAATCAGTGCTCTACCCCATAGTCTGTCTCTGGTCAGACTAGCCTGAGGGCTATTTCGAGAGGAACCTGCTATTACCAAGCTCGATTAGCATTTCACTTCTATCCCGAAGTCACGAGAACGGATTGAGCCCAGAACCTCTAACGGACCTCCATCTCTCAGCAGAGAGACTTCGTCCTGCTTCGGGTTAGATCGCTTGGTTTCAGGTTGTATACATGTGATTAATGGCACTTTCATACCACACCTCTCGCACCAAAGTGCTGCAGGTTTTTGCTTTCGCTCCCCCTTTCGGGTCACCACATATATACACTCCCTGCCTCGTGTTTCAAGACGAACGATACAACTTGTGCTGTATCGATCTATCGCCATACAGTTTCAGGTTCTTTTCACATCCCGTTAAGGATCCTTTGCAGTTTTCCCTCACGGTACTAGTGCGCTATCGGTCTTGATACGTATTTAGGGTTTGAAGTTAATGTCTCCAACCTTCGTGAGCAATATCCAATGCCCACTACTCTTGAACTCTATAAACCATTTCAGATTATGACTACGGGGCTATCACCCTCTAAGGCTTCCCGTTCCAGGGAAATTCGTCTTCTCTGAAGAAGGTTTAAACTAGAGCCGCACCACATCTACCTTCTCTTTCGAGAAGGCATTCAGTTTGCCCTTTTCGGCTTTCGATCGCCTCTACTCACCGAATCTCGGTTGATTTCTTTTCCTGCGGGTACTAAGATGTTTCAATTCCCCGCGTTCCTACTCCTTCCGGAGTAATTAGGAGATCCTCGGATCAAAGGCTGCTTGCACCTCCCCGAGGCATATCACAGCTTGCCATGTCCTTCATCAGCGATCAAGCCAAACCATCCCCTGTATGGCTTATTAACACACTCCTTCTGGCGAACTATCTATGCATGGTCTCATTTATGCAATAGGATGATACTAAAGATTATATTAATCCAAAATTAAATCCTACTTGCATTCGACCCTTCATTCACAATCTCACGATCATGAACTGCACACTAAAATAATTAAATACAAAAGAAGCCTGAAAAATTTCAGAGGTAGTGATTTACACAGGCCGACGAGAAGTCTACTACCTTAGAGTATATTATTATGAATATGGATTTAAAAATGAATTGTTAAGATAATTTTTGAATTTCGCATGGACCCGTCGGGATTCGAACCCGAGGCCTCCCGCGTGCAAGGCGGATGATCTACCAGGCTGATCTACGGGCCCCCTCACCGACAGGTAGCCAGCTATCTTGAAGATGATTATCAATTTAGCACCTGATGCAAACCTGAAAAATAAAAATAAATTAAACTTGGAGGTGATCCAGCCGCAGATTCCCCTACGGCTACCTTGTTACGACTTAACCCCCCTTGCGAATTTATAACTTGACTTTCCCACATGAGAAAGCCTCGTCATAAATTCACTCAGTTGGTTTGACGGGCGGTGTGTGCAAGGAGCAGGGACATATTCACCGCTCTATGGTCAAGAGCGATTACTAGGGATTTCAGCTTCACGAGTCTGAGTTTCAAGACTCGATCCGAACTAAGACATGGTTTAGGGATTAGCTCTCACCTCTCGGTGTTGCAACCCATTGTCCATGCCATTGTAGTCCACGTGTAGCCCAGGAGATTCGGAGCATACAGACCTATCGTCGACCGCACCTTCCTCTGACTCATCGCCAGCGGTTCCTCTATAGTGCCCTCCCTCCCACGAGGAAGGTAGCAAATAGAGGTACGGGTCTCGCTCGTTAACGGACTTAACCGCACGCCTCACGGTACGAGCTGACGGCGGCCATGCACTACCTCTCGGCTCGTTCGGCAAGATCTTTAATCTGACCTTCATCCTGCCGTCGCCCCTGGTAAGTTTCCCGGCGTTGTATCCAATTAAACCGCAGACTCCACCCCTTGTGGTGCTCCCCCGCCAATTCCTTTAAGTTTGCTGCCCAACCTTTTTCTCTTTAGAGAAGAGTGCCCGAAACCGAAATTGAGCGTGAATAAAAGGTGGGTTTCAGCCTTGCGACCGTACTCCCCAGGCGGTGGGCTTAACGGTTTCCCTTCAGCACTTCTTGAACCCGAAGTTCAAGAAACACTCAGCCCACATCGTTTACGGCTAGGACTACCCGGGTATCTAATCCGGTTTGCTCCCCTAGCTTTCGTCCCTCATCGTCGAGCCCATTCCAGTTAGGTGCCTTCGCCATCGGTGGTCCTCCGGGGATTATAGCATTTCACCGCTACCCCCAGAATACCCCTAACCTCTCCTGGCTCCAAGATTAGCAGTATTCTCTGCAAGCCCTATTGTTAAGCAACAGGATTTCACAGAGAACTTACTAATCAGACTACGGACGCTTTAAGCCAAATAAAAGCGACTACCACTCGGGCTGCTAGTGTTACCGCGGAGGCTGGCACTAGTCTTGACCACCCCTTATTCGTAGTACTTTTTACATACTACAAAAGTCTCTCTTTAGAGAGACACTTGGAGTCCCCCTATCATGCTTTCGCACATTGTAGAGGTTTCGCGCCTGCTGCGCTCCGTAGAGCCTGGATCTTTGTCTCAGTATCCATCTCCCAGCTCCTACTCTCATAGCTGGTACGGATCGTAGGTACGTTAGGCCGTTACCCTAACGTCAGCCTAATCCGCCGCAGACCCATCCTTAGGTGGCATCAACAAGCAATATGAAGATGCCTTTCAGTGACAGTCATTCCAGAACTTGTCACCTATAGGGTATTAGCCTCAGTTTCCCGAGGTTATCCCCTTCCTAAGGGCAGGTTGTCCACGTGTTACTGAGCTGTTTGCCGGATTTCATTGCCTGAAACCCTGACATGCATGGCTTAATCGGACTCCAATAGCAGTAGTCTCCAGCAGGATCAACTGGAGTTAATGGCCGCATTAAAGTTATTGGCAGGTTCACACCAGGTATTGCCTCTGATAATCATCTAATCAGGTATTCAAATCGAGGAATACCCTCCTATCTCTCAAAATTTCAAGTTACTATAAACTTAAAGTATAATAATTATAATATAATTTTAGACTTATAAATCACATCACAATAAGATTAATTTTAATTACAAAATTAATTGCAAAAGGGCCGGGACCGAGATTTGAACCCGGGTCGCAAGCTTGCTGCAACGAGCCTCTTTCTTTCCTAAGGAAAGAAGAGGGTTGCCACAGGCTCGCAGGATAGACCAAACTACCCCATCCCGGCCATCTGTCCATGTCGTTTATATTGTTTATAGATATCTATTTAGACTTTTGATTTTGAATATTTATATCTAAATCTACTAAGGAGTAAATGAATTATAGTTAAGGTCATAACAAATTAGACAATCGTGGTTTAAATATCTTTAACCACCCCCCATGAAACCTAAAGAGTTTAGAGATAAGGGCATACAAAAAGTTAGAGTAATTAATTTAGAAGTTGATTTAGATTGGCAAAATTGGGATAACTTTTTTAGAGAAGTAATAGATCCTCTGCGAGAGGAAAGATACTTTAGATTTAAAAATTATTGAATCGCTGAACCAAAGAGGGATTAAATGGAGATTTATTGAAGATGGATAAATTGTGGGATTTAAACACTTTATTCCATTGATTATTATTGGCGTAAGGTGAGCATTATAAAAAAGGCTAACTGGATTTCTTTTTGTGGAGAAAGAAAGATAATCTTGTAATTGTTGTAGAGATAAAAGAAGATGCGTTGATAGAGAAGGTTAAAGAGGGAACAAGCGATATAGCCAAAGAAAATAAGGCAAAATTGTAGGGCCCGTATAACCACCCCCGGCACCACCTTATATCTCGGGTGCGGGAATTTTGCAGACCCTTTATTTATACATTTGAATGTATTATAATTTATAAATAATTATACAATAAAATGTATAAGATGGTAAAATGCGAGAAAACATTGATAGAAGAGATATAATCACATATTTGTCAGCCAAATTAGCCGAAGCTCCAACCTTGGCAAGGAAAAAAACACAAGAGGACGGAAAACCATTGGGTTACAGGAGAGTATATTTTAGAATAAAGAAATATATTGACAATTTTCTAACGGGAGAAAAAAAAGGAATAGAGAATAGAGTCATTGTATTACCAGGTTTAAGGGGTGTCGGAAAGACCA
>Ga0190315_1001319_pt1 | contig 10213 bp, 8 predicted proteins | sample 48701101_MG_FD_161673 | JGI IMG/M metagenome (GOLD analysis project Ga0190315, IMG submission 161673) | Hydrothermal vent sediment bacterial communities from Southern Trench, Guaymas Basin, Mexico - 4870-11-0-1_MG | ecosystem: Environmental > Aquatic > Marine > Hydrothermal vents > Sediment ...
TTAGAATGACTGGGTTGGCTGAGGCTGATAGATATGGTGGTAAAAGAGTTGATGAAAGCACTGTTAAAACGCTTGCAAAAAATATTGTAAAGGAGGTTGAACATGAAGGTCAACATTAAAATATTTGTATTAATATTTCTTTCGTCAATATTTTTAATACTTATTTTTCAGCCGCCTAGAGATGATTTCCACTATTCTAATACCGATTGGAATGGATATTCGGATATAGTGAGTCTATTTAATGCTAAGATTATGGGTGTAGATATCGACTACAATATTGTTTCAAAAAATTTTTCAAAATATTGTATTATAGTTATACCTTTCTCTAAACCCGATGAAGAGTATCTGAGATTTCTAGAAAACTTTGTTTCCGGTGGAGGCATACTTATAGTTTTGGATGATCATGCCTATGGGAACAGTATTTTAGAATCGTTGAAGATTGATGCTAGATTCATACATAATGGGACTATAAACGACCCCATTTTCTTCTATAAGACTCCTGAGCTACCGAAAATAATTGTAGATACCGATGGTAGAAAGATAGTCGTATATTCAAACTATGCTTCAATGATATATACACATAAATGTAAAATTTTAGGATATACTTCTAGATATTCTTTCTTCGATAAAAATTTTAATGGTTTATGGGAGCAGGGTGAAAAAGAGGGCCCATTACCAGTCATAGTATATTGTAAAAGGGGGTTGGGGGGAGTTTATGTTTTAGGTGATCCAGATATCTTGTCAAATTTTTCTATGGAAAATTCTAATGCAACGATATTTCTAAAAAATATTGTTGATGATAAAGTCTTAGTGATAGATGAAAGATTGCTGGGATGCAGTATATATGCTAAGTTAAGAACAATGGTGATGAAAGCTTTATATACAATATATTTTTGGAAAGAACTATTTATATTAGTTATATCAATTATTACTTCAATGTATATAATTATGATCTATAGGAGATGATATATGGCTAGTGTGAAACAAATTGTATACTATGCCAGCAGGATTAGGGAGGAGGTCTCAAAAGTTGTTATAGGTTCGGAGGAAATATCAAACCTATTCTTCATAACGCTTTTATCCGGAGAACATGTATTTATAGAGGGGCCTCCCGGTACAGCTAAAACACTGGTTACTAGAGCATTTGCAAAGGCATGTGGATTAACTTTTAGAAGGATTCAGATGACTGTTGAGACGATGCCCTCAGATGTTACTGGATTCTATGTATATACATTGTCTGGACAAAGAGTTTTTAGAAGAGGTCCGGTTTTCTCAAATATTCTTTTAGTTGATGAATTGAATAGGGCTCCACCTAGAACTCAGTCAGCATTGCTTGAGGCTATGCAGGAGAGACAGGTAACTATTGAGGGGGATACCTATAAGCTTCCAACACCTTTCATAGTTTTGGCTACACAGATGCCTTATGGAGCTGTTGGAACATATGCTTTGCCAGAGGTAATTATAGATAGATTTGCATTGAAACTAAATACTGGTATGCTTAAACCTGAGCTTGAAAAAATGGTTTTAGAGAAGGTTGATGTTATCGAAAGTTTTCCGGTTAGATCTGTAACTTCTGGAAGTATAATATTAGGCTTAATGAACATTGTTAGGAAGGTTCGTGTAGACGATGATGTTGCTAGATATATTGTAAATATAGTGAACTATATTCGTGGACATAGTGCTGTTGATATAGGTCCAAGTACACGTGCCTCAGTGCATCTATATAAATTGAGTAGGGCATATGCATCACTTCATGGAAGAGATTACGTTATTCCAGATGATGTAAAGATTATGGCTCCATATGTACTGGGTCATAGGGTTAGGATTAAGCCACAGCTAGAATATGAAGGATTAAACAGTAATGATATTGTTAGAGAGGCTCTAGAAAATGTCAAGGTACCTAAGTAGAGCTGTACAAATAATTATTTCAGTAATATATTTATTTTATATAATATATACTAATCCAGATTTCAGCAATATTTATTCGATAATTTTCTCTTTGCCATATATTCTTTTTCCATGCATAGTTATTTTCTCTAAAAATGCTGTTTTTAGACTTGCGTCTTCGATAACGATTTTATCGGTTTTACTAAACAGTTTATCCAACGACATCTATATGCTAATTACATTTAGTGTTCTCTATATTTTTTCCATCGACATAGATTTAAGAGATATTAGACAGTATAGGGGAAATCTTTTAGGAATAGGTTTTTTTACAATTCTATCTATGCTTATACTGGAATATTGTTTATATAGATATGTTTTTGCTCAATATTATTCGCTTATAGTTACATTAACATATTTCTTAACCATATTTGTATATGAGGCTATGAGGGTAAGTGGAGTTGAATATATTTATCCAGATGAAGTGTATTTTGATTCTGGAGAGTTGATGAATATTAAGATTATTGTAAAAAATGTTGGTGGATTAAATATAGATATTTTTGAAAAAAAGTTTAGGTATAGATTTAAGAGGATCGAGAATGGTTATATGGTTAATATTTATAGGAAGGCTGATGAAATTGGTAGGAAAAAGTTTATTGTACATCTAATTATATCTGGTTCAAGGAAATTCATAGTGTATAGGAAGGGGATAGTAATATATCTGAATGTTAAGCCTAAGTTAGAGAAGGCTTTGAGGAAGGCTTATAAGCTTGCATTTGAAATATTACCTAGATTTGGTGAAGCTAGGGAAACTATTGAGACTGGAGGTAGACCTGAATATATTAAGAGTTCTCCATACGGTTTAAGGCCCTATATTCCAGGAGACGATGTCAGATATATTAACTATAAGAAGAGTTTAAACAAGTTAGAGTTGATTGTAAATGAATATAGTGGTGGAGATGTTTATATTAGAATGGGGTCTAAGAAAATTTTTTCTGGAGAACTTTCTCGATCAATACTGGTTTTAGTGGATTTATCTAGCAATAGTTTGACGGAGTTTGATGAAAGGGCATATAGATTTCTATCTCTTATAATGGATTTGATTGAGATAGGATTGACGCCTAAAATTGTCGTAATAGTTGTTGGCGAGAATATATTGTATAGTTCACGTGGTCTAAATGCACAGATATTGTTGAGAAATATGATAAATGTTTTATCAAAAATATCTCTCTATAAATATAAGGAATATATTATTGAAGATGGAATTGTGGAATTCACTGTACCAGAACTATTTATTAAACAATTATTTTTGAAACAGGCTTTGAAGACAAATAAGACATATGTTTTGCTTCAAAAATATGTTAAGAATCCTGAAGACTGGACAATTATAATTATTAGGCCTCCTAAAAGAAAGACTCAATACTATTCATATTTAAACAGTATTTTTAAGAAACAAGGATTTAATATAATTGAATACAGGGTATGATCATCATGCCTAGCCAAAGAACTTTTGTCTTTATATGGATTTTATTAAATCTATCTGTAATACTTGTATTCACATATATTTATAGGGATGATTTATTGGAAATATTTAGTATAGCATTTAATAATGAAATTTATTCATATATTATTGCGATCCCATTAGCAGTTTCATTTTTAATATACATCGAGTTGAAGAAAATTTCTTTCGGATTTCATTCAAACATCAATACTATTACCTATGGAATACTATTTATATTACTCGTATTCGAATCATATTTGTTGTCAATTATAACCATGTTTAATCTGCAATTTAGAATACTATTGTATATTTTTACTGTATGGCTACATATTATTTTAATCATAGGCGCAGATGGTTTCAAAAAACTTTTTCCAGCATTTATACTATCATTGTTTTTAGCACCTCTGCCCGAGTCAATAATATACAATATTGGAGCATATATGAGTCATGTCATTGCATTTTTTGTAGAGAGAATGGGGTTGGCGAAAACATATTTTGAGGGAGGTAGCATTTTTCTACGAGTCACTGAGGAGATAACATTTAATTTAGGTCTAGAATGTAGTGGGGCAATAGGATTTCTTTCATCTATAATTGGTTTAATAGTTGTTATAAGTTTAATTACAAATACAAATTCTTCACGTAAGAAAAAATTTATTGTAGGAATCATCATTTCACTACTGTTTCCAGCAATAATGTTTATCGGAAACATAATACGAGTCTCTCTAGTACTATATGTTTCAAAAATATATAATGATATAGATTTGGCACTTCAAATTTTCCACCATACTCCAAGTATAGTTTATACGATTATAGCCACATTTATCTCACTATCATTTATATTTAAAACTGTAGGTAAACCGACAATATATTCGGGAAAACCATCTATATATAAGGCTATTAACAAAAGATCGATAATACTATTAATACTGTTTACACCAGTTTTACTAACGTTTACCCCATTTACTCCATTTAAACAATTTCTTATTCCAAACATTAGAGAAACCTATATTCCTACAATTGAGGAAATAATGGAGAAGCCTAGGTTTATTCCAGAGCCTGAAGGATGGACTATTTATTCTGAAAGAAAGAGGGGCTGGGAATCTAGTTTAGGTGCCACATTTATTAAGGTATATTACTACAGTTCGCTACTAAAATACTTATATCTATATGTGGAGCTGAGTGATGTACAATCCGCACTACATCCATGGGAAACATGTATAGCATATAGGACTGGTGGAAGGATATATAGGGTTTGGAATGATAGATTACCGAGTGGACGAATTGCCGTTGGAATAGAGTTTGGGGACTACGTTGGTAAGGGATTGTTAATATATTTTAGGTCTAAGATTCCCGTTCGCTATGGGAATGTTATAAAGTATCAGTATATTAAGATTACAGTGATAACTTACTATAAATATTGGGGGGATAGGGGATTAGCCTATAAGAATTCTCTGGAGTTTCTTAAGTATATTGATGAAAGGCTTGCTACAATTAGTGGTGGAATGAATTTGGATCGATATGCTGTAATAATTGGTTTAATTGTAATTGCAATAATAGTATATTTGGCTACCCCTAGAATAACTTTGGTTAAGATTCAAAAATAATTTTTATATACTCATATTTTCTCTTCAAGGCTATTGTAGATAGTATTATGGATAGTATTGCCAGGCTTATTGTGACTGGTTCAAGCCTTATACCCCATGGAGTATAGTTTAATATTAATCCTACCAGTGGTACGAGTGCTAGGCTTAATCCAATAGATAGAGCCAGTCTTTCCAAGGGGCTGAGTTCTTCGCCTCTAGGATAAAGTGCTTCAATCAACGTTGCTCCTGGAATATATAGTACATATAGTGATCCTAAAACATATCTAAAATATATTAGTGGAGGCCTATTGACATAGAATACAAGCATAATTGTTGTAAATATTAGTGATAATAATCCCCAATACCACGACGAGTCTATTGAAAAAATATATCCTATAAAACTTTTATAGCTTGGAGAAATATCTATATAACCTTTCTTCCATAGTAGGAATACTGTTTTTGCAGCCTTATATCTATTTAATTCATATTTTTTAGAAATATATTGTGTAAGTTCTTCTAGATTTTTAAAGCTCTGTTTTCTCAATGATTTATATATTTTTTCTAGGTTGCTTGTAGACAATTTTCCACCATTAAGTATTTAAATATTATTTAGATATGAATTATTTTGATTTAGATGAGGAGATATATTGTATCGATATTATTGACTATTATTATGTTATTTATGGTTTGTCTATCCTCTATTCCACAGAATGTTAGGAGAACTATCTTTGATGCATATGTAGGTATAGTTGATGCATATAATTCTAGGGGGAATGTAACTCTACTTATAGATAGACTTAATACTGCAATAGAATATGTTAGGATGGCTGAATCAAATAACTCTACAATATATTTTGAGAAGGCATATAATATTGCAGTTGAAGTGAAAAATGATGCATTGAAAGCTAAAATGGAGGGGGAGATAGCTTATAGAAACTATATTTATAGTATGATCATCTATTCAGCTATAGGTGTTATAGGTATAGTTGTAACATATTTTTTGGGTAGAAGACTTTATTGGAATATGTGGTTGAAAATTAGGGGTAAAAATAGGGTTGTTGTGAGAAAGATTAGGGCTGATAGGAAGTCAATGATGATTGATGAGGAGGTTAAAGCAGTTATTCTTGCAATAATAGTTGTAGCATCGGTCTTTGCTATTAGCCAAATATATATTTCTGGTAGGGTTGTTGAACCATTTTCAGAGCTAGGTATATTGGGGAGTAGGATGAAGATTGGAGACTATCCTAGAGAGCTTATACTCGGTGAAAAAGCTAAACTCTACATATATGTTGGAAACCATATGGGTAAACCAATGTACTATTTCGTGAAGATAAAGATTGGCAACAAGACTACACCGATAGATCCTGCACCTATAGAACCATTAAAAGTATATGAAAAAATTCTAGAGGATAACTCTACATGGATATTTCCATTTCAAATATCCTTTAATAAGACTGGTTTAAACTATAGGTTGATTGTAGAGCTATGGATATATAACTATACAACGAATCAAATAGAATATCATGGTAGATGGTGTCAATTATGGATAAACGTTACCTACCCGATAAAACCATAAATATTTATAAAATATTATTGCAAATATTATACTGCTAAATGCTATGATGGAGATAATATTGGAGAATATGTTAATAAAATAATGGATGATACATGTTTTATATATGTTCTCCTATATTAGAAATCTCCATTATATAATAGAGATCCTCCTCCCGATAATCACACGTTTATATAGATATGTTAGTTAAAATAAATCTTAAAAATGCTTTAACAAATATATTTAAATACTATTTTATAGAATTTACTAATATTTTTAATTAAGGTTAAGATTTTCGGAGTAAAATATATATTTATCTTTCTTTAAACCTTCTCCGATATGAAATGAGGCTAAAGCTAAGATATGTATCTTTAGCTTTAGTAGCATTAATTTTTATATCGACATCGATTTATGGTTTAGTCGAGATTGGATTGGATAAAAGTGAGAAAGGTATTTCTACTCCAAGCTTCACTCCATCTGTTTCAACACTTAATTCATATTTTTTTACTGCATGGTTGAATAGAGATAATGATGAAATACGTGGAGCAATTATAGATGCAATGACTGGAAAAATTTTAAAAAGACTTGTTATAGATAAAGATGTTTTAAATATACGTGCATCAGTCTCTGGGGGAAAAACTTATTTGATAACGTATGAGAAAAGAAATTCTCAGGCTGGCGATTCAGACGTATATGCCGCTATAGTTGGATATGACGGGTCATTTATAAAGTTATTGAAAATTTCTACTGAGCAAAATATATTGGAGGTTTATCCATATGCTACATGGGATTCGCGTACTGGAAAGTATCTATTAGTATACTATATTGATAAAAAAATGATTTTACATGGTGTATTTATTTATGAGGATGGATCTATAGAGTATTTGAAATGGTATATTGAGACCGAAACTGATGTTAAAAGTGTTTCCTTTAGAGTTATAGGTGGAAATGGATATTTTGTTATAGTATATACTTATCAATCTAAGAATCAATTAGACCTACTATATACGGTTGTTAACGCTAAGACCGGGGAACGTGTTTATGATGGTATCTTATCTAAAGATCCTGAAATGAATGAGGTCGTTGAAAACTGTTTTGGAGGAATATGTTTTAAGGAATACTATTATATTCCCTTTAATGGATACTCGACTCTTTCAAGTGAACGTATATTGTTTTTAGGTAGAATAACTTTAGGTGAAGAAAAAGGTAAGGTTTGGTCTATATCTAAATATGGTGTTCATCCCCATTTAGTCGATGTTGGGGAAAAATTCCTGTTGACATGGATAGATTATATAGATGATAAAGAGGGAAATGTATATGCATGTCTTATAGACCCTATAAATGGTCCAGGGAAAATAATTGATATAGGTGGAGATGAACATAGTGAATATGCTGAGAAAAATGTATTTGCAGCCTATTCTCCTCCTATAAAAAATCAAGAAGAGGAATTTTATGTATTGTCCTGGTCTAGGGGAAAGGAGGATTACGATATATATACTAGGACTATAAGTGTAATAGAGCATCTAGGAGACCTTACATCCTTAAGTGAGATACCTAAAAATAATCAGTATGTTGAAGGAATTGCTGTAAACACTTTACATAAAACTTTTCTAGTAATCGATTTAAGAGATGATGAACATGTTATCTTTGCATTATTTGGAGTGCTTGGAGAAGACATCCCTCCACCAGTACCCGAGCTATGGCTTATACCACTTCTCATAATATCATTGATCATAATAGCTTTATATAAATATGGAGATAAACATAGAACGAACTAGATTTTAACCCAATTTTCCTATAACTATTTCTTCATATTTCAGTGTTTTCTGTATTATTGGATATATTATTTTTATGTCTCTTGTAAGTGTCCTTATTCTCCTTAAATCTTTTTTATCAACTATTTTTGCTATAGGGATCATTGTTAAATATATTGATAGATATATGGCTCCACATAAAATTAGTGTTAAAATTGTGTTTGATATATAGTTTTTTATAAATATTATTGGTATTGCCGATACTAATGCAGTTGAAAATATTTTTAGGATTGTCTTGAAATCTATCTCCATACCATATTTTGTCTTAACTATATGGGCATAGTATATGCATATTGATAGATTTACTATTAGGATTGATATTATTATTCCAATTATATTGTATAGGTATCCAAGTATATATGTGAGTGGAATTGTCATAATCATTCCGAGAATATTACCCCATAAAATTGTCTTTGTCTTACCAACGCCGTTTAAAAAACTTGATAATACTATTAATATAGATATATATAGATAGCCTACACCATACATTGTTAAGTATAGTGGCGATAAGGTATAGCTTGAACCATATATTATAGAGACTAATTCTCTTGATAAAAACATTACAAAAATTGTTGCAGGCATTAATATCATTGAAGTATATTTTATAGAATATTTTAGGAATTCTATTAACTCATTTTTATCTTTATCTATATTAAATTTTGAGAATGCTGGGAAAAGGGTTAGGGATATAGGTGTAGTTAATACCGTTAGGAGTGATAGAAAGTTTACTGCAACCTTAAAATTTCCTATCTGAAAGTTTGATGCAAACCATGATTGAACAATATTATTATACTGCATAATCATACTATTTATCAGTGTAGAAAAATATAGTGGTAAACTATAGGATAACATTATCTTTAGACCATCTATAAATTTCATCTTTTCATTATCATTTATATTAAGTATTTTTTGATATACTATTAGTATTCCTATGATGGCTGCTATAATATAGCTTGAAATATGTCCAATTATTGCCCCAAGTAACTGAAATCCAATTAATATAAGTATTGGTGTCAATATAAATTTAGTTGTTGCCTGAATAACCATGTTTATTGAAGCATATCTCATTTCATCGAATCCTAGATAGATATTCTGTATCGCTGTAAAGATCATATTGCCTAAAATTATTATCGATGCAACTTTAATATATAGACTTGCATCAGGTCGATTTATCATCAATGCAAACATATCTGATAAAAGAAAGGATAATGTAAAACCTGCTAATGACATAATAAATCTAAATTTTAATCCTATACTTGCAATTCCCACAGCATCTTTAACCATACTTTTACTCCGGTATAATGATGTATATCTAGTTATAGCTGCAGGCAGGCCTAAATTAATTATAGATGTAATTATCGATGGACCAACAAATACTAATGCATATAATCCATATTTTTCTGGCCCCAGCAATCTGGCTATGATTATTGATGCCAATGCCATTAATATTAGTGATATAATATTTCCAGATAATAGATAGAATCCTCCCTTTACAGATTTTCTTGCAATTTTTTCAAGTCTATTCAATCATCTCAATCCTCATTTTAATCTCGCTACTGATTAGAGTAATTTAGTATTGATAAGTATTAATATATTTAATATATATTATCATACCAATTCTTCTATATTTTACATACCGGTTGATATGTTTATTCAGTAATATCCAATAATAGCCTCTACTTGAACAAACTTATTCCATGCCATATAGCGAATATCGCCTCCGATACAAACATCAGCAAAATACAGCTAAAAATTATTAAATGGTCTCCCCTATCCATAATATTTATATATTATATAGGTGGAAGGGGATATAGAAATTGATTGACAGGATCATAAATAGTAAGTGGATGGGTATATGAAGATATCAGACATAGTTTTT
>Ga0190315_1001322_pt1 | contig 10205 bp, 9 predicted proteins | sample 48701101_MG_FD_161673 | JGI IMG/M metagenome (GOLD analysis project Ga0190315, IMG submission 161673) | Hydrothermal vent sediment bacterial communities from Southern Trench, Guaymas Basin, Mexico - 4870-11-0-1_MG | ecosystem: Environmental > Aquatic > Marine > Hydrothermal vents > Sediment ...
CTTTGAATATGGGGCGGACGCGGTTTACGCGGGCGTTCCCGATTTTTCTTTGCGGGCGCGGATCAACGATTTCACTCCGAAGAAATTAGAGAAAGGAATTGAATACGCTCATCAGCGAGGCAAGAAATTTTATATTACCATCAACATTTACGCTCACAATATTCATTTAAAACAAGCGGAACGGCATTTGAAATTTTTAAAAAAACTTGATATAGACGGAGTTATTATCAGTGATCCCGGAATTTTAACGCTGGTTAAAAATTATTTGCCTAATATTGATATTCATCTTTCCACGCAAGCCAACGCTCTTAATTGGCGCGCGGTAAAATTTTGGGGAGAGCAGGGAGTAAAACGGGTAATTTTGGCGCGCGAAACAACTTTGAAAGAAATAAAAGAAATTAAAAAGAAAGTTCCCGAAGTGGGATTGGAGTATCTCGTGCACGGAGCGATGTGTATGAGTTATTCCGGCCGTTGCATTTTGAGCCAATGGATGACGGGGCGGTCGGCTAATTTGGGAGATTGCGCTCAACCCTGCCGGTGGAAATATTCTACCGTTACTGACAGTCAAAAAAAATTTGAAATTGATTTGGAAGAAGATAAGAATGGAACCTATTTTTTTAACAGCCGGGATTTAAATCTATTGGCGTATCTGGATGATTTGCGAAAAGCGGGAGTAACTTCTTTTAAAATTGAAGGAAGAAATAAAAGCGTTTTTTATCTATCGGTGGTGATTCGCGCTTATAGAAAAGTTTTAGACGCGGTATTGGAAAAAATACCTGGGCGGGAAATGCAAAAAATTGTTCAAGAAGAGCGAAAAGAATTGAACAAATTGTTTCATCGCGGATATACTGCCGGTTTTTTGTTGGGCAACGAACCGGAACATAATATTTCCAATTCGCATAAAAAATGCCCATATGAATTTGTGGGAGAAGTAATAAAATGTGAAAAAAATAATTTAATTAAGATTAAGCCTCATAACGCGGTTTATGAAAATGATAGAATTGAAATTATAAGTCCGGACGGAAATTTCGCGGATAAAGTTAAAAAAATTTACGATGAAAATAATAAAACCGCAAAGTCAGCTCACGGCGGGCAGAATAAATTTTATTATTTAAATATCGGCAAGAAAAATATTAAACCAATGTCATTATTGAGGAAGAAAATAAAAAACACAAAGAAATAATGAAGTATTCTTTAAAAAATTATCCTACTTCCAATCATTTTAATTATCGCAGTTAGTTTAACTGTTTTAATCATATTTTCATATTTTCGCATTGTCATAATTTCATATTTGCATAATTCTTAGACACAGTTCTTAAATACAGTTTACCGCGATCGCGAGATAATGTATTATTTATATGTGCTTGTAATTTATAAGATATATAAATGAATAAAAATAAAAATAAAAAGGTAGCTAAATATTCAAAAAAATTAGCTCGAAATATTATAAAAGGTTCACTTGACGCGAGCGCTTGGTCTTTTTCTTTATTGCTTTTTTTGGGTGAAGCCACTATAGAAACTTTTCTTAAACCTTCTTACTACGCTGATTTGCCAAGCGGAAACTTTGATGTTTTACAGCCAGACAAGCTAAAAAAGAAAAAATTTGAAAAAAACACCATAAAACAAAGTATTAGAAGATTGCAAAAACAGGGATTTGTGGAAAAGAACGGAAGCACTTATTCTATAACAGAAAAAGGCAAAAAATTAGTAAACTATGTATTGAGGCGTAAAAAAACCTTAAAACAAAAGTGGGATAAAAAATACAGAGTAGTAATATTTGATATTCCTGAAAAAATAAGGAAGGAGCGGGACTGGTTAAGGAGCGAACTTTATTTATTGAATTATAAACAGCTTCAAAAGAGTGTTTTTGTGAGTAAGTTTCCTTTAACAGCGGATTTAATAAAAGAAATTAAGAAAAGGAAAATGGGAAATTATGTGAATTATTTGCTAGTTGACAGAGTTTATGATATGAAAGATGAGTAGGTTAGCTGTGATTTCCTGCAAGATATTTCCTGCAAGATATTTTTTAAAGAGATACAGTTTACCGCGATCGCGAGATAATGTATTTAGAGTGAGTATGATATGATGTAAGTTAACATTTCTAAATGACAAAAAGGTATGACATTTCTAAATGTAATTGACAAAATAAACAACAGTATTATTTGTAAATAAGGATAAAAAGAGTTATCATTAAAAAAGACAGTTTCTAGCTATTTTTTTAATTATGTCTCAAAAACAAGGTAAAAATAATTTACGGAACGAGGATCTAATGGAAGAAATTGTGGCTCTTTGCAAGAGGCGAGGCTTTATTTTCCCGTCTTCGGAAATTTACGGAGGATTTTCAGCGGTTTATGATTATGGGCCTTACGGCGTGGAGCTGGCTAATAATATAAAAGCGGCGTGGTGGAAAGCCATGGTGCAAGAAAATGAAAATATTGTGGGATTGGACTCCAGTATTTTTATGCATCCGAAAATTTGGGAAGCGTCAGGACACACCAGCGGATTTTCCGATCCCTTGGCGGAATGCAAAAAATGCCATGCCAGAGTGAGAGTAGATCATCTTTTGGAAGAAGCGGGAGTTTTCGCGGACGAAAAAATGAGTGAGGAAGAAATAAATAAATTACTGAAAGAAAATAAGGAAAAGTTAAAATGCCCGAAATGCGGTGGCAGTGATTTTTCCGAGGCCAAAGAATTTAATCTTTTAGTGCAATCCAATTTGGGAAATTTTACGGGTGATTGGAATAAAAATCCGGTTTATTTAAGAGGAGAAACTTGCCAAGGGATTTATGTCAACTTTAAAAATGTTTTGGATTCTACTCGGGTTAAAGTGCCGTTTGGAATCGCGCAGATCGGCAAAGCTTTTAGAAACGAAATTACGGCGCGCCAGTTTATTTTTCGCCAGCGCGAATTTGAGCAAATGGAAATGCAGTATTTTGTCCATCCAAACGAAGCGATGAAGAGTTATGAAGAATGGCGGGAACGGCGCTGGCAGTTTTACATAGATCTTGGAATTAAAAAAGAAAATTTAAGATGGCATAAGCACGAGAATTTGGTTTTTTATGCCAAAGCGGCCTGGGATATTGAATATAAGTTTCCGTTCGGTTTTAAAGAATTGGAAGGCGTGCATTATCGCACGGATTACGACTTAAAACAGCATTCAAAATTCTCGGGCAAGGATTTATCTTATCGCGATCCGCAAACCAATGAAAAATACATTCCGCATGTCGTGGAAACATCCGGAGGAGTAGATCGCGCGTTTCTGGCCGTAATTACGGACGCAATTACGAAAGAAAAATTAGAGGATGGCAGTGAGCGGACAGTGATGAAATTTCCGAAAAATCTGGCGCCGATTAAAGCGGCTGTTTTCCCTTTGCTTAAAAACAAACCGGAGCTGGTAAAAAAAGCGCGCGAAATTTATGATTCTTTGAAGTCACAATATATGTGTGAATTTGATAGCAACGGAAATATTGGCAAACGCTACCGTCGTCAAGACGAAATCGGTACACCTTACTGTGTGACAGTGGACTTTGACACCTTAAAAGATGGAACGGTAACAGTGAGAGACCGGGATACAATGGAGCAGGAAAGGGTGGAATATTTTTTCAAGGGAACAAAATTTAAGATTGATACTAGCGTTAAAAATCTCAGTGGATTTTTGTTGAATAACTTATCAATAGATTTGCATAAGTAAAATGTAGTTATTTTCAATTATGCATAAAAAACTCTGGCTTATTTTAATAGTGACCAACTGGACAGTTTTTTTTGTAGTTTCTGGTTTGATTTATTATGTAGGTCATTATTTACCACATGGTATAAGTTATCCTACAGGAGAAAATAGTTGCGACTATAGTTCTAGAGGTCCTTGTCGCGAGATATACAAAGAAGATTTAAGAGGTATAAATATTCCAAATTGGGCAAAGTTTTTTAGAGAATCTGAAGTGGAATTATTGTGGATAGCATTACTATTTATAGGAATAATAACGAGTGATAAAATTAAGAAAAACTAAAAATGTTTATGTGGACATTATTTATAGCTTTACTTTCTGGAATTATTGGTGTTGGGGTGTCAATTTTCTATCATCGTAGAGCAGAGCGGAGAGCTGTAAGATTACAGGTATTGTGCGATTTGTTTGGCTATAAGTTTCAGCTGAATTTAGATTCTAATAATAGAAAAGAATTTAATAAAGCAATCAATGAAATACCAGTAATTTTTCATGATTCGAAAAAGGTTTTAAAAGCACACAAAGAACTTTATGAAATTTTAAATAATAAGGATGCTGATAATAATGAAAAAGATAATAAATTCATACTACTTTATAAGAAGATATTTCAAGACCTAGGACTAAAATTGGAAAAGTATGTTGATGATAAGGATTTCCTAAAAACATTAAACTAGTCACCAGAATCTATGAAGAAACTAAAAAGGATTCCTAAATTTAAAAGTGAAAAACAGGAGCGGGAATTTTGGCGAAGAAATAATTCCGCTGATTTTATTGATTGGCAAAAAGCGCGAAAACAAGCTAACAAAATAATGTAATTTGCTGGAATAGCTGACGGTTTTTTTAAAAAAGAAACAGTTCAGTCAATCAAGTCAAAAAAGAAAATGGAAACTAAGTCTGATTGAGAAAAATAATCCGCAATGGAGAGATTTGTATAGCGAGTTGTAATATTCTGGATTCCCGCCTGCGCGGGAATGACATAAAGGGCGCGGGAATGACATAAGGGATTGAGAATGACATAAAGAAGAAATTATAAAATTAATATCACATTATGAATTACAAAAAGACAACATTAGAAAACGGATTGCGGGTGATTACCGTTCCAATGAAAGGGACGGAAACTGCCACGGTAATGATTATGGCGGGCGTGGGATCGCGTTATGAAACGGAAAAGGAAGCGGGACTTTCCCATTTTATTGAACATATGTTTTTTAAAGGGACCAAAAGGCGTCCGAATACTTTAGCTATTTCCGAGGAACTGGATTCCATCGGCGGAGAATTCAACGCTTTTACTTCAAAAGACACAACCGCTTATTACGCCAAAGTTGATTGCAAGCATTTTGAAGTTGCGCTGGATGTAATTTCCGATATGTATCTAAACTCAAAAATAGCCGCGGAAGAAATTGAACGGGAAAGGGGAACTATTTTACAAGAACTAAGTATGTATGAAGACACGCCTATGAGAGTCGTGAGTGATGTGTTTGAAAATTTGCTTTACAAGAAAAGTCCGCTGGGACGGGACATTATCGGCTATAAAAAAACCATAAAAGCGTTTAAGAGAAAAGATTTCATTGATTATATGAGGCGTTTTTATACGGCTAATAATTCCGTTGTTTGCGCAGCCGGAAAATTCGACGAGAAGAAAATAATAGGCCAGATTAAAAAATATTTTTCGGGAATGAGAAATAAGCAAAAGCCTGAATTTCAAAAAGTGGCGGAAAAACAGCTGAAGCCTCAAATTAAATTAAAATACAAAAAAACCGACCAGACGCATTTGATTTTAGGAGCGCGGGCGTATGACTACAACCATAAAGACAGGTTCGCGCTTTCAGTTTTAGCGGTGATACTGGGAGGCAATATGAGCAGCCGGCTGTTTATTGAAGTGCGAGAGCGGCGGGGATTGGCTTACTCTGTAAAGACGGGAGTGGAAGCTTATAACGATTGCGGCTATTTGGCTACTCAGGCGGGGGTGGAGCATAAAAATTTAAGCCGAGCCGTTGAAATCATTCTCAAAGAATATAAAAAGATAGCTACTAAAAAGGTAAGTAAACGAGAATTGCGAAAAGCCAAAGACTATATCAAAGGGAAAAGCGTAATGAGCTTTGAATCATCGGACGAAGTGGCTATGTTTTTCATAGATCAGGAAGTTAAAAAGAAAAAAATAATGTCTATGAAAGAACTTTTTGAAAAAATTGATAAAGTGACCGCGGAGGATATTTTAAGAGTATCTCGGGATATTTTTAAGTCTGAAAAATTAAATCTGGCGGTGATTGGGCCGCAGAAAAATGGGAAAGGACTGGAGAAATTATTGAAGTTATAGCGGACAAGAATTTTCAATTTTCAATTTTTAAATAATTTTTAATTTTTAATTTTTTAAAATTTAAGTTTAAAAATTATTTATAAAAATTGAAAATTAAAAATTACAAAAATTATATTATTATGTCAGAAAAAAGGACAGTTAATATTTCTACCGAAATAATTTTGAAAGTGGCGGCCGTTTTTTTAGGGTTGTGGTTTTTGTATCTAATCCGAGATGTTATCGCGCTGTTTTTTGTGGCTGTTTTAGTTATGGCGGCTATAGAGCCGTCGGTTAATTGGCTGCAAGGGAGAAAAATCCCCAGACCATTAGCTGTCTTAACAGTTTATGTTAGTCTGTTTTTAATCTTGATAGTTTTAGCTTCATTTTTAGTTCCAGCTCTAATTTCTCAATTTAAGGATTTTTCCCAAAATCTTCCGGCTTATTCCGAAAAAGCAACTAGCGTTTTCAGCGGAGTTAGAAACTTTACGGAAGCGCAAGGGTTTATTTTCAATACCCAGAATTTTTTGGAAAATTTAAACGAAAATCTGAACCAATCTTCAACTAAAATATTTTCTACGACAGTGGGAGTTTTTTCAGGATTACTATCTTCCGTTGTAATTTTCTCAATAGCTTTCTATATGTCGGTGAAAGAGAAAGGGATGGAGAAGTTTCTAAGATCAATTACTCCCGGCGGATACAAAAAAGAGGTTGTTTCCGTGGCGGAAAAGATAAAAGCCAAGATAGGAAGATGGGTGGTGGGGCAGTTATTTCTAATGTTTGTTATTTTTATTCTTGATTTTATGGCGTTATATTTGATAGGCGTTCCTTATGTTTTGATATTGGCTATAATAGGAGGATTATTGGAAATTATTCCTTACTTAGGTCCCATTATCGCGACCATTCTGGCGGCGCTGGTTGGATTTTTAACTTCTCCCGTCAAGGGATTATTGGTACTGTTATCTTATATCCTGATTCAGCAAGCCGAAAATCATATCATAACTCCGCAGGTAATGAAAAAAGCCGTTGGACTTAATCCAGTGGCTGTTATTTTAGCGCTTTTAATCGGAGTAAAAGTGGCGGGAGTGCTGGGAGCTATTTTGGCGGTTCCGACGGCTACGGCCATCGGAGTAATAGCTGAAAATTTAGTGAGGAAAGATAAATCCAGCAATTAGTCTGGCTTTACTAGATCCGGCTAACCAGATAATCAGCAATTAGTAGTTAGAGCAATTTTTTTACAAATTACGGAAAATAACTACAGAAGCAATAAAATAATCGCTGTCGCTGAAATCCAAATGTCGTTTACGGCGTTTCTTAAATTCCATTGGCTTTCTGAAGAATGAGGCGGAAATTTGTGAACCCATTTGTGAAGCTGATAAGGTTTTTTTAAAAAATTAACATTAAATTTCCAATACAATAAAGTGAGCAAATCGGGAAACATAGAAAAAAACGTTCCCAGCAAAATTAAAAATGCTCGCCATAAGCTAAAATTTTTGAAAAAGATAACCGTTCCGATTATTCCCAGCCCAATGGCAATATCCAGCGCGACTTTCCAATAATTATCGCGGAAAGGCATCTCTTTATTCAGATATTCTCCATGGCGAAAATGATCCATAATATAATGGAGCGGAATAGCGAGGACGATAATCAGCCAAGGGTTGTTTAAATTTTTTCCAATAGCCGCTCCGACAAGAGCGTGAGTAGTTAAAATCATAATAAATTTTCAATGCTTCAATTTTCAAATTATTAAATACTTAAAAATTGGTTATTGATTGTGAATTGTAAATTGATTATTGAAAATTTAATTTAAGATGTTATATATTATAGCTACCCCCATAGGCAATCTTAAAGACATTACTTTACGGGCTTTGGAAATCTTAAAAAAAGTTGATTTAATCGCTTGCGAGGATACCAGAGTGACGCGGAAATTTTTAGCCCGCTATAAAATTAAAACTCCGCTTATATCTTATCATCAACACAGCAAATCGCAAAAGGTTGATTTTTTAATAGGCAAGCTTAATGAAGGAAAAGATATCGCGTTAGTGGCAGACGCGGGAACTCCGGGAATTTCCGATCCGGGAAATGTTTTAGTGGCGGGAGCCATTAAAAATAATATTAAAATTGTTCCAATTCCGGGAGCGTCAGCGTTAACGGCTTTAATCAGCGCGGCCGGAATTGATACGCAAAAATTTATATTTTTGGGATTTCCCCCGCATAAAAAAGGAAGAGAAAAATTTTTTCGGGAAGTAATGGCGCAAAAGTATCCCGTGATTTATTATGATTCAGTTCATCGTCTGGTTAAGAATCTCAAGTTTTTTAAGGAGCTTAAAAAAGAGGAATTTCAAGTGATCGTTGGGCGCGAGCTGACGAAAATGCATGAAGAAATTATTCGCGGGAGCGCCGAAGAAGCTTTGGAATATTTTGAAAAAAATCCGGAAAAATTAAGAGGAGAGTTCGTAATCATCGTTAAGAGACTTAAGTGATTTAAGGATTTCAAGAATTTTATGAAAAATAAATTCTATATCACTACTCCCATATACTACGCTAATGCCAAACCGCATATCGGGCATGCTTATACGAGTGTGGCGGCGGATATTTTGGCGCGCTGGAACAGGCAGCGGGGCAGGAAAACTTTCCTGCTCGCGGGAACGGATGAGCACGGTTTAAAGATTCAGAAAAAAGCGGAAGAGGCCGGAAAAAATCCCCAGCAGTTCGTGAATGAAATAGCAGAGGAATTTAAAAATTTGTGCCGAAAACTGAATGTAAGATACGATAATTTTATCCGCACTACCGATAACAACCATACAAAAGCGGTCCAAAAAGTTTTGCGAACGCTTTACGATAAAGGCGCGATTTACAAAGGCGCTTATGAAGGGCTGTATTGCGCGGGGTGCGAGCAGTTTAAAAATAAAAGCGATTTAATAAACGGAAAGTGTCCGGAGCATAATGTCAAGCCGGAATTCATAAAAGAGGAAAGCTATCTTTTGAAAATGCGTGAAATTCAACCGCGGATTATAAAAAAAATTAAGAGCGGCGAACTGGAAATTATCCCGAAAAAACGCCGAAACGAGATATTGTCGTTTTTGGAAAATAATAAACTGGAAGATATTTCCATTTCACGGAAAAATGTTTCCTGGGGAATTCCGCTTCCTTTTGGCGAAAACCATACCACTTATGTTTGGGTGGACGCTTTCCTGAATTATTTAACGGGAATCGGATGGGACGGTTCTCTCCCTTTAAAAAAGAGGGAAATAAAACTCTCTCCCTTTAAAAAAGGGAGAGTTGGAGAGGGATTTTTAAACTTTTGGCCACCCAATCTCCAAATTATCGGAAAAGATATTTTGAGGGTGCACGCTACCATTTGGCCGGCAATTTTGACGCATCTGGAAATAAAACTGCCCGAGAAAATTTTTGCCCATGGGCACATTTTGTCGGGCGGTAAAAAAATGAGCAAAACTTTAGGTAATGTTATTAGTGTTGACGAGATGGTTGAAAAATTCGGGGCGGACGGAACCCGCTATCTTTTAATGAGCGCGGGAACTTTCGGAGAAGATATTGATGTAACGATGGAAAGGATGGTTGAAAAATACAACGCCGATTTGGCGAATGGGTTGGGGAATCTGGTTTCAAGGGTAATAAAACTTATGGAACATAGAGCAAAGAGCAGTGAACAAATAACAACAGATAATAAGCAATCTTTAGAGCAAGTCGCAAGTTTTATTGGCAGTTTAGAACTGGATAAAGCGTTGGATTATATTTGGAATATTGTTCGCGATAATAATAAGTACATTGAGGAAAATAAACCGTGGGAATTAGTGAAAACCGATGAGAAAAAATTTAAGGAAGTAATGGAAAGATTAGCTCAAAATTTATACTTAATTTCAGAGCTTCTAGTTTCTTTTATGCCGGAAACGGCGGAAAAAATTAAAACCGCGCTGAAAACGCGGGAGAAAATAGTTTTATTTCAGAGGGTGAAATAAGAGGCTTAGAAAATGGAAGCGGGAACAGAATCCCGTTTTTTAAATTACCGTTTCCAAAATAGGCGCCACTTTCGCGCGGTCGCGATAAAACGGTACCTATTTTTTGGTTTTGTTTTTTTTATCTAAAACTTATATACCGTTTTTGTGCGGTCGCAACAAAATGGTATAATTTTTTGTGGTCTTGATTGTTAGCGAAAAAAGCAATAAAAA
>Ga0190315_1001323_pt1 | contig 10205 bp, 11 predicted proteins | sample 48701101_MG_FD_161673 | JGI IMG/M metagenome (GOLD analysis project Ga0190315, IMG submission 161673) | Hydrothermal vent sediment bacterial communities from Southern Trench, Guaymas Basin, Mexico - 4870-11-0-1_MG | ecosystem: Environmental > Aquatic > Marine > Hydrothermal vents > Sediment ...
TCCCCCTGGTCCTTGCCAAGATTCCGAACGCCCGATTTTTTATTGTCGGTGGCGGTGAATTACTGGCCGAGCTTCAAGCTCTTGCCTCCTCCCTGGACATTGACCGTAATCTTACCTTTACCGGGTTTCGTAACGATGTCGGTGCCTTTTACCAGCTTGCTGATATTGTGGTCATGAGCAGCATTCAGGAAGGTCTGGGAACCGCGGTCATCGACGCCCTGGCCCTGGCAAAACCCGTAGTCGCCACCGATGCCGGGGGGATCCCTGAAATCATTGAAAACGGAATTACCGGTACCCTGGTGCCCCCCGCTGATCCAAAAGCCCTGGCAGAAGGAATTACCGCCTATCTTACCAACCCGGAACAAGCCAGACAGATTGGCTTGCAGGGGCAAAAAAAGGTCAGCGAACATTTTTGCGTGGATACCATGGTTGAAAAAAACATTGACGTTTATACACAGCTTTTAGGATCAACAATGTAATGAATAGAAGAAAAAAGCAGCTGTTCGCTATTTCTGATCCCCCCCATCGTTCATCTGCCGTTATTGCCTATCATGTTGTCTCTCCTTGACACTCTGCATAAGCAACTGTATAATTTTCAACAAATTCAGCTCAATACTCCGGAGAAAACCACGTGGCCAGCAAGCTTACCGTAATTGTCCCCACATTCAATGAAGAGGCCAATCTTCGAGACTGCCTCAACAGCATCAAATGGGCAGATGCTATTCTTGTTGTCGATTCATTTTCAACTGATAACACCCTCTCCATTGCCAAAGAATACACTGACAACATTCTTCAGCATGAATATGTAAACTCTGCCACCCAGAAGAACTGGGTCATTCCTCAAGTCAAAACGGAATGGATCATGGTGCTCGACGCGGACGAACGCGTCACCCCGGAACTTGAAAAACGTATTAAAAATATTCTTGCCAGCGATCCTCCCTATAACGGTTTCTACATTAAAAGGATGACCATCTTCTTTGGCAGGATGATTCAGCACTGTGGCTGGCATAAAGATTATCTCATCCGGCTGTGGCGCAATGGCAAGGGACGATACGAAGAATTGGAGGTCCATGCCGACGTAATTATCGACGGCAGGATTGATACCATCCATGAATATTTGCTCCATGACTCCTACCGTTCGCTTGATCATTATCTGGAAAAATTTGGCCGCTATACGACCTGGTCAGCCAATGACCTCTATAAATCCGGGAGGAAGGCCTCCTGGAGCAACCTGTGTCTCCGCCCGCTGTGGCGTTTTTTCCGGATGTTCATTATTCGCAAGGGATTCCTTGATGGAAAACATGGCTTCATTCTCTGTACCCTGGCCGCCTTCAGTGTGTTCATGAAATACGCTAAATTATGGGTTCGCCAACACCGTGACACCACTGCGGCCAGTGGACCAACTGCACATAATGGTGTAAAATAATTTTTGTCTTGAACTTAGCCTCCCCATTATAAAAAATAGAAACTCAAACAGGCACACTCAGATGAAGAAACAGATTCTATTGGAAGATAGAAACCAGACAATGAAGCTTCTTCATCTCTTCAGCAACTGGCGATGGACTGGACCAGCCGAACCGGTTACCAATCTTGTTTCGTCACTTCATCACTCAGGATGGGATATCACTTTTTCATTCGGACAGGAACTCAGAACAGAAAGCAGCATTCTCAGGCATGCACAAAAATTAGATTTACCGATCCACACCGGCCTTCGACTACAAAAGCACAGTAATCTGCTACGCGACTATTATGATGTTCTCCATCTACGACAATGGCTCAACAGGTATCACTTCAACATAGTCCATGCCCACCTGCGCAATGCGCATCTGATCACTGCTTTAGCAATGCGACCAATCACTGAAAAACCACTGATCATCCGTTCGTGCTATGCCGGTGAAGGACCTCTGGGACTTAGAGAAAAATTACTCCTTAAGCATAGTACCGATGGTCTGATAGTCATTTCAGACCATGTAAAACAGAAGGTGATCAATAATTTCAACTTCCCGGACAACCGCATTTGGTCCGTCCATACGCCCATTGACATAAACCGATTCAATCCTCACCGTGGGCTGGGAGATCTGCGGGCTCAATTAGGCATTAAGCCTAATGATTTTGTCGTCGGGATCATCGCCCGCATCCAATGGCGACGACGCTACCAGGTGTTTTTAGAGGGAATCGACCGTGCCAGGCGTAAACTACCAAATCTGAAGGCCATTATAGTTGGGCGCGGAACCAACATGAAACCCATTGTCATCGACCCCATCAATAAAATGAAGCTCAACGACGTTATTATCCTTCCAGGTTATCAATCAGGTGATGATTTCGTCCGAACTATCGCCTCCATGAACGTCAACGTGTTTCTTGTTCCAGGGACAGACGGATCATGTCGTGCGGTCAGGGAAACTATGGCAATGGGTATTCCTACCATTGCATCACCTCGCGGAATCCTGCCTGCTCTGGTGGAAAATAACGAGCGTGGCCTTATTATTGACGACACACCGGAAAATCTCGCCAATGCGATTCTCAAACTGGCCCACAACCAGAATCTTCGCAATAGATTGGGACACCAAGGAAGAGAATTTGCATTGGAGCACTTCTCTCTTGAACAACAGGCGGATATAGTCGGTGGGATATACAGAAATCTTGCAGAATTAGGCAAACGATGAACTACATCGCAGTAATAAAGGTTGTAGCGCAATGAAAAGGGTGGAGTTTTTACGAAGCCATCAAGACCAACTTTAAAAAATCATAGTAATACTTTTATGGTGAGGCTGACCGGATCAATGACGTTAAAGAACACCCATCAGAAAAAATTCAATGATCTTGCAGATTCTCACTTTATGTCCTTACAAAATGATCTTAGACATTTTCGCGTTTCCACCGACCCCCTTTATGCAGACTTTTCACTTGAAGATCTGTTTTCAAGATCCATCTATTATCAAAAAGTTAAGGATAGTGAGAAACGGCAAGTTTTTTTAATCCAAACCCCTGACAACGATTATTTCCTCAAAATCAGTCATCTGATCAGGGATAAAGACCGCTTCAGACATACAATCCTCCCTCAACGAAAGTGGGCCGAGTGGAAAAACCTTAAACGGCTTCAGAGGCTTGGCATAACGGCGGCTGAACCGATTGCGAAAGGCAGCAGACCAAGCCCAGCTCCCGAAAGCTTTTTTATCTTGACGAAAAAGATCAATGGCAGACATGTAAACGGGCAAGCCCTGTCAGAAGCCAAAATCCTGGGACATTACGCGGCACTACTTCATTCAAGAGGAATCTACCATGCCGACCTCCATCCGGAAAATATTATCATTGACCCCAAGAATCAACCATTCCTGATCGATGTCCAAGAGGTTTTTTCCCTGCATTATCTACCCCGTTGGCTCAGGATATATAATTTGGGAAAGTTTTTCTTTCAGCTTGACCTTCTCCATCCTATCCCCTCGTGGATGACTGAGTTTCTTCGCTCTTACAATATGGATTTCAAAAAATCCGTATCGGAGGAAGAAATCAGAAAGGCCTCTGGTTATCATTTCCACCGTCGTCTTCGCTCAAGAACAAACCGATGCTGTAAAAACAGCACTGAATTTGAGATTGTCAAAGAACCACGGTTCAAGGGGTATAAAAAAAGAAATTTTAACTGGGGACGACAGGAGTTGGTAAAAGCCTTACTGGAGGCGACATCTCTGAAAGAGGACCGGGTTTTCAGGTATCATGATGTCTGCATCAAAATTCATCCCCGGAAGTTATTCCACCGTGACCGGTGTTTCACCAGCTGGAAAATATCCCAAGCCCTTGAGATACTGGACATCCCTGTACCACAGGCATACGCATTCTTCAGCATGGGAACTAAGAGCTATTTTTTATCAGAGATCCTGGTTGGTAGCATGCCACTGAATAACTACCTCTCTTCCCTGACCAATAAACAGGAAAAACGCCGAGCCATTATAAAATTTGCCTTATGGATGAGAAAAATCCATGATCATCAGGTGAGACAGAGGGATTTTAAATCCAGCAATGTCCTCTGCAAAAATGGTGAATATTTCATGATTGATCTGGACAGTGTGAAAATTGGCCGACTTACGGATAAGCAGAGGATCATAAATCTTGCCCAGCTGAACTCGTCATTAAGCAATATGATTTCCCGCAAGGATCGCTTGCGCTTTTTTTACCACTACGCAACCAAAGATGAACACTCAAGAAACCGTCGGCGAATCATCTACAAAAAGGTATGGGAGATCTCTCAAACAAAAAATACAAAAAAATTTAATCTTGATCTGGAAGGTTTATAACTCAACTTTCTGAGTTGGACTTTCAGGATACATTGTCAGGCTGTTCGGGCTTGGCTCATAGCGGCATTGACCGCCGAACGAATCACCACGACGGTGATTCGCGGCGGGCACCTCACAGCTGCACACGATGTGCAGCGAGAATGAGCGAGAGCCATGCCGGAACAGCCTTTAAATAATTTTTTTCGGCTGTTTTTTCATAACTCAGAAAGTTGAGTTAGCATTTAATTTTAGCACACTTTGGATATGCCAGGAAATTATGCGGATAGCCATTGACGGATATAACCTGATTGCGGCCATTGCCGGCAGCTCCCTCAACTTGCTTGATCTGGAAGCTGAACGTGAAAGCCTGATCGGCATGCTGGCTGATTATCGTTCCTGCCGTCGGCATGTGGTGGAAGTGGTTTTTGATGGCTGGCAGGTTGCAGGGGGTGGAGTTCGAAGCGGTCAGCAGCAGGGAATAAAGATTGTCTTTTCTCCCTTGGGCATGAAGGCAGATCTGGTTTTGCTGCGCTTGGCTGAAAAATATGGCTCCGGGCTGACGGTAGTGACGGATGATGGTGAGCTGCGGCATAAAGTTCAGCGGCATCATGCCGTGACCATAGGATCTTTGGAGTTTTATGACCAGATGATGGTAGCGGTTATGGCTAAGGAAAAGGGGCTTACCGGCGAGGATGAAGATCTGGATGATCGACGACAGACCAAGAGCACAAAAAAGAAAGGCAATCCCAGGCGTTTATCCCGCAAGGAGAGGCGGAAAGCCAAGCGGATTAAATCATTGTAGTTGCTTCAAGTCAAAAAAATTTCGGTTCCTGTCCTTCAACCAGTCGCTTCAGATTTTCCCGGTGTTTATATATTGTCAGGATGGCAATAATAAGAGCACTCAGGACATACGCTTTAGGGTAGCTCAACAGGCAAATGCAGACAGGAAGGGACAGGGCGGCCGTCAGGGAGCCAACCGAAACGATGCGTACGGTCAGCATTATGATCGCGAATATAAGGATTTCAATGGCAATCGCCCAAGGCGTCAGGATAAGGAAGATGCCCAGGGCGGTAGCAATCCCCTTCCCGCCTTTAAACCCGAGGAAAACCGGATAGAGATGGCCAATAAAAGCTGCCAGCCCGGCCAGTCCGGCAATGTATGGGGTGTCAGGAGCCAACAATATTCCTGCCAGAGCCGGCGCAGCTCCTTTAAGAGCATCGCCGATCAGGGTAATTAAACCGGCCTTTTTACCGCTTACACGACTGATGTTGGTGGCGCCGATATTGCCGCTGCCCTGCAGTCTGGGATCTGGAGTGCCCAGGAATTTGCTGACAATGATGCCGCAGGGGATTGATCCTGCCAAATAGGCGGCGATGAGCAGGAAGAAAATGGTCACAGGTATTTCTCAACAAAAGCATAGGCGCTGTGGTTATGGATGCTTTCCATGTTCTCGGCTTCAACGGTAAACCAGGTTATATTCTGATCCTGCAGCAGCAGGCTGGCAATCTCCCGCACCAGATCTTCAACGAACATGGGGTGAGCATAGGCCTTTTCGGTCACATATTTCTCATCAGGTCTTTTGAGTAGTGAAAAAATATCACAACTGGCCGTTTCCTCGATGAGTTTGATCATGTCTTCAATCCAGACAAATTCCTTGAAGCTGAAGTTAACCGTTACCGTGCTGCGCTGATTGTGAGCTCCTGCGTCACTGATAGCCTTGGAGCAGGGACAGAGGCTGGTAACCGGAACCTTGATTTGAACCCTGAACTCCAACTCATCTAAGGTGAGGCTGCCGGAGAACTTGCAATGATAAATCATTTTACTTTTAGCCCGGCTGACGGGGGCCTCTTTATCAATGAAATAGGGGAATGAAATTTCAAGGTGGGCTGATTCAGCTTCAAGATGACTCTTGATTTCCTTCAGAATGGTAGGAAACATATTGATGCCGATTTTATTATGGTATTGATTGAGGACTTCAACAAATCGGCTCATGTGCGTCCCCTTGAAATGCTGGGGCAGGCTGACATACATGTTGAAATCACCAATGGTATGCTGAATGCCAAAGGTTTTATCAAGAACCTGAATAGGGTACTGGACGCCTTTAACCCCTACCTTGTTGATATCAATCTGCCGGTGGTCTGATTGCCGTTGAATGTCTTCGATCATTTAATCTCTCATATAGCTTGCTGCTGCCCGTTCGGATTCCCAGGCGGTGACTTTGTAAACGGAAACATGCTGATCTGCTAAATTTTTTTCCAGTTCAGTAAATATATACCGGGCAATGAGTTCCGAAGAAGGGCTTTGCCCGACAAATGCGGGGTGTTCGTTAAGATAGCAGTGGTCCAGGGATTGTATGACTGCTTCGGTATGATTCTTAAGGATTTTAAAATCAAGCAGCATGCCACTTTTATCCAGTCCGTCACCGCGAACAATAACTTCAATTTTCCAGTTATGCCCATGGAGCTTTTCACACTGGCCGCAATAGTTCAGCAGGTTGTGAGCGGCGGCAAAAAAAGTTTCTATTTTCAATTCATAGGCCATGGTGCAAGCCTTCCTCCTGCTAATAGTCTGGATAGTGCAATTAATAGAAATGATAAAAGATATAGATGAGTGTATGGAATGACTGCCTCTATATAGAGTAAATGAACCATTTTTGTCAAATGGTATAGCTTCCTGATTAAATGAGAGCAATGGGGCGGAAAAACAAGTATTTTAAGCTAATATTAAAAAAATAAATGAATTTTTATCTCTGGCATGCTCGTTTCACGATTATATCATTATAAATGATGTTTGCCATCTGGAAAAAATATGTTATATTAGCACTCATGTAAGGCGAGTGCTAATAATTTTTATGCGGGTGAGGTGATAAAATGACTAACAATACTCAGTTGATTCCAGTAGCCAACTCGTTTTCTCTGTACATGACGGAAATAAAACGTTTTCCGCTGCTTAAACCTGAAGAGGAGCGAGAGCTTGCTTTCCAATATCATGATCAAGGAGATCTGGAAGCTGCACATAAACTGGTTGTCAGTAATTTACGTTTTGTGGTTAAAATAGTTTCTGAATACAGTGGCTACCGGATGAAGAAAATGGATCTGATCCAGGAAGGAAACCTGGGTTTGATGACCGCCGTAAAAAAATTTAATCCTGAGCGCGGTTACCGGCTGATTTCTTATGCTGTTTGGTGGATACGGGCTTATATCCAGGATTACATTATGCGGTCGTGGAGCCTGGTGAAAATTGGGACAACTCAACTGCAAAAACGTTTGTTTTACAAACTTTCCAAGATTAAAGGGCTGTTGAATGGGGATGAGGTTGATCGTGAAGCCATGCGGGCACTGATGGATGGCCAGGAGGACGATGAAAAGGTCCGGGCCCTCTGTGAGCGGCTCAGCCAGCGGGATCTATCGCTATTTCTGACCATTAATGATGGGGATACAACCTATATGGATATGCTGGTTTCGGATGATAATCAGGAGAAAGCTTTAATTGATCTGGATGAACAGCAGATGTTACAGGAGAAAGTCAGAGAGGCGTTGTCTCTGCTCACCAAACGTGAACGGCAAGTTGTGGAAGGACGATTTTTTTCCGGTTCAGCGAAAACGCTGCAGGATGTGGGAAATAGTTTGGGGATTACCCGTGAGCGGGTCAGACAGTTGGAAAATAATGCAAAAAAGAAGTTGAAAAAATATCTGGAAGTTGAATTGGATGATCTATTGCTGGCGGCTTGAGGATATCGGCAAAGAAGATGGAGATTTTACGAAGCCATTAAGTTATGATAAGAGCCGGTCGTTAAGACCGGCTCTTATGGTTTTAGGGCAGCTGCAAAAATAGCTTGTTTGGTGGTTATAAATCGGCTAGAATAAAAATATGTTGACTCTGGCCATAGAAACTTCCTGTGATGATACCTGCGCCGCGGTTCTGGGGCAAGGCAGCGAAATCCGTTCCAATATTATTTCGAGCCAGATTGGTGTCCATCGGGTTTATGGTGGTGTGGTTCCCGAACTTGCATCGCGTCAGCATCTGGAGAATATTGACTGGGTGGTGAGGCAGGCATTGAAAGAGGCAGATGCCGCTCTGGCTGAAATAGCTCGTATCTGTGTTACCTGTGGTCCCGGTCTGGTGGGTTCCTTGTTGGTCGGTATCTCGTATGCAAAATCGCTGGCCTTTGCCCGACAACTGCCGTTGGTCGGGGTCAATCACGTGGAAGGCCATCTTATGTCGCCGCTGTTGGTTAATGGCCAGCTGGGTTTCCCTTTTGTTGGTCTGGTGGTCTCCGGTGGGCATACCAGTATTTATCTGGTTCGGGCATGGCACGATTATCAGCTTCTGGGGCGAACTATTGACGATGCCGCCGGCGAAGCATTTGACAAAATAGCCAAAATGATGAATTTGGGTTATCCAGGAGGGCCGGTGATTGAGCGGTTGGCGACTCAGGGTGATCCCCGGGCCATAAAGTTTCCCCGTGCTTATATGGGGGCTGATTCGCTGGATTTCAGCTTCAGTGGTTTGAAAACATCGGTCCGTACATTTCTGGAAAAGAATGAATCCGCAGTTCCGGCGATTATTCCTGACGTTGCGGCCTCTTTTCAGGCTGCAGTTGCTGATGTTTTAACCCGTAAAGCATTGAAGGCGGCTGAGATGTTCGGGGTTTCGTCCATTGCTCTGGCCGGTGGTGTTTCGTGTAACTTAGCGATCCGCGATAATTTGATCCAGGCTGCGGGAAGCCGGGGTATTGAAGTGTATGCAGCGCCTCCGGTTCTTTGTACTGATAATGCGGTGATGATTGGACAGGTGGGCTGTCGGTTGCACCAGCAAGGCAAGAGTGATGACTTGTGTCTTAATGCCTACTCCCGCCTGCGATTATGAAAAAGAAAAAAAGACCTGATATCCGCTCAATGATCAGAATGTTGACGGGGAGCAGTGATAATCCGGCGACCATAGCCCGTGGCTTTGCTGTGGGTATCTTTGTTGCTTTTTCCCCCCTGTTGGGGCTGCACACATTTCTGGCTATTTTTCTAGCATTTCTTGTGCGTGGAAATCGCCTGGCTTCCCTGCTGGCCAGCTGGATATGCAACCCACTTTCCATGATTCCCATTCTTTACTTTGACTTCAAAGTCGGAGAAATTCTTCTGTCTACGTCTATTCCTTTTCCTGAGAATATTCATACGCTTAAGGATATTATTCATGCCGGCAGCCAGGTTGCCTGGCCGCTGCTGGTAGGTGGTCATTTGATTGGTCTGGTGTTGGGCCTTGCCAGCTTTCCTATTGTTGACTACCTGGTTGCTTACCTGCGGCGGGATCAGGACGCAACCGGCCCGAAAGGGGATTAACCGGTGAATATATTTTGATGCCTTTTAAGGATTATCGATGACATACCGGTTTAAAAAAAAACTGGGCCAAAATTTCCTCCATGATGCCAATATCGCCCGAAAGATTATTGATCTGGCGGCTCTGACAGCCGGGGAGCCGGTTTTTGAAATTGGTCCGGGCAATGGTTTCTTAACCGCTTTTCTCCTGCGTGCTCCAGCGCCGGTGACGGCGATTGAAACTGATACGGATTTGCTGCCTGTCCTCCGTCAGCGGTTTTCCACCTGTCAGGAAAATGAGTTTAACCTGGTTCATGGGGATGTACTCAAATCTGACCTGGAGGATGAACTTGGTGATGTTTATCAGCGGCATGGAAAAATCTGTGTGGTTGCAAATATTCCTTATCAGATAACCACCCCGATCATTTTTTTGCTGATTCGGTATCGTCATCTTTTTTCCCGGGCGGTATTGATGATGCAGGAAGAAGTTGCGGCCAGGATTCTAGCGGCGCCAGGCAGCAAGTCATATGGCCGTCTGTCCATTATGACTTCACTATTTTGTCAGACAATGCCAGGATTTAGCGTATCCCCCAGTTGTTTTTATCCCCAGCCCCGGGTTTGGTC
>Ga0190315_1001325_pt1 | contig 10204 bp, 11 predicted proteins | sample 48701101_MG_FD_161673 | JGI IMG/M metagenome (GOLD analysis project Ga0190315, IMG submission 161673) | Hydrothermal vent sediment bacterial communities from Southern Trench, Guaymas Basin, Mexico - 4870-11-0-1_MG | ecosystem: Environmental > Aquatic > Marine > Hydrothermal vents > Sediment ...
ACCTTAGTTCCCTTGCTCTCCTCTGTACCGATGGAGGCAAACCACTCGCCTCCCCTGTTCACGATGAAAGGCACATTGGCCAGGGTCTCCACGTTGTTCAGCACGGTGGGCTTACCCCACAGACCGCTCTCGGTGGCGTGAACGTGCTTGGACCTGGGCTCCCCAACTCGGCCTTCCACGGAGGCTATGAGGGCCGAAGACTCACCGCACACAAAAGCCCCTCCTCCCCTCACAACTTGGATATCAAAGTCGAAACCGCTACCAAGAATGTTCTCGCCCAGCAAGCCCAACTCCCGTAGGGTGTTTATGGCTTCCTGAACGTTCCGGGTAGCCAAGGGATATTCCTTCCTCACATAGACAAAACCCTCGTGAGCACCAACAGCGTAGGCCCCGATGATCATGCCCTCCAGCACCTCATAGGGCAGACCCTCCAGAAGACACCTGTCCATATATGCCCCTGGATCGCCTTCGTCTCCGTTGCAGATGATGTATTTCACAGGATCAGGCCTCGTAGCCGCATCTTCCCACTTCCAACCCGTTCTGAAACCGGCTCCTCCTCTACCCCTCAATCCAGAGGTGATCACCTCCTGGATGATCTCTTCAGGCTTCATGTCGAAGAGGGCCTTGGCCAAGGCAGAGAAGCCTCCACAGCACAGGTAGTCCTCGATGGAGAGGGGCTCCACCGACTCCATGGGACCCAGCACCAGCCTCATCTGCTTTTTATAGAAGGGGATGTCCTGCTCGTAAGTGTAGGTCTTACCAGTCATGGGATCAGTGTAGAGGAGTCTTTCTACAATCTCTCCTTTCCCCACGGCATCCACTACTTCCGGCACGTCCTGGGCTTTGACACTATGGTAGAGAACGCCTTCAGGATATACCACCATCACGGGAGCGTAGCCGCAGAGGCCATGGTCTCCAGTAGCTTTTATGGGAACATCCAATCCCCTCTTTGCCACCTCCTCTTTCAAAGCGGAATAAACGACCTCCGCTCCATGAGCCCTGGAAGCCGTACCCATACCCAGAGAGATGAACCTCTCGGGTTGTCTGGAAAGGGCTTCCTCTCTCAGTCTCTCCAGATCCTCTCGACTCTCCAACCGCCTCATCGCTCCCTATACTCCTTTATCAAAGATTCCACCTGGGCCGGGGTAACGTGACCATGGTACCTTCCATTGACGATCACCACCGGACCCAAAGCGCAGCACCCAACGCAGTTCACCGTCTCCAGGGTGAACATGAGATCGTCAGTGGTCTCTCCAGCCTTGACACCAAGCACATTCTCCAGTCTCTCCAGCACCCTGTAGGCCCCCTTCACGTGACAGGCCGTGCCTGTACAAACCTGGATGGTGTACTTGCCCCTGGGCTTCAGGGTAAAGGCTTTAAAAAAGGTGGCAACGTGGTACACCCTGGCCAAAGGCACCTCTGTCTGACGGCTCACCTCCTTCAACAAATCCTTGGAAAGGTAGCCGTAAATGTCCTGAAGATCCTGGAGTATCTCTATCATCCGGGCGGGATTATTCCCGTACCGGGCCATCACCTCTTTAACGCTTTGCCCCAGATTTTCTACCGTCGCTCCTGCCATGGCCATCACTCCTGAGTCACTTTTTCCATCTTCTTGAGCCGCTCGTACTCTGCAGTGACCCTCTCTTGGATCTGTTGGACGATTTCAGGGGTGAGATGTCGGTAGCGCCTCTGCAACTTCAGATAGTCCTCCACGGGCCTTAACCCCTGAGGAAAGTCTATAGTCAGCTTGTAGCGGCCATACTCGACTTCGTACAAAGGGAATATGCCCGTCTCCACGGCCAGTCTTCCCATCCTGATGGTAAGCTCAGGGGGAATCCCCCACCCCGTGGGACACACGGCAAAGAGATGGATGTAAGCCGGTCCCTCCAACTCAAAGGAACGCCTCACCTTGCGGATGAGATCCAGAGGATAGCTGGGGCAAGCCGTAGCTACGTAGGGAATGTCATGAGCAGCAGCTATGGCAGCCACGTTCTTCTTCCAGTAGCCAGCCCCAAAGCTCACTCTGCCGGCAGGAGTGGTGGTAGTACTGGCACCAAAGGGAGTAGCGGATGAACCCTGAACCCCTGTGTTCATATAGGCCTCATTGTCATAGCAGATGTAAGTTACGTTGTGCCCCCTGGCCAACATACCCGACAGGGCCTGAAGACCAATGTCGGCTGTGCCACCATCACCCGCCAAGGCCAAAATGTTAATCTTTTTCTTCGGAAGACGCCCCTTCCTCTGAAGAGCCTTTATAGCAGCGTCAACACCGGAAGCCACGGCAGCCGCGTTTTCGAAGGCCACGTGAATCCAGGGCACAGCCCAAGAAGTGTAAGGATAAGGAGAGGATATGATCTCCATGCAGCCTGTGACATTCACCACAATGGTGTCCCTGCCCGCCGCCTTCATGATGTGGCGGAATCCCAAGGCGGGACCGCACCCCTGACACGCCCTATGGCCCCGGGTGAAATACTCTTCCCTGGGAGCCATCCTATAGGCGAAAACGTTGAGATAAGCCTCTTTTGGTCTCTGCACCACACTCATTCTCTCAACCCCACTATCTTGACTAGCTCAGGCTCCTCTCCGGCATCCTTGCCGGTCCTGAGACACTCCTCTCCAATCCTGAACATCTCCATGTACTCTTCTATGTGGATGTCCCTGCCTCCCAGACCAGCCACCACGCCCACCACCATAGGTCTGTCCTTCTCCAGATAGAGGGCAGAGCGCACCTCGGAGAGAACAGGTCCTATGGGACCACCGAAAGAGATGCACCTGTCCAGGACCACCACCTGCTTAATAGAGTTGCCACAGAGGACCTCCCTGAGATCGTCGAAGGGGAAGGGCCTCCAGAGTCTGAGCTCCACAGCCCCCACCTTTCTACCCTGCTCCCTGAGAAGGTCTACAGCCACCTCAGCAGCCTCGATGACAGAGCCCTGGGCCAGAAGGACTATCTCGGCGTCGTCGGCCTTGTAGGTCTCTACAGGCTTGTAGCGACGCCCGTAACGCCGGGCGAATTCCTCGAAGACCTCGTCTATCACGGGACGAGACTCCCTGATGGCCACCTCCTGCTGCTTCTTGGCCTCAGTGTAAATGTCGGGCACACCAACAGGTCCCATGGTAATGGGATTATCGGTATCCAGAACACAGACAGGTTCATATGGAGGAATGAAGTCGGCAATCTCCTCGTCGTCAAAGATGTACATAGGCTCAATGACATGGGTAAGAATGAATCCGTCGAAGTTGATCATGACGGGGAGCATGACCCGCCTATCCTCGCCGATCCTGAAGGCCATGAGGGTAAGATCGTAGGCCTCCTGGCCGTTGTTGGCGAAAATGGAGATCCAGCCCGTGTCTCTCTCGTTCATCACGTCGGAGTGATCGTTCCAGATAGAGATGGGTCCAGAGAGAGACCTGTTGGCCAGAGCCATAATCACAGGGGTCCGGAGGCTGGACGCCAGATAGACAATCTCGTTCATCAGAGCCAAACCCTGGGAGCTGGTGGAGGTGAAGACCCGGGCCCCAGCTGCCGATGCCCCCACACAGGCGCTCATGGCCGTGTGCTCCGACTCCACGGTGATGTACTCCGCATCCAGATCCCCATCAGCCACCAGTTGGGCCAGGTGCTCCACTATGTGGGTCTGGGGAGTGATGGGATAGGCGGAGACCACATCCACATTGGCCTGGCGGGCTGCCTCGGCGATGGCAATGGATACCTCTATTCCCGTTCTCTTGGCCATTATTCCACCACCTCTTCTTCCATCTTGATACACTGGGCCGGGCACTCCCTGGCACAGATGCCGCACCCCTTGCAGTATTCCAGGTTGGGTTCGAAGTACCCGTACTCATCTTCCTCAAAGGCATATTCGGGGCAGAAGATCCAGCAGGTACCGCACTTGATACATTTCATCTTGTCAACCACGGGTTTGAGGGTCTTCCAGTCCCCTGTCTTGTAATAGACACTGTTGCCCGGCTCAGGGATACAACAGGCAAAGGGCAACTCTTTCCAGATAGGCCGTTCTTTCAGCTTCATCACTCCACCCTCACTTCTTCATAGGCCCTGCGAAAGGCCTTTACTTCTTGCTCAGCGATCCTGGGAAACCTCTGGGTGATGAACTCCTCCAGGGGCTCCAGGTCCACCAGAGGCTTAGCCTTTAACAAGGCCCCCAACATGACCACGTTGGTGATGGGAACACCCAACTCCTCCATGGCTATGGAGGTGGCATTTACAGAAGCCACCTGCACATCGTCCCTACCCAATTCCTTCTTCCAGTCACCCGGACCCTTTTTGGAATTGAGAACCACCAGCCCCCGTTCCTTGAGCCCCGCCACAACAGGCACAGCCTTCACCAGCGAGGGATCCAGCACTATGACCACATCGGGGTGATAGATACCGGTTCTCAGCTTGATGATCTCATCAGAGATCCGAGTGAAGGCCAGGACGGGGGCTCCCCGCCTTTCAGCTCCAAAGGCAGGGAAAGCCTGGGCATACTTGCCCTCCTTGATGGCCGCCAAGGCCAATAGCTCAGCCGAGGTGACTGCACCCTGTCCTCCTCTTCCGTGGAATCTGATCTCTACCATGGCCCCTCCTCTCAAAATTAACGATACCTTTTATATGATAGCTCCCCCTAGTGTGTCAATAAAAAGACTGGCCATAACACCTTATCAAGCCTAGCTTTTAGAGAGATTTAAAATTTTAAATATAACCAGACATCTGGTCCAGTTCCCTCACTCGCTCCATATTCTTTTTATCCCACGAAGGGGAGTAAGGCGTCTCCATTATTGCAGGAAGGCCCCTGAGAAAGGGGTGGCTGATGATGGACCTAAACCCTTCCAACCCCATATGCCCCTCTCCTATATGCCAGTGGCGATCCACCCGGGATCCCAGAGGCGTTTTGGAATCGTTGAGGTGAAGGAGTTTTAAGCGGCCCAAGCCCACCTCTTTATCAAGCTCTTCCAGAAAGACCTCCAGCCCATCAGAAGTATGGATGGGATACCCAGCTTGAAAAGCATGGGCCGTGTCTACGCACACCCCAAGTCGAGGGTCTCCGTCTGCCAGGGCTATGATCTTTCCCAGTTCCACCAAAGAAGCCCCCAACTCCGAGCCCTGCCCCGCCGTATTCTCAAGAAGGATAACGGGACCTTCCAGCTCCAACGCCATCCTCAACGCCCGGGCCACCCTCTTTATAGCATCCTCCCTTCCCACGGCCTTGGCCTTCCCCACGTGGGTCACCAAATAGTCCACCCCCAGAAGTTTACACCGCTCCATTTCTACCATAAGAGAGTCCACGCTCTTCCTGTAAAGGTCAGGATCAGGGGAAGCCAGATTGGGCAAATAAGGCATGTGAACCACCAAGGGGAATAAGTTCAACTCTTTTGCCCGCTCGAGGAAAGTGACGCCCAAGGAGGGATCCAAAGGGGTGAAACGCCATCCCCGGGGATTCCTGGTAAAAAACTGGAGGGTGTCACAGTCCAGGGCCCGGGCCCGCTCCAACGCCTTGACCAACCCACCGGCTATGGAGCAATGAAACCCGAACCTCAAGGCTTCAGTAAGCGTAGACCTTGCCGTAAGGCCTGCTGGAAACAGGAATCAACTTGACGAAGGTATGGCTCAGAATCTCCTGAAGACCCAAACCGTACTCAGAAAAGTCCTTACAGTAATCTCCCAAAAGATTTTCCAGAAGGGCTCTATCCTTCTCCGTCACTTCCACCTGTCCCACTTCCTTGCCCATGAGATAGGGATCCACCTCACTACGGATATAAATGATGCCCCCATGCATGCCTCTGGCCAGGTAATCCCCCACCATGGGCCGAGAGTCGTCGTCCCACAACTGGTCAGGAATCTATACAATACCCTGGTCGATCATAGCCGTTGCCACTCTAATAAATCCTGCTATATTAGCACCTCTGCTTAGATTACCCGGCGTTCCATACTCTTCTGCCGTTTCGCTGCAAGTTCTATATATATTCTCCATAATCTCTCTCAGCCTTTTATCTGTATACTCAAATGTCCATACATCGTGGCGGCTGTTCTGAATCATCTCCAGGGCTGATGTTGCCACACCACCTGCATTAGCAGCTTTAGCGGGTCCAAATAAAACTCCTGCATCCATAAAGGCTTTAATCCCTTCGGGTGTTGTGGGCATATTGGAGCCCTCACCAATAGCAATGACACCATTCTTAATCAGTATTTTGGCATCTCTTCCTGTTATTTCGTTCTCCGTAGCACAGGGCAAAGCAATATCCGTTTTGACTTCCCATATATTACCACCCTCATAATAAGTAGCCGTTTCATGAAACTTTGTATATTCTTTAATTCTCTTCCTTTCAACCTCTTTGATCCGCTTCACCGTCTCAACATTAATACCACTTTCATCATAGATTACACCGTTTGAATCACTCATAGCAATAACCTTTCCACCCAACTGGGTTACCTTTTCCGCTGCATATATAGCCACATTTCCAGAGCCAGAAATCGTTACCTTCATACCATCAAACGATTTTTTATGATCTCTCAACATCTCATCCATAAAATACACCAGGCCATATCCCGTGGCCTCTTTTCTTACCTGACTTCCACCCCAATTCAGCTTTTTTCCGGTTATAACACCAGCTTCAAATCTGTGGGTTAATCTCTTGTACTGCCCAAACAGATAACCTATTTCTCTCTGACCAACTCCTATATCTCCTGCCGGAATATCTACTTCCTCTCCCAGATATTGGTGGAGTTCCGTCATAAATCTCCTACAAAAATTCATAACTTCCCGGTCTGACTTGCCATGTGGATCAAAGTCAGAACCGCCTTTGGCTCCACCTATAGGCATTCCCGTTAAGGCATTCTTAAAGATCTGTTCAAATCCAAGAAATTTTACAACTCCCAGATAAACGGAGGGATGAAATCTCAATCCTCCTTTGTAGGGACCTAAGGCATTGTTAAATTGAACACGAAACCCTCTGTTTATATGCAATTTACCTTTATCATCTTCCCACACAACCCTGAATATAATCTGACGGTCAGGTTCACAGAGACGCTCAATAATTTTGTACTCATAAAATTCGGGATGCTTAGCAAGCACCGGCGGCAGTGAAGATAGAACCTCTCCTACTGCCTGATGAAACTCAGTTTCACCGGGATTCCGATTTACTACCTCTCTGTAGATAAGTTCCAATTTTTCGTCACCACCAAACATAAATCGCCTCCTAAAAAATTTCAGAACAAAATTACTAAGCCATCTTCTTGCCAAAAGGCTAGAAAGGTAACTTATAGAAAAAATCATCCATCCTGTCAAGGGAAAAGCTCCAGGAGTTCCCCCAATTTTTCAGCCGCCGGGCACCAACCCTAAGGCGAGTTGCAATTTTTTCCCTCTGTCCTTTCTCCCCACCACCCTTCCCGGATGCCTCGTCAAAAGAGCCATTATCCCATCCGCTTTCGAAGGGACAAAAAGCATCCCCATTTTGTTGAAAACGACCCAGAATCCAGAGTGTTACACTTGCTGACCAGAGAAATGCACTGACTTTATTAGACTTGCTTTCCTAATACCACGAAAACCGGGGGAACTCCTGTTCAGTAAGCGTAGACTTTGCCGTAGGGCCTGCTGGAAACAGGAATCAACTTGACGAAGGTATGGTTCAGAATCTCCTGAGGATCCAAACCGTACTTAGAAAAGTCCTTACAGTAATCTTCCAAAAGATTTTCCAGAAGGGCTCTATCCTTCTCCGTCACCTCCACCTGTCCCACTTCCTTGCCCATGAGATAGGGATCCACTTCTCCCCGGATATAGATGGCGCCTCCGTGCATGCCCGTGGCCAGGTAATCCCCCACCATGGGCCGAGAGTCGTCGTCCCACAGGTTGAGGAGAATAAGGATGCCTCCCGCCATATACTCGCCAAAGAAATCTCCTGCCTTACCGCCCACAATGATGACCGGCACCATGTCTTTGTAAGTCTTCATGTGGATGCCCACCCGGTAACCCACGTCTCCCAGGATGTGGAGCTTACCGCCCCGCATGCCGTAGCCACACACGTCCCCAGCCATACCGTGAACCACGATCTTTTTGCCTTCCATGGTGTTGCCCACACAGTCCTGAGCATTGCTATGAACCACAATGGTAGGACCCTTCATAAAAATCCCCAAGTCCTGTCCCGCCACGCCGAAGACCTCGATGGAGACCTCTTCGGTGAGACCAGCGCCGATGTAACGTTGACCGTTAACGTTCAAAAGGAGAAAGTAGGTGACTCCCTCCTTCACCTTGTCTCGGATGATCTGATTCAGCTCCTTGTAGTACATTCCCTCGGCGTCTATGATCAAAGGCTCTGACACCCTTTCACCTCCCAGGCATCTGATACATCATCGAAGGGGACAATAACCGGCTCACCCGCCTTGGGAGCCCACACTTTATCGGGCTGGGGACACACAGCCCTAATAGCCGACTCTTCGCTAGCCATATACACCCTGTCCCTATGAACAGCAGCCACCAAAGGTCTCAGCTTGATCCTGTCGTTGAGACCCATCATGCCCCCGTTCCAGGCTACCAAAACGGCGAAAGGCCCGTTGAGGAGGGCACTGCCATAAACCATTCTCATAGCCGTCAGCAACTCCCTTTCCCTATCCTCCATGCGGTCAATGTCCTTCCAGAAGGGGGCCGCCAAGGCATAAGCTGCCATGCGCAAGGGCAACCTGTGGCGCCTCACCAAGAGGTCCACCAGATAAGCCACCACTTCCGTGTCCGTCATGAGGGTACACTTGTAACCGAACATCTCTAGATAGCGGCGGTTGATGCCGTAGCTGGAGATCTCCCCGTTGTGCACAACGGCCCAGTCCAGAAGGGTAAAGGGGTGAGCCCCTCCCCACCATCCCGGGGTGTTAGTAGGAAAGCGAGTATGGGCAATCCACTGATGGGCGGAGTACTCGTCTATCCTGAAAAACTCTGCTATCTCCGCAGGTCCCCCCACTCCCTTAAAGGCACCCATGTTCTTGCCGGAGGAGAAGACAAAAGCACCATCAATCTTCTCGTTGATATCCATCACCGTCCACATGACGAAATCATCGGGCACTATATCCTCGCCATGGATACTCATGGGTTTCACAAAATAACGAAAAAGAATAGGCCTATCCTTTATAGTGGCCACCCTGCGTATGGGGATATCCTCGAAGTGCTCCACATGGAACTTGGTCCTTACGTACTCCTCCGTCTCCTCTTTAGAGTACTCGTGATCGTACATGATATGGAGGGCATAACAGTCGGGGAACTGGGGATATATGCCATAACCAGCAAAACCCGCTCCCAGCTGGTTACCCCTCTCCTCCTGGTGAACGATGCTCCTGATAATCTCCTCACCAGGAATGAGCTCCTTCTTCCGGCTGATGATGCCCGAAAGCCCACAGCCCGAGAGCTCCCGGTGCCAGCTCATATCGTGCAAACCTCCGACTCAAAGGCACAGACCTCTTCTATCCTGCTGGGCATGGCCGTAAAGTGCTTTCGATAGCTCCTGGGGAAAAGGGCCCAACCCATCCTCCTAAAGTCCCTCATAGATTCAAAGCTCCAGGGCTCCAAACCATGGGCGGAGAGGCGACAGGCCTCAGGCATGCTCATCTCCTCCACCAAGGCGTCCTTAAAGGCAGAGACATCCATGCGAGACCAGATGAGTCCCGAATAGACACCAGCCCGACTAATATCGTTAAGGATGATAAAGCCCATAAGCCTGTTGTTGCCCACCACCACTTTCCGATAGATACCCCTCTCCTTGTCCTCGAAAACCATGACTTCAAAAGACTCCTCCACTCCAGGCTCCACGGTGGAAAGCCCGGCGGAGGCCACTTTGAAATCGAAGAATCCCACAGAGTTAATGGGAAATCCCCCCACGTAGCGCTTCTTCCCACCAGCCATGTTGGCCCCAGCTATAAGGCCCTGGCGATAGGCCAAGGGCCACAGTTGAATGGGTCTCTTGGCCCCCAGTATGAGGTCATAAGCCTCCACCACATCACCGGCGGCGAAGACATTCTCCAAATTGGTTTCCATGCGGTCGTCCACTAACACCCCCTTTGTTGATGTCTATTCCAGACCCCTCCAGGGGAGCCACATTGGGCCTCACTCCCACAGCCACTATGACACCCTGGCAGGGGATGAAGGCCCCGCTCTTGAGGGTCACACCCTTCACATCACCCCGGCCATCCCTCTCCACAGCCACCACCGAGTCGCCAAAAACG
>Ga0190315_1001326_pt1 | contig 10202 bp, 8 predicted proteins | sample 48701101_MG_FD_161673 | JGI IMG/M metagenome (GOLD analysis project Ga0190315, IMG submission 161673) | Hydrothermal vent sediment bacterial communities from Southern Trench, Guaymas Basin, Mexico - 4870-11-0-1_MG | ecosystem: Environmental > Aquatic > Marine > Hydrothermal vents > Sediment ...
TATATCATCAGGGAGGCCTATTATAGATTCAAGGACATTGCCATGCTCTGGTCTGTGGGTAAGGACTCTACAACATTGCTTTGGCTGTGCCGGAAAGCCTTTTTTGGTAAAGTTCCCTTTCCAATAGTCCACATCGACACTGGCTACAAGTTTCCCGAGATGTACGAATTCAGAGATAGATTGGCTAAAGAGTGGAGGTTGAATCTAATAGTTGGTAGAAATGAGGAGAAGATTAAAGAAGGTATGGGACCTTTTAAAGGAAGCAAGCTGGAGTGTTGTACTGAGCTAAAGACCAATGCTCTCAAGCAGGTGATAGCCAAGTACGGGCTTAAAGCCATCTTGTTAGGCATCAGGAGAGACGAGCACGGCATCAGGGCCAAAGAGAGATACTTCTCTCCTAGAGACACCCAGTTCAAGTGGAACTACGAGGACCAGCCCGCTGAAATTTGGGACCAGTACAAGTCCAAGGTGGAGGATGAGGAACACTTCAGGATTCATCCTCTCCTTCATTTCACCGAGTTGGACGTGTGGGAGTACGTGAAGAGGGAGAATATCCCTATAGTGGAGCTCTACTTCGCTAAGGACGGCAAGAGGTTCAGGAGTATTGGATGTGTCCCTTGTTGTAGCCCCATAGAGTCTAACGCCAGTAGCGTGGATGAGATTATAGAGGAGCTGAAGATCTCTAAAACCCCCGAAAGGGCGGGAAGGGCCCAGGACAAGGAAGACACTTACACCATGCAAAAACTGAGAGCCCTGGGTTACATGTGAGTCTCAAGGGGGAAGGAGGAAGCCTTGACGGATGACAGCCTTAAATTTGTGATAGTGGGCCACGTGGACCACGGTAAAAGCACCCTCATTGGTAGGCTATTGTACGATACCAGCAGCCTGCCCGAGGAGAAGTTTGAGGAGATAAGGGCCACATCGGAGATCCTGGGGAAGGAAGTGGAATTTGCCTTTCTCATGGACGCCCTCAAAGAGGAGAGGGAGAGGGGGATCACCATAGATACAGCCCAGATCTTCTTCCGTACTCCCGAGAGGACCTATGTCATCATAGACGCTCCTGGGCACAAGGAGTTTATCAAGAATATGATCACGGGCGCTAGCCAGGCCGAGGCAGCTGTCCTCATAGTAGACGCCGACGAAGGTGTTAGAGAGCAGACCAAACGCCATGGTTATCTCCTCTCCATGCTGGGGCTCAGGCAGGTCTGTGTGGTGATCAACAAGATGGATCTGGTGTGCTATTCCAGGGAAAGGTTTGAAGAGGTTAAAGGGGATATCGCAGCCTATCTGTCTGATCTGGGCATATTCCCTTCCTTTGTTATTCCCATCTCGGCTTTGAGGGGCGATAATGTGGCCTCTCCATCGCCCAATCTCAAGTGGTATTCTGGCCCCACCGTTTTAGAGGCTCTGGGCACTTTCGAGGGTATTAAGATTGAGAAAAGGCCCTTCCGTTTTCCCGTCCAGGACGTCTATCAGGTAGACGGCAAGAGCATTCTCGTGGGCAGGGTGGAGTCGGGAGAGGTTAAGAGGGGCCAGAAGGTGGTGGTGACCGGTAAAGGGGAGGAAACTTCTGTAGTTTCCATAGAAAAGTTCCTGGTGGAGAATCCCGAGAAGGCTCAGTACGGCGAGTCCATAGGCCTTTGTCTGAAGCGTCAGGAGGGGATAGGCAGGGGAGATGTCATTGCCTCGGAGCCCTTGCCCCGGGCTACCGACACCCTCAGGGGCAGTATCTTTTGGATGGAAAACCTCCCTTACAGGAAAGGTGACAAAGTGGCCTTCAGGTGCGTTACCCAGGAGGCAGATGGGGAGATTGAGGAGATCCTCAGAAAGTACGACCCTGCTTCCATGGAGAAGAAGGAGGAAGGGGCCCAAGAAATCCTGCCCGCCGAGGTGGCCGAGGTGGTGATCAAACTGGATCATCCCGTGCTGGTGGATCCCTTCTCCTTCATTCCCGAGATGGGCAGGTTTGTCATTGAGGTAGGGGGTATTCCCGTAGCGGGGGGCATAGTCTCCGAGGGGTGAGATACCTCTTGGAGGCTTTCTCTTTCTGGATTTAGGAAAAGAGACCCTCTTCTGTTCCATCTTTCAGGGGCACGGGGCGGTAGTTGAGCTCCTTTTTGAGGAACTCCAGGAGTTCCTTCAGCAGGGTGGCCTTCTCAGGGTCTGGCGACTCCAGGGGCTGGTTTTCGTAGAAGTCTCTGTTCAGATCGAAAATCTCGGTAGATCCGTCCATGCGCTGGGTGATCTTCCAGAGATCCCGGGTGATGATAGACATCATGGGCTGCATATTCCGGTCTGGATTGAGTGATGGAATGTATTTTTTGATTCTTGTGATCTTGTGATTCACATCAAGGCTTTGAACTATGGCGAATTTTCCGTCTGTGTTGCTCAGTAATGACGCGGAGCTTCTAGGTGAGGGATAGGGTGAGTCTGTTATGTCAAGAATCGTGGCGAAGATGTCGTTTATCTGGCATAACCTAGTAATTTCTCCCTGGATGTTCCAGTCTTCTGGCCATTTCACTAACAATGGGATGTGGACTAAGTCGTTGTATGTTGTGAACATGTGGGCGTAGCTACCATGCTCGCCGTGCAGGTCGCCATGGTCTGATGTTATGAAGATTATTCCATCTTCCCAAATGTCTATCAGTTGTTTGAGAACTTTGTCTAGGTATAGTATCTCTTCGTCGTATAGATCTGAAATGCATTTCAGATCTTCATCAGTCCACTTTCCGTTATAGAAATTCTGGACTTCAGAGGTTTTTATGTGTTTTCTGTTTTCGGTGTATCTACCCCTCGTTCCCAGAGGAGGGCTGTAATTGTGGTGCGTTTGCATAATATTAGCAAACACAAACAGTGGAAGATCTCTTTTTTTCTCCTTTGTTTTCCTTATGATCTTTACGGTCTTGTTTGTCAGAGGGGTAGAATTTCTCACAGGGTTTATCCATCTTCTGAAAATCTTGTTTATGACCAATCCTGCTGTTTCAGCTGGGTGAGTGACGATGTTTCCCTTTATCTCTTCCATCAAGCTTTTGAATTTGCCCTTTTTGTATATGTTACTTTTGAATCTGCTCTCCATCTGGGTCATAATCATATTGCTGGGTATTAGTCCGTAGATCTCATAGAAATCAGTCCACCCTTCAACGAAGGATCTGTGGACAATGTGATTGCTGGAGATGCCTACGGTGATATATCCCAGTTCTCTAAGAATCTCCACGAAAGAGACCCTGTCTAGCCTGAGCTTTACGCCGTCTGCGCCATGTTCGCTAGGATACAGCCCGGTGAACATGGAGGCATGGGAGGGAAGAGTCCAGGGAGCGGTGGAGAAGCAGTATTTGTACATCGCCCACTTCTCTTCTTCCACTACCCGTTCTAAGAGGGGAGAGGTCTTTCGCTGGTACCCATACATGGGGAGGTGCTTTGCACCCAGACTATCACAGACTATGAGTAGGATATCGGGAAGCTTTTTAGCCAAGGTTCTACTCCTCTTTGGTTTCCCTTGTTTCGGGGGTGCATACTATCCAAGGACCGTCCCCCTTTCAAGTTGTACTCTAGAGCGCAGCCAGTGGCTCTTCTTGGAGAGGGTGATCCATGGAGGATTCCGTTGACTATTCTCAGGTGAGGGACTATTAACTACTGAGCAATTGGCCGAGATAGTGATTGGGTTGTATGAGAATAGGATTGTATGTGCAGCCCGCTTGTGAGGACTGGATTAGGGATTTCGGTTTCAGTAGGACACGGAGGGCGTGTTAGTATGAAAGAGAAGTGGGAGAGTGCATTAAAGATTGTAAGAGAACACTCAACTGATTCTGCTATTTTTTTCACGTGTGATAAGGAGTCAACTTTACTTTTGGAACTTAGAATGGGATTGGACATACCTGTGCTATTTGTTGATACAGGCCTTTACCAGGATGAGATATATCAGTATCTCAAGACGGCTGAAGGGCATTGGAAGTTCAAAACTGTGATCCTGAAAAATGAGAAGGTGATCGGAGAAAGCTCCGCTTCTGGCAAAGAGGATTGTTATGTATTGTTGAGGGATAAAATCATTCTTCCTTATCTTTTGGAAAAGGGTATAAAGACCCTTATTGAACCGCTAAAATGGGATGAGAGGCTGAAGAAAGATAGGGTAATAAGAGTGTTTCCCCTGTCGGGTTTCTCGGATTTAGATGTATGGCGAGTTATAAAGGACAGGGGTATTCCTTATTGTGAGCTTTACAATAAGGGCTTTCGCGACGTAGGATGCGAACCCTGTTCAGCCTCGAAGAAGCAAGAAGATGTGGACCGTGAAGAGGTCCAGAGAAGGCTTAAAGCTCTTGGTTATCTCTAGAGGTTTCTTGGAGTAGTGGAGCCTACCCGCCGTTTGAATGTAGGGTAATAGGATGGTACAGACTTTGCCCAATATCGTTCTTGTCGTATGTGACACCCTTGGCGCTAAGCACATGTCGCTCTATGGTTACGAGCGGCGTACTACCCCAAATCTAGAGAGGCTTGTTGAGGAGGCGGGGTTCACAGTCTACACCAATTGTTACACCACCAGCTGTTGGACTTCACCGGCGCATGCTTCCCTGTTTACAGGGCTCTATCCCGGAGAGCATGGGGTGCACGAAGGGAACATGTGCCTGGCGGGTAACTTCATGACCCTTCCAGAACTGTTGGAGTGGTGTGGCTATACTACAATAGGAATATCTTGCAATTTATTGATAGACGTACTTACCGGTTTTGGGAAGGGCTTTGATGTTTTCCACAGCATTGGAGGGAGGTTAATATTCTCGGAAAGTGACCCTTATGTGAGAGCCTTAGGTAGATTTGTGAGTGAGAATAGTAGGAGTAATTTGGATAGAGTCAGGAACTCTATCGGGTGGTGTATAAGAAACCGAAAACTAGCTCCGCTACTTAAGAAAACGGCTAATAAGCTATACAAGAAGCTTGTATTGTCGAAGAGGGGAGTGAGAATAAACTCGACTCCCTTTACTAAGAAGGCTCTACTGGTTGCTAAGAAAGAGATTCGCAGAGCTGAGAAGCCTTTCTTTGTTTTCTTGAACTTGATGCAGACTCATCACAATTATAACCCACCCCATGGTTTCCGCCATGTATGGTCATCCAAGTCCTCTCCTTATAAGGGTAGCAGTCAGGACTTTTTGAATCACTATTACAAGGGGCCATACCCCGACGAGGCCATCGATTATTTTAGAGATTTATACGACGAAGAGGTCTTGTTCTTAGATCACTGCTTGGCAAGGTTCACGAGGGAGATTCTATATAGTGATGCGGGAGACAATACGTTGATAATTATTACTTCAGATCACGGAGAACATTTTGGAGAAGATGGTCATTATGGACATATTCTTTCGTTGGGAGATGCTGTTACCAAGGTTCCCTTAATGGTGAGATTCCCAGGTGGGAGCTGCGATGTGAAAGGCAGTTTGGTTCAGATCAATGATATTGTGGCTACCTTGATGGATGTGGTAGACTGCCCTGCTCCTCCACCAACAAGTTCTGTGTCGTTTGTATCGTCAAATAGGAGAAGCAAGGCTCTTATGGAGATTATCAAGCCAGAGAGATGGCTGAGTAAAATGAAAGACAGCGAGTTTAAGAGGCACATTTCAAAGGGACCTTTTCAGAGAGAGATAAAAGGCGGGTCACCAAGTGAGAGTGATAAGCAAGTTTCATAGGGTAAGGGTCACTATTGTACACCCTGTAGATCCTTTCGGAACCAAGATAGGGGGTATTTCTACCTTTATAAAGAACTTTATAAAGTATGCACCTGAAGATTTCGATGTGAGCGTTGTGGGAGTGAGTGTTTGTGAGGCGGAGAGGAAGGTAGGGGTGTGGCATGAGCTTTACTTACAAGGAAGAGAATTCAAGTTTTTTCCCGTAATGCAGGTGGAAGATGAGAACAAGAGGCCGCAAATACCTTTGACCCTTAAATTCACCCTTTCAGTTCTCAAGCACGAACCAAGGATTCATTTGAAAGATGGAATTGCAGAGTTTCACAGAATCGAACCGAGTATCCCCTTTAGAAGACGGAGGAGAAAAAAGGTGCTTTTTGTCCACGGCCATATGGGAGACCTTTTCAACGTCCACTCCGAGATTAAGTGGTCCAAGGCTCCTTATCTTTACTTTCAGTTCGAAAGGGGGCTCATGGGGCAGTTCTCCAGGGTCTACGTGGTACGGAGGGACGGGGTGGAGTTTTACAGGGACAAGTATCCCCTCATGGCGGACAGGTTCCATTTCCTGCCCACGTGGGTAGATGAGGAGACCTTCTATCCTTATGACACAGATACCAGAAAGGCCAAACGGAAAGAGTCTATTGAAGAGCAAGGGTACGACCATGGAGACAAGCTGATCCTCTTTGTGGGCAGACTGGAAGGACAGAAGAATCCTTTGCTCCTTATAGACTCCTTCCACCATTTGCACAGGCTGGAGGAGAAGGTCCGGCTGCTGGTGGTGGGCACTGGACTGCTCAGTGAGAAGGAGGGTGGAGGAGTACGGGCTCTCAGATAGGGTGAAGTTCATCTCCCCTCTGCCACAGCTTAGACTAGCCCACCTCATGAGGATAAGCCATGTCCTCCTCCTCACATCTGCTTTTGAGGGCATGCCCAGAAGTGTTTTGGAGGCCCTGGCCTGCGGGTTGCCTGTGGTCACCACAGACGTGGGTGAGGTGAGGAGGGTGGTGAGGGACGGGTTTTCTGGGTTAGTTTGCCGGGATCGGTCCCCCGAGGCCATAGCCAGGGCCCTGTCAGATGTGCTAAGGGGTGGCATAAGAGCCGAGGATTGTGTTTCATCCATCAGGGACTACGAGGCCCGAAAGGTATTGGAGGGGGTCTATAACTTTTAAGATCGCCTGATGAGAATGGTATGAGGATGGTTCGAAGTGAGTTTCATCAATGGCGTGAAGAATAGGGTCATGGACCAGCCCCTGGTGTGGGACACCCTTACCACTACCTTCTTTTCAACGGTAGGCAAGGGAGTGGGCTTTCTTGTTCCTTTCTTTATCGCTGCATGGTTTGGAGTGAGCCAGGAAACAGATGCTTTCTTCTTCGTTTACGGTCTTGTCCTTTTTCTTGCTGGGGTGTTTGCCAATGCGGTTGAGAGCGTGATAGTTCCTTTCATCACGGAGCTGGAAGCCCAGGACGGGGACGTGGCCTCTTTCGTGGGGAAGGTCATGGGAGCGGGGGGACTTATTGTTGTCCTGGCCCTTGGAGCTTTTCTTTTATTTTTTCTCTTTTTTCTTCCCTTGATTCTTCATTTTTCCCCGGGAGGGCTTCATCTAGTTTACGTGCTTCTGTGGGAGACTTCGCTGCTAGTTCTCCTACTCACCTGGACCAGTGTTCTTTCCGGTGCCTTAAATGCTCAGAAAAGTTTTTCCCTTCCTGCCGTTTCACCTGCCATTAGAGCCTCTGTAGCCTTGGCTTTCATTTTTCTTTTCAAGGGATATTTGGGAATTCATGCCGTTGCCTGGGGCTATGTTGTGGGGGAGTTCCTTCGTATGTTCGTTCTCTTCTTCGGTGCCCGGAGCAAAGGTATAGTATCATGGTTTTCTTTCTCTATTAACTTGGACAGGCGTTTGAGAGAATTCCTGCACACCGCTTCTTATCAGGCTGTTGCTATGTTGGCTTCTGGACTCAATCCTGTGGTGGATAAGACTATGGCTTCATGGCTACCTGTGGGTAGTGTTTCTGTTCTGCATTATGCCAACAGGCTCTTCATGATACCCGTTGTTTTTTTCAGCTCGGGGCTCATGGTGACCCTCCTTTCCCACTGGGGCAGCAGATATTGGGAATGGGGTATAAAAAAGCTTCGGATGGATGTAAACAAAGCTGTGAAGGTTGTAGCCATTTCGAGCCTGATACTGATGATAGGTCTTGTAGTTTTCAGTTATCCTCTGACCAAGCTGGTTTTAGCTCATGGATCCTTTACGGTGGAGAAGGTCCCTCAGGTGAGGTTGGTTTGGGTCTGTTACCTTGTTGGTTTACCTTTTTATTTGCTCGGAGTAGTTTACAGCCGGGCCCACTTGGTATTAAAGAATACACATATATTGATGAAGAGAGCATTATATATTAACCTCATAAATATATCTTTTAACTATGTTTTTATGAAATTTATGGGTGTTGCTGGTATTGCCCTTTCTAGCAGTATTGCTTCGGTTTGCTCTTTGTTATATATAAGTGTTACATTTTACAGGAGTAGCTTTGACTCTGATGTGGAGGAGATCGGTGAAGAGAATTCTCCTTATAACGTATAATTTCCCTCCTATCTGTGGGGCTGGTTCATTGCGTTGGGTTAGCCTGCTAACTTATCTAGTTGATAGAAATATGAAATTTGATGTGTGGTGGGAAACAATGCCGTTGAAATAGCTAAGGTTATAAATAAGGCTTACGAGCTGCGGAGACAAGGTAAACTGTTTGGTAGTTTTGATTTATCCCCAATAGAAGAGTTTACGTGGGAAAGTAGGGCTAGAACACTGGCCGAGGCATTGGCAGAATTAATGTGAGAGTTAATTTATTGGGGCCAAATAGAGAGCTTTTAACTTTACAGAGGCGAGGGATACAGATAAAACCCAAATCTGGTTCTCGTTGGAGGTTGAGTAATGCCTGAAAAGAGAGTGACCATCTTCCATCCCATAGATCTCCTGGGCAGGAAGATAGGGGGGATAGAGACTTTTATAAAGAACTTTATCAAGTACGCTCCACAGGAGTTTTCCATGGAGTTTGTGGGCGTCACCGGCCAGGAAGGCCTAGGGAAAGTTGGGGAGTGGAGGGAAGTGGACCTCTATGGAAGAAGGGTGAGGTTCTTCCCCGTTCTTCAGGTGGAGGATGAGAATGTGCGTACCAGAGTTCCCCTTTCCCTTAAATTCACCCTTGCCCTATTTTGGTACAGGTCCAGGATTCCCACAGAGGGGCGCATCCTGGAGTTTCACCGCATCGAGACCAGTATACCTTTCAAAGGATTGGATAATCCAAAAGTCCTCTTTGTCCACGGCCACGTGATGGATATTTATAACCCCCATTCTGAGGTGAAGTGGGCTAGGTTTCCCGCTCTCTATTTCCGCTTGGAAAAGCACCTCATGTGTGAATTCGGCAGGGTCTATGTAGTGAGGGAGGATGGAGCCGAGTTTTATAGAAAGAAATACCCAGCTTTGAAGGAGAGATTCCACTTTCTGCCCACGTGGGTGGATGTTGACTTGTTTTTTCCATATCCTCCGGACAAGCGGGAGAAGAAGAGGAGGGAGTTGGCCCAAGTCTACGGCTTCTCCCCCGATGATGACTTGCTCCTCTTTGTAGGCAGGCTGGAGGGTCAGAAGGATCCCTTCCTCCTTGTAGAGGTTTTCCGTGGGCTTGTTGCTTCCCGGAGGGACGTAGGACTCATAATAGTGGGCACGGGCTCCTTGGAGGGAGAGGTGAAGGAGAAATTCAAGGCTTACGGTATTTTGGACAAGGTAGTGTTCACCGGAGTTTTGCCCCAGCCCGAGCTGGCCGATCTTTTGAGGGTATGCGATCTCTTCATTATGACTTCAGCCTTTGAGGGCATGCCCAGAAGTGTTTTGGAGGCCCTGGCCTGCGGGTTGCCTGTGGTCACCACAGACGTGGGTGAGGTGAGGAGGGTGGTGAGGGACGGGGTCTCAGGCCTGGTTTGCCACTCCAGGGATCCAGAAGTGATCTGTAAAGCCGTGAGAAAAGTGTTGGGCGGGGGTATAGACAGAGATAAGTGCGTGGCCTCCATAAAATCGTACACTGCCAAGTCTGTGCTAGAGCCCGTTTACGGGTTTTATTATCAGTTGGCTTGATGGACTGTTGGACAGGAAGTGTGCTGAAGGGGATGCTTTACAAAAAAGATGGGAAAGCAGATAAAGGACTCTTCTGGTGGTTTGGGCTTTCTCTCCCCTTTTTCCTGGTTGTGAGGACGGCCTTGGATCCTTTAAGCGAGTTTAAATTGTCGAAGACCATGGATATCAATGTGGCTGCTGTGTACGGGGTGGCGATAGGCCTTCTTTCTCTCCTTTTTGTGGCAGATCGGTGGCGGGCGGGAGATTTCTGCCTAGATAGGGTGGCTAAAGCCTTTATGGTCTTTCTTGTCTTTCTCCTCTTCTGGGTGCCGGTGGCCTACTTCAATTTCGGTAAGGCGGGGCTTCTTTGTGCTACCAGGGAGTGGATCCGGGCCTTTGTGATCTTTACCGTCTACTTGGCTTTCTATCAGTTGGC
>Ga0190315_1001329_pt1 | contig 10184 bp, 11 predicted proteins | sample 48701101_MG_FD_161673 | JGI IMG/M metagenome (GOLD analysis project Ga0190315, IMG submission 161673) | Hydrothermal vent sediment bacterial communities from Southern Trench, Guaymas Basin, Mexico - 4870-11-0-1_MG | ecosystem: Environmental > Aquatic > Marine > Hydrothermal vents > Sediment ...
CGCCACAAGAGATGCCTGGTCACACCCTTTCGTTTCAGTTCCCTGGAAGCCCAGGCCATGTCCGGCATCTGAACATTGCCCGCAGAGCCAGGATCGCCAGGAAACAATAGAGCCTCCAGATCCTTGTCGCTCATGTCATGGGCCAGCTGAGCCCCGAAGCCCTGGCCCTGGTGAGATACTCTTTGACCGTCTTGTGGCAGATGCCACAGCTTTTGGCTATGTCCCTGTTGGACAGACCCGCCTCGTACTTGAGACGCAACACCTCTTTGATCGATCTTTTAGAAGGCCTCCTGTTCGCCACGTTCCCCCCTCGCCTGACGTTGGAATCAGAAGGGACATAGCCTCTGTGATGGGCCAGGGCCAGGTGTGAAGCCCATTGGACCAAAGTATCCACCCATTCCACCAGAGTCCCCACCTGTTCCAGGATCCAGGTAAAACTGGATACTTTCCACAAGAGTGGGTGGATACTTTGGACTGGAATCGGTGGGGACTTTGGCTGGAATAGGCAGCCTAAAAGAAAGGGGAAAACCGGAAAAGGTGGCTCGGATTGCAGCGGCTAGGAAGCTTCTGCTCATTGCCCATGCGATCTACAAAAGTGGAGATAAATATCGTGAGCCAGGGGGGTTAAGGGGTTGACAGTCAATACAGCATCTGCCCCCCCAGAGTCGCTCAGGGGGAAGGGGAAGCCCTTCCCTTTTTATCTCTGGAAGGGTCTATAGCGGTTTGTGATGGGTAGTCTCCGATCCCTGCCAAAAGCCCGGGAAGTGATTTTTATGCCTGGAGGGGCTTGGCGTCGCTTGTACTCGTTCCTGTCCACCATGGTGATCACCCTTCTTACCGTTTCAGGATCGAAGCCCATGGCCACGATCTCCTGGAAGCTCTTGTCCTTCTCCACGTAGGCTTCCAAAATGGGGTCCAGGACCTCGTAGGGGGGAAGGGTATCCTGGTCCGTTTGATCGGGTCTCAGCTCTGCCGATGGGGGTTTCACAAAGACGTTTTCCGGAATGATTTCCCGCCCTGCCCGGTGGTTGATGTGACGAGCGATCCTGTAGACCGTGGTCTTGAAGACGTCTTTGATGACAGCAAATCCTCCAGCCATGTCCCCATAGAGTGTAGCATAACCACAGCTCATCTCACTCTTGTTCCCGGTGGCCAGGACGATCCAGCCAAACTTGTTGGACATAGCCATGAGGAAATTGCCCCTGATGCGGGCCTGGATGTTCTCTTCGGTGACATCTTCTTCCAGACCTTTGAAGACCTCCTTTTGGAGTTCTTCCCTGCAATCGTCGAAGATCTTTTGGATGGACAGAGTGTAGGTCTTGATGCCCAGATTCTTGGCTAGGTTCAGTGCGTCGGTGATGCTGGCTTGGGATGTGTACTGAGAAGGCATGAGAACTCCAATGACGTTTTCCGGCCCCAGGGCCTCTACCGCTATGGCGGCTACCAGGCTTGAATCTATGCCTCCGGAGAGCCCTATCACCACCTTTTGGAATCCGTTTTTCCGGATGTAGTCCCTGGTGCCCACTATGAGGGCTCGGGTGATCTCCTCTTCCCTGGAGAGAATCTCTCTGGTCTCCCTCTTTTCCAAGGATGGGAGTGGGGAAGGGGAGGGCTCTGATACATGGATGATGGGAACTTGAGTAGGGAAGGAGAGCTTCTCTTTTCTTCTTCTGGGATCGTGGAGGCGGGTTCTGAAGACAGATTCCACGTCTAGGTCCACGAGCAGCAGATCTTCCTGGAAGATCTTGGCCTGGACCAGCAGGTGGCCCGATTCGTCGAAGACCATGGAGGCGCCGTCGAAGACCAGCTCGTCTTGTCCCCCTACCAGATTGGTGTGGGCCACTATGGCGCAGTTGTCCGACGCTCTCACCGACAGCATCCTTTCCCGGAAGGCCCTTTTGCCCGCGTGGAAGGGTGAGCTGGATATGTTGATGATCACCTCGGCTCCGCCGCCCAAGCACTGGGCAAGGGTTGGGCCTTCGGCGTACCAGATGTCCTCGCAAATGTTGACGCCTACCACTGTGCCATTGATGACAAAGACGGGGGTTTCTTTTCCTTGCTGGAAGTAACGGTTTTCGTCGAAGACCCCGTAGTTGGGCAAGAAGATCTTCCTGTAGATGCCTCTGATCTTTCTGTCGTGGATAATGGCTGCGGCGTTGAAGATGTCGTCTTGGGCGTCTACAAACCCCACTACTACCGTTATACCTTCCACTCTGGAGGCCAGATAGTGGAGGGCTTCTAGGTTTTCTTCTATGAACTGTGGCTTCAGAAGTAGGTCTTCCGGGGGGTATCCCGGAATGGCCAACTCGGGGAAGGCCACCACGTGGGCTTCCATGTCTCGGGCTTTGGAGGTGTAGTCCAGGATTTTGTTCACGTTGCCTTCCAAGTCACCAACGGTCACGTTGACTTGGCCCAAGGCAACACGGAGGTGTTTGATAGCCCGATCCATATTTTCCCTCCCGACTTTTTGGCAGTATAAATGAGCTTTCTATCTCTTTGCAAAGGGGTTTTCTTGATGTATAGCCCTTCCATCATGGGTGATGGGAGGATGGAGCGATGGAGGATATACTTAAGGAGGTGAAATTCGACGAAAAGGGCCTGGTTCCCGCCATCATTCAGGATGTGGAGGATGGCGAGGTCCTTATGGTGGCATATATGAACAGGTTGGCTTTGGAGAAGACTTTGGAGACGGGCTATACCCATTTCTGGAGCCGATCTAGGAACCGACTGTGGAAAAAGGGAGAGGAGTCAGGCCATGTTCAGAGAGTGGAGGAGATTCGTATAGATTGCGACAGCGATACCATTCTTGTGAAAGTGCACCAGGAAGGCGCTGCTTGCCATATGGGACATAGGAGTTGTTTCTTTCGCAAGCTGGATGAAGGTGGGTGGCGTGAGGAGGGAGAGAAGGTTTTTTCTCCCCAGGACGTTTACGGCGAGGGGTGTACCATACTGGAGCACGTCTACGAGGTGATTCTGGATAGGAAGCATCACATAGATCGTCAGGATTCCTATGTGGCGTTCCTTTTCCGCGAAGGGTTGGATGCTATCCTGAAGAAGGTGGGAGAGGAGGCCACGGAAGTGGTGCTGGCTTGCAAGGATGGGGACAGGGAGAGGGTGATTTGCGAGGTGGCTGACCTCTTCTTTCATACTCTGGTGGCTATGGGTTATCACAGCGTGCCCCCGGCGGATGTCTATCGGGAGCTGGGCAGGCGTTTTGGCAAGTCGGGTTTGAAAAAGGAAGAATAAAGGGTGGGTGAGTGAAGCAGGATCTGACCCTTACCCCTAGGCCCGAGCTTCGGGTCACTCCAGCTCTCATCCAGGCCATGGAGGTGGTGGCCTTGCCTCAAGTAGAGCTAGAGGCCAAGGTGTGGCAGCTCTTGGAGGAGAATCCCTTTTTAGAGGTGGATGAGGAGAGGTGGCGACAGGAGATGGAGGGGGAGGAAGAGGAGACACCGTGGTGGGAGAGATTGGAGGATAAGGGTGAGACCCTTCAGGAGCATTTGGGGGCCCAGTTGGCTGTATCCGAGGCCCCTGCCAGGTTGGTTGAAGTGGCCAAGGCCCTCTTGCCTTATCTGGATTCCCGGGGGTTTTTGACCATGGAGCTGGTCGAGTTGGCCTCTCTCCTTCCTTTTTCCCGGGAAGAGTTGGAGGAAGGAAGGGCGCTTTTGGCATCTCTGGACCCGATGGGATGTGGAGCCCGGGGCGTGAGGGAGTCTCTTCTCTTCCAGGCTCGCTACCGCTTCCCAGAGGATAAGAAGCTGGTGGAGCTTTTGGAAAGGGGATGGGAACTTTTGTTGAAGGGCATGAGGGGTAGACTGTCAACCCGGCTGAGGCTTTCCCCCCAGGAGCTGGAGGAGGTGGTCAGGCGTTTAAGGGAACTCACTCCCTATCCTGGGGTGGGCTTTTCGGGTGGGGATAGAGCCCATGGCTATCGTCCCGACGTTTTCGTTGAGTATGTAGGTGAGGAGCCTGTAGTGTACCTGGCCAAGGACGGGGTTCCACCTTTGAGGGTGGGTAAGGTGGCCTTGGAAGGTGCTGGAGGGGATTCTCTGCAATACTTCAGGACCGAAAGAGCCAAAGCCCTGGGATTTGTTAGGGGTGTTATGTTGCGTAGAAGGTATCTGAGGAGGCTGGGTCTGCTGCTGGCCGAGCTTCAGAAAGAGTTCTTTCAGGGCAGGAAGGATTTTCCCCTTTCTCTTACAGTGGCTGATGTGGCGGAGGTTTTAGGGATTTCGGAGGCTACGGTGAACCGGTTGGTGACTGGCAAGTATCTCCACTCCCCCCGGGGTACCTTTCCCCTTAGGGCCTTTTTTCAGGGGGAAAGGGGAGGGATAAAGGGGCTGGTCAAAGAGCTCATTGATAAGGAAGATCCCTCTTGTCCTTTGGGAGATGAGAGGATCGCCCGTAAATTAGAAGAGAAAGGTTACAGGGTGGCTAGGCGTACTGTGGCCAAGTATCGCGGGGAGTTGGGCATTCCTTCCAGTAGGAAGAGGAGGAGGAAAGAGTGAGACCTCAACGATGGTGGTGTCCTCCTCTCTTTCCCCTTCCAAAGAAAGCTGGGAAGGAAGGAGCGGCGGGTTTCACAATGCTTCTGGGCGTGGAGGGGGAGATACCTTTTCCTCGCCAGTAGGGGATGTAGCTTTCGTCCCGAAGGGTATAACTCCTATCTTTCTTGGGGATAATCACTTTCCGCGCGATAATGTAGATGCGTCCCCTGGGGCCGTAGACCTTTGAACCTATGACTTGTATCTTTTGCCCCTTTTTTACGGATATTCCCAGCTTTCTTATGTACCATGGAGGCCCTAGTATGACAAAAATGGTTCTGTTTCCCAGGGCCATGGGTACTACAGCCGGATGATCGGCTTTTAGGTCTTTGCTGCGGAAGTTTTTCAGCGCTTTGCCTTCAAGGATCAGTTCCGTGTTAGGATCGTAGAGGTTCATAAGTCTGGAAATGGGAAGCCTGGCGTGGAGAGTGGAGGGAAAGAGAAGGGTTAATGCGAGTAAAATTATCATCTTTCCCTTCATCTTTCCCTCCCTCTATCTTCTACTGGTTCATGCAGGTCCTGTGCCACCAGGTTCTGCGTTCTCGAGCTCTGTACCCCCGCTTCCACAATGGCAGCCCTGTTTCAGGATCGCGAAGTCGAATCCGGCCCTTTGGAGTTTTTATCTCACACGCCACTAGATAGGAACCCTTGGGCGTCTGGATTTTTAGGGCTCTAACTTTAATCCTTTCACCCAGCCATGGTCTGGCGACCCCTTTTTTCCGCCAGTACCATCTTGGTCCCAATCCGTATACGGTTCTCTGTCCATTTGAGGTTTTTATGATCAATCCTCTGCCGGGAAACCTCACGCCTGCTACCCGTCCTTTTATGGTTACCTGGCCTTCTATTCTGGCTCCTATCGCCGCCCAGCATAGTTGGTAGGGGATGGGGCGAGGGAAGCGCCGGGCCTGGGTTTGACCTGCTACCAAGAAGGTCAAGCCAAAGGCTAGGATAAAAATCGTCAATGGTTTTCTCATCGTTCCTCCTCCTTTCAGGCGTCATGGCCAGAGGGAGTTATTCGGTGTCTGTCCTCCCCCCTTTGTAGCCGAATCCTGTGCCGTCCTGGGGGGCTGGGCTGGGTTCCTATTGCCACTGGCACTGGCCCAAACCGTTGCCCTGCCCATTTCTTTCTTACTTCTGCTTGCTCTGCTCAGTGTTGGCGTTTTGGTTCTGGTGCCTGTAGCGGTATTGGTGCTGGTACTGATGGTTGATCTGATTGTTCTGGTTCCATTGGTAGTTGAACTGGCGCTTGTACTGGTAGCTGTAGCTGCTGCCACTGGCCCCGTATCCACCGCCTGAACCTCTGCTGCCAAGGCCTCCTCCGTGGGGTCCCCTGGCGAGGGCGGGTCCTGCGGTGATGAGACCCAGGGTGAGTGCTCCTGCCAAAATCCATTTGTCCTTCATATGGCACCTCCTTGGGTAGTGGTTTTTGCTATTGGCATACTTGCTCTGGATGTGCCATTAGTGTAACGCCAGACTTTGCAGAGAATTACCTTTGAAGATCTTCTAGGGTTGGGGGGTTTATGGGAGAAGAAAGTTCTCTGAGATGCAAATTTTGCCTTTTGTTGGGGTTAGACCAATCCGTAGTCTTTTATTTTGTACTGGAGGGTCCTGAGGGATATGCCTAAGTACTCGGCGGCCTTCTTTCGGTTTCCTCCGAATTTCTCCAGGGCTCTTTCTATGGCTTTTTTCTCCAACTCTTTCAGACTGCCCTCCAAGAAGTCTTCTTCTCTTTCTTCTTCTAATCGGGGTGGGGCCAGTCTCCCTCCTTTGCTCAAGATCACAGCCCGTTCAATGACGTTTTGCAGCTCTCGGATGTTGCCAGGCCATGGGTATTTAACCAGGGTATCCATCACCTTTTTGGGGATTTCGGTGATCTCCTTTCCTAGCCTTTTGCTCATGGTGGCTGTTAAGTAGCGCACCAGTTGGGGGATGGCTTCTCTGCGCTTTCGAAGGGGGGGAATTTCTATGGGAAAGACATTCAAACGGTAATAGAGGTCTTCCCTGAAGATTTTCTCTTTCAGGGCTTCTTTGAGATTGCGATTGGTGGCGGCAATCACTCTGGCGTCGGTCTTTATGGTGGCTAGCCCTCCCAAGCGTTCGAAGGAGCCGTCTTGTAACACCCTCAGCAGTTTGGCCTGGGATGAGGGACCCATCTCTGAAATTTCGTCTAGGAAGATGGTACCCCTTTGGGCCAGTTCAAACTTTCCTTTTTTTGTGGAGGTGGCCCCCGTAAAGGCGCCTCTTTCGTAGCCAAAAAGTTCGGCTTCCAACAGGTTTTCGGGAATGGCAGCGCAGTTGATCTCTACAAAGGGTCCTTTCCTGCCGCTGAGGTGGTGGATTACCTTGGCAATGAGAGACTTGCCAGTTCCACTCTCTCCGTAGAGCATAACAGTGGCATCAGTGGGAGCCACCTCCTCTACTTCTTGGCGGAGGTCCTCCATGCCGAGGAAGATAAGGTCCATGGGGGGAAGATCCTGGCTCAGTTGTTCTCTAAGGAGCTGGTTTTCCAGTTTTAGCTGTTGTTTTTCAAAGACCCTAGCCACCAGCTGGCGCAGTTCTTCTGGATCTTTTAGGGGTTTGGTGATGTAGTCGAAGGCACCCAGTTTCATTGCCCTCACGGCTGTATCCACGGTTCCGTAGGCGGTGATCATGACTACTTCCATCTCTGGGTGCTCCTCCTTCACCTTCTCTGTGAGTTCTAGACCGCTTATACCTGGCATCTTAAGGTCGGCTATGATGAGGTGGGGAGAGAACCTCCTGAGTTTCTTCAAGGCTTCTTCTCCTGACGAGGCCCTGTCCACTCTGTATCCGGCGTCCTTCAAAATGCTCGTCAAAAGGAGCAAGAAGGCCTTGTCGTCGTCCACCACCAGTATGCGGAAGTTCTCCTTATCCATCTTTCCTCTCCTTTATTCCGAGAAGGGGTAGCACAGGGGAGGTCCTTCTTCAACATTCTCTATTGTGGGTTTACTTTTTTCGGAAGAATGAGCCTAAACACACTTCCTTGGCCGTAGGAGCTTTCCACGTGGATTTGACCTTCCAGTTGCTCTGTCAGCTTTTTGACTATAGCCATGCCCAGTCCAGTGCCCTGGCTTTTTGTGGTGAAGAAAGGCTGAAAGATGCGCTCTCGGACTTCAGGAGTCATGCCTTTGCCTTGGTCCTGTATTTCTAAGACTATCTTATCTCCTTTTTCGTGAGCCCTAATGGTGAGGGTACCCTCCTGTTTCATAGCTTCTTGGGAGTTTTGGATGAGGTTGAGGAGGATCTGCTTCAGTTTGTCTCTGTCGGAGGTGATAGTGAGGTTGTCAGAGATCTCAATGGCAAGTTTTATGTCTTCCCTCTGTCCTTCGCTCTGCTTTACGCACTCTTCCACTAGCTCTTTCAGGAGAAAGGTGGAGAGTCTGAGGCGTTCTTCTCGGGCATAATGGAGGAGGTCGCGGACCAGTTTTTCCAGTCTGATGCATTCTTCCACCATGGTTTGGAGAAACTCCCTCTCAGGGCTGTCATCTTCTTTCTTTTCCATGAGAAGCTGGGCGAAGCCTTTTATGCTGCCGATGGGGTTTCTGATTTCATGGGCCAGAATGGCAGCCATCTCTCCCAGAAGGGCCAGCCGCTCTTTCTCTGCCAATTGGCGCTCCATTCTGACGCTCCTTCTGATGTAGAAAATAAGAAGGAAGGTAAGAATCCACAGGACTCCAGTAGCGGCCAAGGATAGGGTGAGCTGGAACCTAGCCTTTCTTACCACTCCCATGGCAGGATAGGTGTGGAGGGCTATCCGGAGCACTTCCGTTCTGAGTTTGCCTTCCCGGTGGTAGTGAAGGGGGTAGTCTAGCACGTATACCTTCTCTCCTGTGCCTAAAGTCATGAAGTGATCCAAGGGAATGCCTGTGGCAAAGACCCGCTGGATATGTGGGTCTTTCATTCTGAGGCCAATGAGGTTGATGTTGGAGTGGAGCAGGACTTCGCCATCCCTGTTGTAAAGGGCCAGAAAGGCTACAGCTTCCCAGTCACCGGACGAGACCAGCTTTTGGAAGTAGTATCGTCTGAGCCCCAGGTTGTTGAGGGTGAAGTCCAGATTGACGGCCATATTGGTGGCGGCGGTTTTTAGGTTTCCCATGGCTGCTTGCATAGAGAGCTTGTAGGTCCAGAGGGCACTGGTGACCATGGCCCCTGTGAAGGCCAAAAGGAGTAAGGTTATGTATATGCTGGCCCTTTTCACTCTCAAAAGGATGCCATAGTCTTTTGGAGCTAGTCAATTTGGGGCTACTTTTCCTGGGTGTGGTGACAAGGTTGAGGATGGGTGGTATAGGGTCGGGAATCTAAGGGAGTAGAGTTTAAGGGGTTGCACCCTTTTGGAGGTGAAGAACTATGGACCTCTCTTTTGAAGAGGCTTTGAAGCGCTTGGAGGAAGTGGTGGAGAGGCTTGAAGAAGGGGATTTGCCCCTGGAGGAGTCTTTGCGCCTCTTCCAGGAGGGGATGGTATTGGTGAAGCACTGTGAGGGCTTGCTAAAGGCTGCTGAGGCCAGGGTAGAAATGCTGGTCAAGGAAGGAGAGGGGCTCGTGAGGGAGCCTTTCCCCTCAGGTGAAGAGGATGGAAATACATCTTGAGGCCTTTGTTTCTGTCCTGAAGAATGTTTTGGGACGAAGGCTGGTTAAGGTCTACTTTATGGCGGAGGAAGAGGAAGGGAGAGTGGCTGAAGCTAACGTGGTGATTCTGGTGGAGGAGATGGACTGGACGGAGGATTTCATCATTCATGAAGAAGGGGCTCGCATCATGAAAGAAACAGGCGCGTTTCTCTCTCCTCTCATTGTTTCTAAAGACAGGTGGGAACATTGGAGAAGGTTGGGCAAGCGTGTGGTGTTTAGGGTGGAGGAGGAGGGGATACCAGTTTACGAGAGGGAGGAAGGGGAGTGGTAGAGGATATGAAGGCCTATTGGGAGGCGAAACGGGCTTTGGTAGAGAAGTATCTGGACTTGTGGGTTCCTTCTGAAGAGACTCCTCCCTCCAGGCTTCACCAGGCCGTACGTTACAGTCTTTTTGCTGGTGGTAAGAGGATAAGGCCTGTCTTGGCTCTGGTGGCTGCCGAGGTGGTGGGGGGTGAGGATGTCCAGGCTTTGCCCGTGGCCTGCGGCATTGAGATGATCCATACTTACTCCCTTATCCATGACGATCTGCCCGCTATGGATGACGACGACTTTCGCAGGGGAAAGCCCACCTGTCATAGGATCTTTGGGGAGGCTTTGGCTATCCTGGCGGGGGATGCCCTTCTTACTATGGCCTTTCAGGTTATGGGAGATCTTTCCCTGTATCCCCCGGGGGTAGAGCCCATCAGGGTGTTGAAGGCGGTGAAGGAGGTGGCCTTGGCTGCTGGGCCTTTGGGCATGGTGGGGGGGCAAGTGGTGGATCTCGAAATGGAAGGCAAGGCTCACCAGAGAGAGGCGGAAGAGGCCTTGGAATGGATCCACACCCATAAAACGGCCCGGATGATAGAGGTCTCCCTTAAGGCCGGGGCCCTGGTGGCGGGCGGGGAGGGTGAGGTGGATGTCTTAGAGGCTTATGGTAGGTGTATCGGCTTGGCCTTTCAGGTGGTAGATGATATTTTGGGCTGCCAAGGTGACCGGGAGAAGCTGGGTAAGCCTGTG
>Ga0190315_1001330_pt1 | contig 10176 bp, 7 predicted proteins | sample 48701101_MG_FD_161673 | JGI IMG/M metagenome (GOLD analysis project Ga0190315, IMG submission 161673) | Hydrothermal vent sediment bacterial communities from Southern Trench, Guaymas Basin, Mexico - 4870-11-0-1_MG | ecosystem: Environmental > Aquatic > Marine > Hydrothermal vents > Sediment ...
CCCTTTAATCACAATTGTTCCGCCTTCCATCCATTTTCCAGCTCCACATCCCGCATTCCCTCCAATTTCAATCCTTCCACCCCTCATAGAACCTCCAGGATAATTTCCCGCATTCCCTCCAATTTCAATCCTTCCACCCCTCATAGAACCTCCAATCACAGCTCCCGCATCTCCTTTAATCTTAACAGTTCCGCCTCTCATCCACTCTCCAGCATAATTTCCCACATTTCCTCCAATTTCAATCATTCCACCTTTCATTTCTTTTCCAGTCCAATCTTTTGCATTTCCTCCAACAATAATTTTTCCGCCTTTCATCTCTAATCCAGCATAATTTCCCACATTTCCTCCAATTTCAATCATTCCACCTTCTTTCTTTATCCCAACTCCATCTCCCGCATCTCCTATAACCCTAATCCTTCCGCCTCTCATCCCTGATCCAGCATTATCTCCCGCATTCCCTCCAATTTCAATCCTTCCACTCCCCATATTTCCTCCAACCCACTTTTCTGCATTTCCATTAACAATAATTTCTCCACCTTCCATCCCTCCCCCAACTAAATCTCCTACATCTCCTATTATAATCCAATCTTTTTTGGTATATAATCCTAAGCAACTGAAAGGGGACCTGATTTTTAATTCTATTTTATTTCTAGAATAGCCTTTATTAACTAGATGAGAAATAAATTCTCCTGTATTATAAGTTGCAACATACTCATCTTTTCCTGTATCTTCTATAGCTCTTATTAACTCTTGTATTCCTTCTTGGGTTTTGGGTTGTGGACGATATTTTACTACAGATTTATATCTTTCATCTATATTAAGAATATAGCACTCTTCCCACCACCTCTCAAAAGCCTTTAAATACTTTTTGACATCATTCTCAAAATTCTTTAAATACATTCTAGCATCGTGCACACCAAGCCCACATCTTTGAAATTTTTCCGCTAAGTTCTTAGTTCTACTTCTCATTTCCACCACTATATAATAAGTATTTAAACTATATAAAGTTTTTAGTAATAGAGTGTATATTTTCTAGTATTCAAAATTCTCCAAATATTTCCTCCTTGCCGATTTTATTGTTCCAGTAACGCCGAGAGACCTGATACAAACTCTTTTTTCATTAATTTCTGTAATGAAGGACGGAGCAAATCTTGTTAATTCAACATCTTTTTTGGCAAGCATCTTTAAAACAAAATCGTTTTAGGAAGAATTTAACATAAAGTGATGAATCTGAAATTTACTGAAAATGACAAAATTTAGAGCTTCAAGGGCTGAAAAAATGATTTAAAAAGTTTTTATCAGCACTTCTCCATCTTTCACAACAAGTTCAGGTTTTCCGCCCATCTCTTCAGGTAATCCTCTATAAATGTTTCCTCCGTATATCCTCTTACTTAAGTTATGGGGATCAAGATCTGCTATATAGATCTTTCCACATCTCATACCATTTCCAGTCCACTTTTTCACCTTCCCATTAACAATGATCGTTCCACCTTTCATTTCTTCTCCAACTCCATCTCCTGCATTTCCTACATTAATCCTTCCGCCTCTCATCCCTTCTCCAACTCCATTTTCTGCATCTCCGTCAACAGTAATTTTTCCACCTATCATCCCTTTTCCGACTCCATATCCCGCCTTTCCTCTAATTTTAATCTCTCCGCCTATCATGTTTTCTCCAACAAAACTTTCCGCATTTCCTTTAATCTCAATATTTCCGCCCACCATAGAACATCCAACCAAAAGTTCTGCATCTCCGTCAACAGTAATTTTTCCGCCTTCCATCAATCTTCCAACATAATTTCCTACATTTCCTATTATAATCCAATCTTTTTTAGCATTATATAATCCTAAGTAATTAATAGGAGATGAGATTTCTAATACTATTTCCTTTTCAGGAGAGCCATTGACTAAATAAGAAATATATATTCCTGCTATCCGATCAATAAGTTCAACATAATTTCTGTTTCCTATGTCTTCCATAGCCACTATTAGCTCTTGTATTCCTTCTTGTGTGCAGGGTTGTGGAGTATAATTTGGCACGGACTTATAGCTTTCAGCTATATCTGGATAGCACCCTTTCTCCAACCATCTCTTAAAAGCCTTTAAATACTCTTTAACTTCTTCTGGATTTTCACTTCTCATTTTCACCACTATATAATAAGTATTTAAACTATATAAAGTTTTTAGTAATAGAATGTATATATTTTAGAGCAGATGGTTTGTCTGCCTTCATTCAATATGCTGGATTATTTAAAAAATATGGAAAATTTCAATAATTTATTTTCTCAATTTTTCTAAGTTTTTTTATGAGGTATATTAAAAACTATAATCTTTTCTTTTCTCTCTTAATTCTTCTTTTTTTCTTTCTCATTCTCGACTTCATCGAATTTTTGGGCATAATTTAAACAAATTTTAATTTTTTATAAACTTATGAATCTCAAAAAAATAGAAGAGAAATGGAATAAAAGATGGAATGAAAGCAAAATATTTGAAGCAAACCCGGATGAGAGAGAGAAATTTTTTATAACCGTTCCGTATCCTTATGTTTCAGGCCCTTATCATATTGGACACGGCAGGTCTTATGTGTGTGGGGACATTTTTGCCAGATACAGAAGATTGATGGGATACAATGTTTTATTTCCAATGGCTTTTCATATAACCGGAACTCCGGTTCTGGCAGTTTCAATATCTGTTAAAATGAAAGATGAAAAAGCATTGAATACGCTCAGAAAATATATATCTTATCATACGAAGGATGAAAAAGAAATAGAAAAAACCCTGATGAGTTTCGCGGAACCAATAAATGTTTATTCTTATTTCTCAAAAACAATGAAAAAAGATTTTAACAGTTTGGGGATGAGTCTTGACTGGAGAAGAGAATTTACAACTGCGGACAGGATTTATAATAAATTCATTGAATGGCAATTTCTGAAACTCAAGGAGAAGAAATATTTAATTAAGGGAGATTATCCAATTACTTTTTGTTTAAACTGTGTTAATGCCGTTGGAGAAGATGATATAAAAGATGGAGATACCGATCCCGTTTCCATAAATGAATTTGTGCTTCTGAAATTCAGACTGGCAGGCCAAAATATTTATCTAATTGCCGCAACATTGAGACCGGAAACCGTATTTGGGCAGACAAATCTGTGGATAAATCCAGAATCAGAATATGTTAAAGTAAAAGTGGGCGATGAAATCTGGATTGTAAGTAAAGAATGTTCTGAAAAATTATCTTACCAAAAAACAGATATTAAAATATTGGAAAAAATAGAACCTTCCGAATTAATAGGAAAAAAATGTTTTGCTCCCGGAATTGAAAAAGAAATTATTGTTTTGCCGTCATCATTTTGTGATCCGGATACGGGAACGGGAATAGTTACTTCGGTGCCCTCCAGCGCACCATATGATTTGGTTGCATTAAGAGAATTGCAAAGAGACAGGGCAAAATGCGAAAAATACGGACTGGATTATGACGAGATATGTAGAATAAAACCAATCAAAATAATTAAAACAAAGGAATTTGGAGATTTTTCTGCGAATGAGATCGTCGAACAATTCGGCATTAAAAATCAAACTGAAACACAAAAACTTGATGAAGCGACAAATATTGTCTATAAAACAGAATTTAATTCCGGTGTAATGAACAAAAATTGTGGAGAATATTCCGGGATGTCTGTAGCAAAAGCAAAAGAAAAAATGAAAGATTATTTGATTAAAAACAAAAAGGCGGATGTATTTTTTGAGACTTCGAGAAAAGCTAAATGCAGGTGCGGGGGCAAAATAATTATAGCCAAATTAAAAGACCAATGGTTTCTTGATTACAATACTCCAGGATGGAAAAAATTGGCTTATGAATGTTTAAATAATATGACGATATATCCAGAAAAATACAGACAAAATTTTAAATCCGCGTTTGAATGGCTTGACAAAAGACCATGCGCAAGGAAAAGGGGTTTGGGAACGAAACTCCCCTTTGATAAAAAATGGATTATTGAAAGTTTGAGTGATTCAACAATCTATATGGCTTTTTATACAATTGCGCATCTGATAAAAAACAATAAAATACCCGCCGAACAATTAAAACCTGAAGTTTTTGATTTCATATTTTTAGATAAGGGAGAAATAAATGATGTGGCGGAAAAATCCAAAATCTCTCAACAGGTTCTCAAAAAAATGAAAACCGAATTTGAATATTGGTATCCAGTTGACCAGAGACATACCGCAATAATGCATATTTCAAATCATTTGAGTTTCTTTATTTTTCATCATGCGGCAATATTTCCAAAGAAATACTGGCCAAGAACAATTACCTTGATAGAACCCGTTTTGGTCGAAGGAACTAAAATGGGTAAAAGCAAGGGCAATGTGATTCCGCTCGCAAAAATCAGTGAAAATTATGGAACGGATGTATTTAGACTATATATGGCTTATCAGGCGGAATTTGGGGCAAAAATAGACTGGAGAGAAGAAAATGTTCAAAGTGTGAAAAAACAACTGCAAAAATTGTACAATCTGATATCCTCCGTTTCTCTGGAAGAGAACGAAGATCTGGAAATATCATTATATGGAAAGGCTTTGTTATCCAAATTTACAAAAAACATAAAAAAGGCGAGGGATTACATCAATAATTTTGATTTAAGAAAATATGTACAGGTTGCATTTTATGATGTTATGAAAGATATTTCAAATTACATTAGATTATCAAAAAAAGAAGAACAAAATTTTGTTCTTTTAGAAATTTTTAAAAAATGGTTAATACTGCTTTCTCCAGTAATCCCATACACCAGTGAGGAGTTATGGGAAAAAATTGGTGGAAAAGGATTTATTTCTTTGAGTAAATGGCCGGATGTTGAGGAAAATAAAATTGATGAGACCGCAGAGAAAAATGAAAAAATAATTTGCAATCTTCTGGACGATATAAAAGTTGTAATGGATTTGGCAAAGATTAAGCCAAAAAAAATTAAAATAGTTGTTCCGGAAAAATGGAAATATGAATTATTTTCAAATCTAAATAAAAAACTTAAGGAGACCAGAGATTTTGGAGAATTGATGAAAGAAAGCATGAAATTTGAAGAATCCCGGAAAAAATCAAAAGAAATTCAAAGACTTATTAAAAAATTTTTGAGTTCTGGAATCTATCCATATTCACCGAATGAAGAAAAATTATTGGATGAAAACAAACAAATTTTTGAAAAAGAATTTAAGTGCGAAGTTGAAATCATAAGAGAACAATTAAAAGAAAGTTGGCCGGGGAAATTTGGAATTCTGGTCGAATAAATACTTGAAGATTTTGTATGGTCTAAACCTTTGGTCCTTTAAAAAAATTTTTTTCTCTTTGTTCTGCATTTGAAAATGCCTCTTCCAGAGAGAATCCTTTTTTTACTTTGTCTTCTCTTGTCACATTTTTTATTTCAAGTGGATGAAAGCAGGGATTTTCCTTGACTTCAATTTTATCTATTTCATCAAACATCTCCTTTACTTCTTTCAAATCAAGTTTAAATTTGTTAATTTCTTCTTCGGTAAGTTTTAATCTCGCCAGTTTAGCAATTTTTCCGATTTCAATTTCCTTGCTCATAGTTTATATATTTTTTCTATATATAAAAAACTTTTTCGTATATGAAAAAAGACAAATTAAGTAAGAAGAAACTAATATTGTTATGGCAAAAAAGAAAACACAAAGCATAGTGTATGAAATATTGTCTTCTCCAAAGAAGAGGATTTCTATATTTAGAGAGATTCCCGTAAATGATCAGGGCTTTATTCTTCTGAGTTTGCCAAAAAAATTGCAACGGGAAATTATGAATAAATTAAGTGATAAGGAATTGGTGGAATTGGTTGACTATCTTGATCCTGATGAAGCAACCGATTTATTGCAGAACATAGGAATAAAAAGAAGTAAAAAAATTCTGAAAAAATTGGGTAGAGAAATCAGAGAAAAAGTTGAATTTTTGCTTAAATTTGATCCGAGAACTGCCGCCGGTTTAATGAGTTTGGATTATATTGAAGTGGAAAAAAATATTACCTTTGAACAGATTTCCAAAATAATTCAAAAACATGAAAAAAGAACCGGAAAATTTCCAGCCATTCTTGTTGTTCGGGATGGTTTTTTAGTAGGAGAACTTCCCGCTCATACTCTCGCCATAGGCAAAAGAAAAGAAAAAATTGGCAAATATGTTAAAAAAATTCCCTCTATTGAATATGATAAAAATGAACGCGAAATTGTCGCCGTATTCAAAAAACATCCCCACAACAAAATTGTGGTTTTGGATAAAGATAATAGCATTCTTGGGATTATTTATTCGGATGATATACTTAAGTTAATAGAAAAACAATCAGCAAATAATCTCCGTCAATTTGCCGGTGTTAGCGAAGAAGAAGATGTTTTGGATCCGGCACTAACAAAAGTAAAAAACAGATACAGATGGTTAATTATTAACCTTGCTACTGCATTTCTTGCTGCTTCTGTCGTAAGTCTTTTTCAGGGAACGATCTCAAAATATGTGTTGCTGGCTGTTTATATGCCGATTGTGGCGGGCATGGGCGGAAATGCCGGCACTCAAACTCTGGCGGTTGTTGTCAGAGGTTTAGCATTAAAGGAAATTGAATTAAAAACGGCTAAACGAGTGATAATAAATGAAATTATTGCGGGCGGAATAAACGGAATTATTAATGGAATTTTGGTTGCTGCCGTGGCTATTTTGTGGAATAAAAGTCCAATACTCGGATTGGTTATCGGATTGGCAATGATTATCAATCTCATAATTGCCGGTTTTTTTGGAGCAATTATCCCATTAATAATGAAAAAATTTGGAAAAGATCCCGCCTCCTCAGCAACTATTTTCATAACAACTGCAACAGATGTTTTTGGATTTCTTTCATTTCTGGGATTAGCAACCATTATGTTATAAAAATTGAGTATAATCCTTTTTATTAACTTCGTGAAAGATAAGAATTAATCCAGATTTTCTGATTTCATATTAGGATAAAAATTCTTTCAACTTCTTATGCAAAAAAACAATTCCTTCTTTTTCATCTTTAGTTTGTTTAATGTGATTAGATTTCTTTCAAAATCTACCTCCTGCCATTTCAAATTTTTTATTTTACTTAAACGCATGCCGGCATATAAAGCAAAGTTAAAACTCATTATGCCAATTAGAAAAGTAGAACCAGAAGACAAAGTAGAATTAGTAGAGTTAGCAAATAAGTATTTAGTGCGGTTTTAAACTAAAAAAAGAATTACAAAATAATGATAAATTATATCCTCTCTGGAAACAAAAAACTTTAGGTGTTTATATTTTTGAAATTAAATATCCCGTGTAGTTTGCGCCGCCTCGGAACTTTCTCCTCGCTTCGCTCGTTCTAAATCTTTTCAGGGACTTCGCTTAATTCAATACGTTGTATGAAATTCGGCTATGAGATATTTTAAAAAAATATTTAAAGAACTAAAGAAAATTATAACAAATTATGAAAGAATTACCTTTGCCGGTTGTGATATCTGTCCTGACTTATGATAATAAAATTCTTCTTATTAAAAGAGTCAGGGGGGAGTATGTTGGGCTTTGGGGATTACCCGGTGGAAAAATTGAAAAAAATGAGCATCTTTCAGAAGCAGCTATAAGAGAAATATTTGAAGAAGCAGGAATACAAGCAGAATTTATAAACCATCTGGCTATTGTTTCTGAACATTTAATAAAGGATGGAAATGTAATCCGACATTTTTTATTGCATATTTGCAGATTGACTCCTAAATCAATAAATATCACAAATAACCAAGAAGGAGAATTATCGTGGTTTGATTTAGATATGATTGAAAGAATGAAAGATCAAATTATTCCAAGTGATTTTTTAATGATACAAAAAATAATAAAAAATAGAGAAAAAAATTATTACAATTGCATTCTTGAAAAAATAGGAAATAATTATATATTAAAAAAATTTGAGTAAATTTATTTAAATTCCTTTCCGCAAAACTCTTACTAGTTGTCGTTCATTCGGCGCTATCGCACTTGCACAACAGCGATTAAGAGAGTTTTGTTGCCTTCGGCAAGTTGCCACAAATTTCAGCTTCGCTGAAACTTCGTATATTTGCGATACGTTACATCCATCTGCATCGGCTCGCAAGAGTCAATAACTTTGTAAATATCAAATAAAATAATCAAATATTGTGGATATAAAAGAATTATTAAAGACAGCCAGAGAAATCTAGGGCGATCAAAATTTGTCTCTTTCTCAAATTATAGTGAGGATGAGAATGTATTCGCTTAGCTATTGACTCTCAAAAGAAATTGAGTGAGGAATTAAAAAAAGAAGGAAAAATATAGCTCGCCGACTCTGACTTCCTCGCTATCGCTCGGACTCTTTGAAGAATATAATATTGAATAAAGACTTCATTCTCTTCGCTCATTCCGTCCAAATGCCTACGGCACTTTGTTTATCCGCAATATGTTAGTTTCAATTCTTCGGCGGCGCTTTCTTTATTTCTTCAACTGATTTTAGAATAAAATTTTTGAAATCCAATTTCCAGTATTTCTTAATTTTCTTCCACAAAACTTTGTGTTGCGGATATATATGAAATTCTGTTTTATACCCTTTGATTTTAAGTTTTTGAAGCGGATAATTTACTGCAATTTCTGATAAATCCCAGAATTTACCTTTAGCTGTTAATTTCTCTTTTTGCGGATATTTTATTTTTAATTTATCGAGTATTTCCCAATAATGAAGATGAACTAATTCATGAAATAATGTATTTAGTGCTGAAGCATGTTTTATTCTAGGAAAAACTGATACAATATTGCCTCTTTTTGCATCATAACAACCCCCACAAATAAAACTAAAACTCAAATGGCATTTATAGATTTTATATTTCCATTTGAAGCCGGTTATTTCTTCTACTTGTTTAAAAAAATCTTTTCCACTTTGTGCCCAGCTCTTTTTTAACTTTTTTCCTGCTTTTTCTGTTTCATCAATAAGCCGTTTTTTGTTTTCTTTAAAATACTTTAAAATTTCTTTATCTTTTTTTCCAACAAGTTCCGGATAATATAATCTCAAAAACTTATTGAATAATTCATTACCAAAGAAATTTCTTAGATTGAAGTTTGTGAAAATTTCCAGATCTTTCTTAAAATTAGTATAAAATATTAGTTTTGGCGTATCCATTCTATATTTTATATGTTTTATTAATTTAACTAGATATTGTTCCGCCTTGGAACTTTTTTATCACTCTGTTTGTCAACCTTCACTATCGTTCAGGGAAATTAACAGCGATTTAACAGTTTCTCTCATTGCATTTGCTCTACTCGAATTTGGTTTACGCCAAACTTCGCATATTTGTGATATGTTCAACGAAATTGCAGATACTCTTCCCCCGCCCAACCATCATTAAGAGGGGTGCTTAAAAAAGAAACTTTTTAAACAAATGAAAATAACTTATTTTTATGATAAAACTTAGTGTCCCAATCCATAAACAAAAAAGAAAAGATATGGCTTGTGGTTTCATCTGTTTACAAATGATTTTGAATTATTACAACAAAAAATTAACTTACAATGAAATAATCAAATTAGCCGAACTAGATCCTAAAATTGGTTGCTGGTGGGCACAAATGGCTTGTGTTGCCTTAGATTTAGGATTTAAAGCAGAATTGATTAACTACAACCTATCAAATATTTGCGATGCCGACATTGCAAAATTAAAAGGAAAAAAATTAATTGAAAGATTAAAGAGACAAAAGAGAAAAATAGACCAAATATATTATCCCGAAATAAAATATGATATTGATATGATTAAAAAAGGAGGAAAATTTACTTTAAAAATTCCAAAGAAAGAGGATCTTCTCAATTGGCTCAAAAAAGGAATTCCACCAATCCTTTCAATAGCGGATAAACGACTTCGCTACGCTTCGTCCAAATTCTACATCACTTCGTTTATTTACAATATGTTATATTTTAAATCATAGAAATCTATAAATATTAAATAATGCTAATTAGTTTAGAGATATGATGCAAAAAATAAATCTTGATTATTCACTTCGGGAATTAAAAGAGTTTCTTTGCTCAAGATTTGAAGAGAAACTTCATAATACTTCAAAATACTTAAGGGGTAGTGAAATCACAGAAATTTTATCTGAAGGAGTAAAAAAATATTTTGGTGTTAATATAGAGAACTTAAAAATAACGGGA
>Ga0190315_1001332_pt1 | contig 10170 bp, 8 predicted proteins | sample 48701101_MG_FD_161673 | JGI IMG/M metagenome (GOLD analysis project Ga0190315, IMG submission 161673) | Hydrothermal vent sediment bacterial communities from Southern Trench, Guaymas Basin, Mexico - 4870-11-0-1_MG | ecosystem: Environmental > Aquatic > Marine > Hydrothermal vents > Sediment ...
TGCCAGGGTAAAAAGATTCGCCATGACCCAGACAAACTGGCCAAGCTAATCTTAAAGATAATATAAAGTTATTAATTCTACGTTCTAACGTGTTAACGTTCCAACGTGCATATAACTCTCTTTTCACTAAAACTTATTTATGCTAAAAAATTACTATGAAGCAAATGAAATTAGAAAAAAAGAGTATTTATACTGAAGAGGACTATAATGCTCTTCCTGAAGGAGCTCCTTATCAATTAATTGGAGGCATGCTTATAATGACACCTGCACCTTCACCTTATCATCAAAAGGTCTTAAGAAATCTAGCTTTTGCCTTGTGGCAATATGTAAAAGAAAAAGAACTTGGAGAAGTGTTTTTTGCACCTATAGATGTCTATTTTGATAAGTGGAATATTGTTCAACCAGATATTATTTTTATTGATAAAATGAGAACAAACATCATAAATAACCAAAGGATAAATACTTATCCTGATTTAGCTATAGAAATTATTTCCCCCTCTACTGCCTACTATGATTTGATTGATAAAAAAGAGCTTTATGAAAGGTATGGAGTAAAGGAATATTGGTTAGTAGACCCATTAAAAAAGAAAATAGAAATTTATGAAAACAAAAATAATAAATTAATCCTCAAACAGTCCTTAAAAGAGGAAGGTATTGTAAGCTCTAGTGTGATAAAGGATTTTACCGTTGATTTAAAAACAATTTTTGATTAAACGTTTCAACATGCAAACGTTTTAACGTTCAAACGTGAAACCTTAAACCTCATAAGTTATTTGCCCAGCATTATTCATAGTTATTGTGCTTCGGTGTAATTTATTGTTTAACTTGCAACTTTCCAACTTTGTAACTGTAATATGCCAACGTTCTAACGTTCCAACGTGCAAACGTGCAAACGTGTTAACGTGCCAACGTTCCAACATTCAAACGTTCAAACATTTATTTGCCATAAGCCTAGATTTATGCTAAAGATTAATTGAATTCCAAATAACAGGAGCAATAGTGAAACAGATAATATTGGTTTTGTTTCTTATATTATGGGGGATGCCGGCCATAGTATCCGGAATAGAGGTAGCTCCTAGAATAACCGATAAAGAGATCATAGAACGATTAACTAGATTAGAAGAAGGACAAAAAAGCATTTTAAGAGAGATGGATAAGAGATTTGAGGCAATTGATAGGAGATTTGAAACCATAGATAAGAGATTTGAGGCAATTGATAGGAGATTTGAAACCATAGATAAGAGATTTGAGGCAATTGATAGGAGATTTGATCAACTAAATAATTTAATCATAGGTATAATTGGTGCATTTTCTGCCATTGTGGCCGTAACCATTGGTTTTGCTATCTGGGATAGAAGATCAATGATTAGACCATTTGAAGATAAAGTAGAGGAATTGAGAAAAACAGACCAAAAATTTTTAGAAATCTTAAAAACCCTAGCCAGAGAAGACAAAAAACTGGCTGAAGTGTTAAAAAGCTTTGGCATTTTGTAGTTATCAATTCCTAGATCAGCATTCAAATGTTCCAACGTGCTAACTTCCAACGTGTAAACGTGCTAACGTTCAAATTTAACAGAAGGCGATTTTGCATTTTTCAATTTGCATTCTGCATTGAGCCATTGCGCTTAACATTTGGATCTCCGTTAAAATTACTTTGACGAAGTCCTAATTCAAACTCACTAACCCTTGACCTTTTTATTTAGTAATTTATGATGAATTGCTGATGTTGACTGAATTGCCCTATGTGGTTTATGCAGATGCCCAAGGCCAAATTTATAATCATCCTTACCTCAAGGCTATAGGAAAATCTGGAGAACAAATTGTTATTCCCAAACCACAAGACTTTATACCTCTACCTGAAGGAAGTAAACTCTTTTTCTTACCCAAATGTCCACCCCTGGGTTACGATGAAAAGAAAGGACACATTTACCTCTTGGAGGATTTACCTTTTGTTTCAGATAAGCCTTGTTATGGTGTAGCTGCCTTTATGCCTCCGGGATATGTGCGCTGTCTGTTACCAGCAGTAGAATATGTTCATAAAGACTATATTTTGCCCCTTTGGGCATACACTGCCATAGGTTGGTATGATGACCAATACTGGGTGCCTGCCTTTCTCATTGAAGATAACCCCCACTGGTATCCATCTCAATATGACGATCGTTTTCTTTTACCCCAGATAAAGAAAAAACTTTCCCATTTCCCAAGAAATCGTTTGCTTAAACACTTGAAGCACTGCGCTACTGTCTTCCATTGTTTTGCTGCCAAAAATGCATTCTATGAACGCTGGGAATTTCCTGTACCTACTTCTCCTACCTGTAATGCTCGTTGTTTGGGATGTCTTTCCTGGCAGGAAAAAGATAGCTGTTTGCCTTCGCATCATCGTATTCAATTTGTGCCTTCAGTAGAAGAAATTGTAGAAATCGCCTTGCCCCATGTGCTTTATGCCGAACAACCTATTATTAGCTTTGGACAAGGATGCGAAGGAGAGCCATTGTTGGCAGGAGATACTATTGCTGAGAGTATCAGAATTATAAGGCAAAAAACCAATAAGGGAACTATAAATCTCAATACCAATGGGAGTGTTTCAAATATAGTGTCAAAAATCATAGATGCAGGTCTGGATAGTATTCGCATCAGCTTAGCTAGTGCCCAACCAGAGTATTATTACCGGTATCACAGACCGATAAATTATGATTTTGAAGCAGTAAAGGAGACTATTAAATTAGCCAAAGAAAAGGGCATGTTTACCATGGTTAACTATCTTGTCTTTCCTGGTTTTTCTGATACTATGGAAGAAATCAATGCCCTTAAACACTTGATTGCTGAAACCCATCTGGATTTAATCCAGTTGAAGAATTTAAATATTGACCCTTTTGGGTATGTAAGACAAATGCAAATTCCCTATAGAGCAGGAATAGGGATGAAAAATATGATGGAGGAGTTGAAAAAGGAATTTCCTGATTTAAAGTGGGGATATTTCAATCGGTATTTGTGATTTATGACTAAAGGTAAAAGGTTTTTTTTCTGGTTTTTTCTAGGGATAGGATGTTTTATTGTTTTTGTTTCCCTGATTTTAATAATTCTTCCTGCTTTTTTAAATCTAAATTTTGTTAAGTCTAAGATTAACCAGGAGTTAAAAGAACGCTATCAAGTCTCAACCCAGATTGGTTCTATTTCTGTTAGGTTTCTACCTCGTCCCAAAGTAGTTTTGAGAAACACAAACATAGCTTCAGATAATTTTAAGGCATTTTTTCCAGTAGTTTCTGGTTATCCCAAATTGTGGCCTATTTTACACAAAAAGTTTGAAATAGACGCCATTATTTTAGAAAAGGCCGGCCTTAAATTCACCCTTCCATCCCGACCTGCAAGTTCTGCTGGTTCTGTAATGGAAGTGTTTAAAAGACAAAGAAAAAGACTTTCAGCCCTCTCTTTCAAAGCCCATATTCAGTTGAAAGATGCTTCTATTGAGGTTTTGAAAGAGAAGGTCTCTATTTTTAAAGCTCATTCTATTAATCTCAAGGCAGATATAAAGGATAGTCAAATTGTTTTAGAGACCTCTTTTAGCACTCCTTTTAGTAAGAAAATTTTTATAAAGGGACGCTCTAGTCTATCTGGTTCAGAAGGACATGCAGAAGTTAAAGATTTAAGGCTTGAGCATCTTCCTTTAATTTTAGCGAATAAAAAAATCACTAAATCTCAGATAGATTTAGAGCTGAGTTTTAATTTTAAGTCACCTATTAAGTTTAATTTAGCGTTTAATATTGTTTCTCCTTATTTTAAATCCCAATCTCCAGATATTTTTTTGAAAAACGCAATTGCACAAGGAAGGTTATTTAGAGAGGAAAATAATTGGGCGCTTAAACTATCAAGGTTAGAACTAAAAACACCCAGAATTAAAGGTCAAGGGTGGTTAAATACCGATGTTAAAAAATACCATATAGCCTATGATTTTGATGCCCAAGAGATAGATGTCACTGGTTGCCGAAAGCTATTGTTAAGTGTCTTTTCCCAAAACAAGGCGATTAAAAATATATTTAATATTGTAAAGGCAGGGAAGGCGAAAAACTTTCACATAACCCAGACAGCCGTTAACAAAAAAGAATTTGAGGCCTTAGAGACATTTAAACTCCAAGCAGAAGCCTCTATGGCAGAAATAGATATTCCTAAAGTAGGATTAAAGATCCTTAATGGAGAAGGGGGAATTGCTATAAAAGAAGGTGTCCTTTATGGTGAAAATCTCTCTGGGATTATGGAAGGGGCTAAACTCAGAGAAGCTAAGATTGCTATTGGCATCAAAGCACCTCATGAGGATTTAAACATTGAGGGACAATTTACTGCATCCTTAAAAACCGGCCTGTTTTTTCTTAAAAAGTTTGTAAAAAATCATTTGCTCCAAAAGGAACTTAAGCTTATTTCCAAATCTCAGGGGATAGTTTCCGGCAAGCTAGTCATTGCTGGCACATATAAAAGTGCAGATGTAAGTCTTAAGGGCGCTTTAGTAAAAGGAAATATCCTTTATTCAAGGCTTCCCTATCCGGTCCTCATTGATAAGGTTAATTTTTCTTACAACACAGAAAAGATATGCTGGCAAGGTCTTAAAGGCCGCTTTGGCCATTCTATAATTAGTAATTCTAAAGGTGAAGTGGATTTTTCCACTCCAAAGGTTTTCTTAAATGTTAAGAATTTTTCTGGAAAACTAATAGCCCATGAACTCAACCCCTGGTTAAAACAACAAACATTTCTTAACAGTCTCTATCAAGCATTTAACCTTCCTAAAGGAGAAATTAAGGTTTCTTCAGCTGAATTTGTTTACAAATTTGGCTTGCCTTCTTCCCTCAGTTATGTTTTTCACTTTCACCTCAGAAAATCCATCCTTTTTCTTTCATTTTTACCCCAAAAGGTTCAAATAGAAAGGGGTGAGGGATTTGTTTCTCCTCAACTCATAAGCTTTAATAATATCCATGGAAGTTCAGGAAATGCAACTTTTTTGCTTTCTGGCGAAATCAAAAATCCCTTTACTAAACAAAGACAAATAAGGCTTGAAGGGAAAGGAGAAATAACTGCTTTCCTCCAAGATTGGATTTACAACTTGGCAAATATCTCTAATTCACTCAAAATCAAAACACCAGCTAAAGTTAAATGGTTTGAATTAAATTATAATCCCGGGCATACGCAACTTAAAATTAGTGTTTCTAATCCCCAAAAAATCAGCTTGGGTTTTAACTTGGATTATTTACCTCATCAATGCTCTATTAAAGACTTTTATTTAGAAGAAAATGATAAAAAATGTTTCGTGTGTTTAAATTTAAATTGGCAAAAAGATCCTGTGCTTGATTTGAACTTTAAGGGAATTCTTTCTTCTAAAACTTTAGATGCTGTCTTAGTTAAGAATAAATACCTTACTGGATTTTTTAAAGGAGAAATTAATGGGAAAATTGATTTAGCATACCTTGGGAATTCTGAACTTAAAGGGAATTTGTTGATAGAAGGATTATCTAATATTAATGGTTTCAAAAAACTTACTGTTGAAAAAATGGGTTTGAATGCCCAGGGGCAAGAGATAGAGATAAAAAAATGTGCCCTTTCTCTGAAGAAAACCGCTTTAGAAGCTCAGGGAAGTATAAAATTTATAGAAGACTTTCTGGGAGTAAATGGGAAGATATTTGCTTCAGTAATTGATTTAAACGAAATTGGTAACTTATTTCCTAAAAGAACTTCAGAAAAAAGTCCTAAGGTTAAAATAAATGCAAACATAGATGCCCAGATTGATTTATTACGATATAACAATATTAATTTGGAGCAAATAGAGGCTCTTATTAACATAAAAAACACCGAAAAAATAAAGATGGAGATTTTGAAAGGAAATTACTGTAATCTGGGTTTAAATGGTTTTATCAGGGCCTCTAAAGAAGAAATAGGTCTGGAGATTTCTCTGAATGGAGAAGACCTGGCACTGAATAGCTTATCCCAATGTCTTTTCCAAAAAGACCATTTTTTTGAAGCCAATTATTCTCTTAATGGAAAGATTAAAGCTAAGGGGAAGAAAAGACCCATTCAAGAAAATTCTTCTGGTTATTTTGAGTTCCATTCAGAAAAAGGAAGGATTTATAAAGCCACTCTCTTGGCCAAGATTTTCTCTCTATTGAATGTGATAGAAATCTTTAAAGGTAGGCTTCCAGATCTCACAAAAGAAGGCCTTTATTATAAACATTTTGATATTAAGGCTAGTTTACAAAATGGGATTTTAAATGTAGAATCGGCTGTGATTGACAGCCCGGCGATGAAGATTGTGGGGCAGGGGACATTTGATATTTCTAATTCTGAGCTCAAGATGGCTATTTTGGTTGCCCCATTGAGAACTATTGATATTGTGTTAAGTAAAATACCTATTTTAGGGAGGATTTTAACTGGCAAAAGCAAGACTTTTGTCTCTGTGCCCTTAGATGTTAAAGGCCGAATACAAAATCCCCAAGTAGTGCTTCTTCCTCCTTCAGCCATTGGTAAAGGAATTCTGGGTCTTATGAAAAGAATTATTGGTGCCCCTGTAGAAATATTTAAACCTTTAACCCATAATTTAAAAAATATTGAAAGGAGGCTGATTTGTTAAATTCTTGTTTAAAAGCTTATACCTATGGACAGGATAAAGCCTGTGTGCCAGAAGAAACTATAGAAAAGGCCCTAGGAAAGTTGACTCAAAGTGATACCCCGATTTCTCCTGAGATTGTTTGTATGGATAAGATGGATAGAATTGGGATTCCTACTTATATCTGTAAGATAAGCAAAGAAGCAGCTAAGGTGTTGAAGTTTGAGGAAACCTATGGCAAGGGTATTACCCCAGAACAGGCCAAGGCAAGTGCCTTAATGGAATTAGTAGAAAGATATAGTGGATTTATGTATCTGAAAAACACAGAGCACTTTATTATTGCTCCTTATAAAGAAATAAAGGAAAAGGCTATACCTATTCACACTTTACTCCTACCTTTGCCTTTTCATCATATGGATAATAAAATCCTGGAAATTCTGAAGTCAATTCCCCTTGCCTGGGTAGAAGCTTATAGTTTTAGACAAGACAAAGAGGTATTATTTCCTTTACCCTGGTTTTACCGCATTTATGGCACTACAGGTTGGGCGGCTGGTAATACCTTGGAAGAAGCTGTCCTTCAAGCCTTAGAGGAAATTATAGAAAGACATTGCATCTCTTCTGTAATAGAAGGGAAAAAGACCGTTCCTACTATAAATATTAATTCTATTCACTCCCCTCTTGTTCAAGAGTTAATAGAAAAGATTAAAAATGCGGGGATTGAAATATTTATAAAAGATTTTACTCTGGATTTAGGTATTCCCACTTTGGCGGTCATTACCCATGACCCCCATACCCTTATATCAACTATTAAAGTCTATGCCACGGCTGGCACTCATTTAAATCCCGAATTTGCTGTTATTCGTGGCTTAAATGAACTTGTACAGCATCGTGCTCACATGCTTTATAGAGAATTAGTCCAGAAAAGGCCAGGTGCTCCTACTTATTGTTTCCCTAGATTTAAAGACTTAGAATCAGCCAAATTTCTTTTGGATGGTGAAAAAGAAGACTTTGCCTCTCTTCCTTCCTTCTCTCACCCGGATTTTAAGGTAGAAATAGAGCATCTTCTTGAACTGTTGACTCAAAAGCACTTAGAAGGATTTGTGATAGAAACTACTCGTCCTGATTTAGATCTCCCTGCAGTGATTGTGGTTATTCCTGGAGCGAGACTTAATCGCCCTAGTACCAAACTTCACCCTTATCTACTTATTGCCCGACAGCTAATGGATATTGGTCAGTATAATGAGGCAGTGGTTTATTTAGAGCAGGCATTGGATGCAGAACCTTCTTACCTTCAGATGCCACAAATTGTTTGTCAGGTAGCTGTATGTTATAAAGAGGCAGGACAATACTCCAAGGCCATAGAATATTTTCAACAGGCCTTATTGCTTGCCCCTCAACTTATGAATTCACCCAAGTTTTTGGCAGACTTTGCAGAAATTATACAAAAATAGTTGTTAAATTGGCGATTAATTTTTAGATAAAATTCCAACATTTTTTATTCTAAAGTCCTTGCTGATAGACCTCTCTGTTAACAGGCAGGGCGGCGGAGTGCGAGCGAGCGAGTACTCCTTTTATAACTTTTGGTGTCTGTTGTTTCAGCTTTTAGGTGGCAGTGACACCTCAAGATTAACCTCACCAACCTATTTATAGCTTTTTAAAAAGTAGAGTTAGTAATTTGAACCATCAAGACGGTTGCCTTGACAAGAGATTATTTTGCATTTAGGCTGTCTAAAAATCAGCAAATTCTTTCTGCAGTTTCTCCTCTCCGCCGGCTATTGACATTATCCACTTTCCATGTATATTATATATCATGTTTATACGATATATAATATTTGGTGGACTCAGGCAAAAATAAAAGATGATAACAACATATTAAGTACATGAGGAGGAAATATGACAACACAGATGATCATTAGATTAGACCCAGGATTGAAAGATAAAGCTAGTAAGCTCGCAAAAAAAGAGGGGAAAAGTCTTAGTGAGCTGGTCCGTGAGCTCCTTGAAAAGTATACAAAAGAGAGAGATATGGGAACTTATATAGATGATTTATGGGATAGAATTGGAAAAAAGTTATCTGAAAATAATGTAACAGGCTATGATATTGACAAAGCAATTAAAGAAGTACGGGCATTAAATGAATAAAGTTGTTATTGACACACATGTATTTGTCTCTTCTTTCTTTGGTGGTATACCAAGAAAAATTATCGACTTATGGAAAAATGGAAAGATAACTTTATGTCTGTCGCAGGCGATAATTGAAGAATATATAGATGTCCTTATTCGTCTCGGAATTGATAATAGTGAAATAAATGATTTGATAAAATTGTTTGCAGAAAACTATTTTTCCATCTTTACAGCAAAAACACCAAAGATATCAGTTGTAAAAGATGATCCAGATGATAATAAATTTATAGAATGTGCTGTTGCATTGGATTGTAAAATAATTATCTCTGGTGATAAACACTTAAGGTCTCTCAAGAAATATATAGATATTAAAATATTATCTCCAAGAGAATTCATTGATAATATGATGTAAAATAAACAAACTTAGAATGGATCTTCCGCTCTCCCAAACAGGTATTCTATTGGAAAATGCGTAAGTTAACTCTACTTTAATCCAATTTTGTTGCCACTATATTTTTTACTGTTAGGTCTTAACAAAAAGTCAAAGTTGGTTTAATGTATTCTCACTATGTATGTGGATATCTGCAAATACAAAAGAGGAAATAAAACCTATAAAAGGGTGCTGTTGAAAGAGGGCTATAGAGAAAGGTAAAACATCGCACACTTGCTAATCTTTCTCATTGTAGTGATGGAGAAATTGAGGCCATTCGGATTGCCCTTAAGATGAAGAAACAGATTGTCTATGGTTCGCTTACCGATGAACAGGGATACACATGTTGCCACGAGAAAGAAACTGAATAGTTTCAGGAAAAGAAAATAATGTTCGGCAGATACAATCAAAATGGGACTAGTTCTTATGTGGAAGATCCGCTATAAATAGGTTGGTGAAAGTTAACCTTGAGGTATCATCGCAGCTGGAATTTTCTCTTAAAATCAATTGCGGATTAAGAATTTAGTTGACTTCTACTTAACAAAATGGTACAGGCTGTTGAAATTCAAAGATTACACTTCTTTAGGAGCAAAAATATATGATAAAATTTTATATACCAATTTGGCAGCTAAAAAATCAGGGGCAATCAAACCTGGCTGTGGACATAATTCCATCACATCAAAACCAATAATTTGTTTTTCATCAACAACTGCTTTGATAATTTTTAGCACTTCATACCAATCTAAACCGCCAGGTTCAGGGGTTCCCACTGAGGGCATCTGCCCACAATCAAAACAATCTAAATCAATAGTAAGATAAACTTTTTCTTTCAAATAACTTAATATTTGCTCAATTGTTGATTCCAAATTATATTTTACTTGGTAAGCATAAAAAGTTGGTATGTCTTCTGTTTGGATAAATTCTGCTTCTTCCTTGGATAAAGAGCGAATGCCTACTGAAACTATAGGGGCATATTTATAGGCCCGACGCATCACACACGCGTTACTATAGGCTGTACCTTCATATTGAGCTC
>Ga0190315_1001333_pt1 | contig 10170 bp, 9 predicted proteins | sample 48701101_MG_FD_161673 | JGI IMG/M metagenome (GOLD analysis project Ga0190315, IMG submission 161673) | Hydrothermal vent sediment bacterial communities from Southern Trench, Guaymas Basin, Mexico - 4870-11-0-1_MG | ecosystem: Environmental > Aquatic > Marine > Hydrothermal vents > Sediment ...
ACGTTTTAACGTTCTAACGTGTTAACGTTTATTAAGAAACATTGACCCGATTTGAGGGGATTGCGACAACAGCCCTAAAGGGCTGAAGCGATTAGCGATTAGGGTTTAGTGAGTTAAAAAAGGCTGATTTAAAGGCTTAGAGTTGCAAATAGAGGGGGTTAACTAATTCACTAACTCACTGCTTCATCTGACCCGATTTAAAGAAATTGTGACCTTACAACTTGTAACTTGTAAACTTGTAACTTGCTAACTTTTAAACTTGTAACTTGTAAAGTAAGAAACATTTCCTTTTAGAAAACAGAGGTTTGAACAGGCAATAAATTTTGTTTGGGGCTGTTTTAACATCCCATCCGTGGAATTTTGGTTATTTTTTATGGATATATACTTAAGTTAACGATTTTCTTATTTCTTGAATTAAGCGCATCTTATCATCTTTTGATAAGTCATTACTCTGTTTAAAACTTGGCAATTCAATCACTTTGACTCCTGCTGGTTTTGCTCTTCCTTTTAAATTATTTGTAGCTTTATCTCCTACTATTACAAATTTTTTTACATAAGTTCCCAAATATTCTCGCCTTGCAGGTAAAACTATTTGATTTACGGCACTTGTCTTATTACCAGATTTTTTTAATTCAGCTACTCCTACATGATTTCCACATCTTATAAGAAGATCCACTTGGATATTATTCAATCTTACTCCTACAATAACTTCATCTACATTGCCGTTTAAAGCATCTTTTACTGCTTTTTCAAATTTACCGCCTGGGTCATCCTTTGTTTTATTTGTAAGTCCACAACTGGAAATATTTTTTAAATTCTCCGATAAGTAGGATTTAAAACTTCTTTTTTTAAAATCTCTTGTATATTTTTTAGCTCTTTTCCAGAGATTACTACTATTTGTCTCCCATAAGCTTGATTCTTAAAATTTTGAAGACTTATAGCAGAATTGTCATCAGTAGGTATAAAATTAGTAACAAATAATTTAGTTACATATTTTCCACCAATCATATCAGCTACGCTGTGGAGTTCTTCTAAAAATTTAGTTTCTAATTTTTTAGCAGTTTTACAAGAAGCAATAATTAAAATACCTCTCCTAATAGCTGCAAAGTCTATTTCTTTCGGACTTCCTTCTTCCGTTGGAATTTCCAAACTAAACTGAACATCATCAAAAAGTGAATTGCTATTATCTTTTAATTCCTTAGCTGCTTGCCAAAGATAAGTCTCTAACCACTTTCCCTCTACAAATTTGTGGTCATGGTCTGAAATGATAGTATAAGAAATATGATTTTCTTTATTTCTTTTTAAATTAGTAATAAAACCAAATTCTTGAATTTTTTGAAAAATCTTATACTCATCATCAGTAACGTTCCCTGTTTTTGAAAAAGGAATCGTTCTTTTTTCTTTTCCTTGACTCCACTGCCTGAATTTATCTAAAGCAATTTTACCTACTTTTCCAGAAAAAGCCAGAAAGTCGGCTAAAGCTAAGGCATTACTCTTAGATACACTTAATTTAGCAAAATCGAAAGTTTTACAAGCTTTCCTTAGATAACAAGTTAAATATTGTTCAACTGTCAATTTTATTTTAATAGGAGTTTGATATTCTGGAGGAATAAACCGCAAATATCCGTTTGCTGTATCCACATAAAGCACTTTTTGATTGTGTTTTTTTGCAAACTCATAAACAGTAAGACACATAATAGTAGGAGCAGAAGTTATGTCAAAAGTAATTTCAGAACCAGGATATTTTTGGTAAATTTGCTGACAACTTTTATAAATTTCTTCATACTCATAAGCAGACACCACAATTTCCTCTCCCATTTTTATTGAGTCTAATGTTAAATCTAAAGCTTTTTTCAACTCTTGGGGTTTTCTAGGAGTATCTTTAGATACAATAACTTCTATAACTTCTATTTTATCAAGTGAAGGAAAAGCGTTTAAAATGCCTATTATATTAGGCACAATTCTACCACCCATTACAAGGACTCTTATTTTTTTCATCCCAGCACTCCATACCCTACCCTTGTTTTTGCACCAATACCAAATTCAGAAAGGGCGGTGGACACTAAGTCCGTCAATTCAGCTTGCAAATTATTTAAATCCAATTTTTTATACTCTTTTGGCAATTTTTCATGTCTATATTGGTCAAATAATACAGCTATATGAAATTTTATTTCTTCCTTCACAGTTAAAAAGAAAATAGGTTTAGGTTGTTGCCAATCTCTAGGTGGTTCATTTTTACTATAATAATCGGGGTAATGAACATTCATTATATCTACATCAAAAAGCTTTTCATTATTTATTTCAGGAAAGGCATCTAAAAATAGTAATAGTCCTTTAAAATTTTTTGCTCCAAAAAGAAGTTGTGCTTTAAAAGTATCTTCGTCAGAGGTTTCTAATTCACCATAAAATTTTTCTTGAAAAACTTTTAGAGATTTTTCATTTGAAGCTATATTTCTTGCTTTAACTAAATTCCAAAACTTTACTGCTCTTACTACACCTTTTAAAGCACTTGCAGGAATATAAGGAATGCCGAAAATTTTATGAAGAGTAAGGGAAGTTTCTAAAACAGAATCAGTTCCTAATCCTATGATAAGGCGGGATTTGGTGGTAAAAGGTTGGTTAATAACTATCTGAAATCCCAAAGCAGTCAAGGAGATAAGTTCCTTTTGTATTTTTTTAACTAAACTCATAGAAATATTTTGTAATTCTTTAGGTAAAGTTTTATTAGTTACAGCAAATAAAAAATTTTTCTTTAACTTGTTGTTCTTTATTACATTGAGATTTACAAATTTTGTAAGGATAAGTCCTATATTTTCGCAATTTATTCTCATATTAGAGCTTACTCGTCTATCTGGATAAATAATTTTTTGAAGCTGATTGAAATTCATCTACTCCTCCCTTAACTCTACCTCTGCCATTCTTTTAAGCCATTCGGCAAAGACAAGAGATTCAGCAGTTAGTAGTCTATATTGGGCTGAGGAAATTTCTAAACAATACTCTAAAAGACTTTTATTTTCTTCAAGCATTTTTCTTTTTTCTTTCAGCCATTTCTCAATATCTTTATAAAGTTGTTCTGTTTCTGACTTTGACTTTAAGAAAGCCAATGTAGAGACAAGACCATTTGAGGTAAGTAAAGCTGGAAGTCTCTTAGCATTTCTTCCATATTTATCTTTGATTTCTTTATCTTTTATCCTCTCCACACACTTTAATGCAAAATATGCCCTTTCCTGCTCAATTGTTTTCATTTTTTATACCCCCTGCGTAAATCTCACCCTAATAAGACCCCTACCAATAGTTTCATCCCCACCGAGTTGAAGGAGAGGAAAATTAGAAAATAAATTTTGAGTAGTATTTATTACATCATTAACATTTTGAAGATCATTTATCTTATTATAAGGGTCATTAAAAAATACCAAGCTATAAAACACACTTTCAGATGGCACCAACTCTTCTGTAAAAAGTGCGCCTTCCTTTACTATACCTGTAGTTTGGTCAATTTTAATTCTTGTCTGAATCTCTACAGCTAATTTAACAAAATCTTTAAAAACATTATCTGCTACGATACAAAAGCGCGCAAGAAATTCATTAATTAAATCTTGAAAAGCAGAATTTTGGGGTAAAAATCCTTTAATTTTATTTGCTATTTTATTTGCTTGTTCGCTTTTACCACCATCTTCCACATCAAACACAAATTCTTCAAGCATAACCTGATTAGTATTTTGGACTTTAAGGATAGAGTTAGTAGCAACAATAATTTTCTCTTCACCAGAAGGCTCAGGGATATTTATCTCTTCGTTATTATCTTTAAATTCAATCCCTGCGCTTTCTAAATCTCTTTTAAATCTTTTCAAAATAAATGGAGAAGCCACCCATGCAAATATACCTGATACAGACCTTACAGGAAAAAGTAAAATTTTTGCATCAGTAAAAACAATACAAGAAGCAAATTTATCACCTTCTTTAGGGCCAAAAATAACCTCTACTTTTGTCTTATCATCCTTCCAGTGTCTTTCTGCAAATTCTCTTATTACTCCCTTTATTCCACTTGCCTGCATAATGGGAAATTCTGTATGTTTTTCTCTTTGAATAGGCAAATCTACATAGCTTAAAGAGGTCCCTGAACCCATATGTAAAGAAGTTTCAGCATAAAAGGTTAAAAGTCCTGATTTTTTAAACATAGGTTACCTCCTTGTATTGAAAGAATGTCTGTTCTTTTAAAAAATCATTTATCTCTAATTGAATATCTCGTTGACGAAAATATTTTCTAAAAACCAAAACTATTCCAAAAAAATCTCCTGCTTGTGTTTGTTTTATTTGAATAGCTAAAGGAGAGGGCTTTCTAGGATTTGCTGAACCAATTGAAGAAAGTCCAATTTTTTTCTTAAAAGTTCTATAAAACTTGTCTCTTAAATCATTCATAACCTGCTGCCATGTATTCCAACAATAATCTGAAGGTTTTAAATAATAAATTTTTGTATTTTTAAGTGTAGGAAAATTAGAAGAAAAACTGGTCCATTGAGAAGCGTTATTGTATAAATGAGTTTTTAAAATTTCTTCCACTCTATTTGCCGGATACTCAAAAGAGAAATCTTCATACTCAGTTTGGTTGTTTATCTTTAACTTTATTGAGCCAAAACCTCTTCTCCACCTTGCACCAATTCCACCAAGCATGCTTAATAGCCACAAAGAGATGATAACTTCCTTTTTCTTTGACAGAGTACAAAAGGGAGAAAAACTTAGTTTTAATTGAAAAGTAGCATGTGGATAATAAGATTTTCTTTTTATTTTATCATAAGGTTTAGAAGCAGGAGGTTTTGTTCTTTGATCATTCATACATAAATGAGCATATTGCGTGCTGTCAGGCTTAGAAAGAATTTGTAATTTAATTAATGATGCTTTATCAGTAGAACCCCAAATTTCTGCTTCAGCTTTTTTAAGTTCATCTAAAGAATTAACAAGAGAACTTTTATAAAAACGATACCACCATCTAAGTAAACCTTTTATGGACTGAGTTCTTATTTCAGGTAATGCAGTTTCTGCTCCTGCCATAATAATTGGAGTTAGAATTTCTGCATCAATAAGAAAGCTCTCCATCCTTACACCCCTACAACCGTAAGTCCAAATCCAAGTTTACTTTCATACCTTGAATTAAATTTAAGCCATAAATTTTCAAAAACTTCTTCAGAATTTTTTTTCTTTTTCACTCTAAACCAAAAAACACTTCCTGCAGGAATGGCCTTACGCATAGGTTTTGGTCTATTTTCCTTTAAATCCCATCCGCCAATGTCTAATGGTCTTCCTAAAACACAAGAAATCAACTCTAGCTTATTGAAAACATTGTTTTCTGGTTTCCAACTATTAAAAATAGCAGGGGTGAGAAATAAAACTTTTAGTGTCTTATTTTCTTTAACTTTTGCTTTTATTTTATCCTTTAAGTTTGAAAAAAGGTCAAAAAAACTATCTTCTTTTACTTTATAATTTGCTGTTTTTCTCTCCCCACCCAAGATGATTACTTCAGGAGGGCTTTCAAAAATCTGCTTTAAAATGTTTTCATTTTTTTCAGCTTTTATCCAAAATAGAAAAGATACACTGTTTTCCAACCTAATAAATCTCATTCCAAAAAGCCCATCTTCTTTTTTAACTGTATGAAGGCTATATTCCATCCTTATTCCTATTCTTTCTTCATAAGAAAAAATATCTTTTAAAAAGACAATACCACTTGTAGGTAGATAGGACTCTTTTAAAAGCCAGTTTTTAAGTTCACTTAAAGAAATAAACCCACTTGCAAGCTCAACATCCTTATCAGTATACACCCAAGGTAATTTCTCAATTTCTATGTTAGTGTTTTCTGACTTGATAAACTTGCTTTCTTTTATTGGAATAGAAACTGCTTGTATTTCTTCTTTTTTTATCTTTTTTAAAATATTTGCAGGTAAAGGGAAAAAAATTTCATCTCCTTTTTTAAGAAATGATCCGTAAAATTCTAAAGTAGGATTTTCAGAATTAAGCCAGTCTTTTTCAAAATCAGGAAAGTCTTGATTTGCCCAAAGCTTTGCTCTTAGTGCTCCTTGGAAGGTTGAAGGAAAGGGAGGAAAAATGGAATAAGCCCTTCCGCCAAGGCCAAGTGGACGTCCATCCCTAAAAAGCAAAATATCATAAGGATTTAATTCAAACCTAATCAATCTCTTTCTCCTTTAGCGATAAATTTTGCCAATAAAAGAAGCCTTGCAAATTTTTCAAAAGGCTCAGCTATATTATCTTTATAAGCCTTAAAAATCCTAAGAAGTTCACTCAAAAACACTTCATCCTCAACTTTTCTTTCATAAACCCTTTTTAATTCTCTTTTTAAAATTTCATAAGTTTTTTCATTATGTTTCCCATTCTTTAAAAGCGTCATAGTTGTATGCAAAAACTGATAAGGAAAGCGAGAAGAAATCTCATCACTCATAAATTTGCAGATTAGATTTCTTATAAACTCAAGAACATCTACATCTTCCAACTGCCACTTGCTTCCTGTATCCCCCCACTCTCCAGAATGGGTAAGCACTTTTACACAAAAGCTATTCTTTCCATAATTGTTTTTAGCTTCTTTCTCTGCATCCCTTACTTTATCCAAAACTACCTTAAGCGGGCACTTATAATGTGCAATAACAATACCTGCACTCATTGAGGCAAATGGGCTTAAAGTTTCTTTAAAGGCAGATTGAATTTGTTTTGCACAAGGCAAAACAAAATCTGTGGGTAGTAAGGCTAAAACATCATCTCCACCGCAGTAAATAAGTTTTCCATAATGGTTTTCCACAATTTCTCTTACTTTTGTTAACGCAAAAATGCTTAGTTTTCTTGAAAAGGCTTGATGAAAAGACGGAGACATAGGATGAGGTTTGCAAAGGAGTGTTTGCAAATTCTTTTTCCCTTTATTTTTACTATAGGTTATTAATAAATTTTTTACTTGAGGATGAATTAAATCACCAATTAAAGGCATCTTTTCCCCTTTAAGCCATTTTCCCATATCATCCCCGTCCATTAAAAGAACGGCATAATACTTCTCTGGTGAGATTTTATTTTCCCTTAAAAACGTTTTCATTTCCTCTAAATCTTTCTCATCAACTCTTGCTCCATATTCACGCTCTAAATATTCTTTTCTATAACTCTCTTCCATTAACCATTGGCCGTCTATTTCATAAAGAAGATGATTTTTAAGTAAAGAAACGCTCTTAGATGATGGTAATTTGCTTTCTATTTTTTGATTGAGTTCATTAAATCTATCCTTAATTTCTTTTGCTACAATTTCGGTTAATTTCAATTTAGTAGATATAGAAGCCATTTCAGCGGTAGAAGGAAACGAAGAAGGGTCTTCACCCAGAAATTCTTTAAAGAAAGATCTTGGCGCAAGTCTTTTTACCAAACAAACTCCACAAAGCCTCTCTCCTTCTCGCAATAAGCCTTCCGGCAATTTTACTTTCTTCCAAAATTCATCAACATCTTCTGCCTTCCATTCACTACTTAACTCAGATCTTATTCCACACAAAGAGCATCTGTAACGTCCCGTTTGCTCTGTGTATTCAAAATTTCTTATAGATTTTCTTGCTCCTAAGAATCTTTCACTAAGGTCCACAAGTAATGAATAGGCAGTGCCTACACTGACGGGTTTATAGAATGGATGCTCTTTTATTAAATTAATGGTTTCATAAGTTTTAGTTTCACCAACAAGCTCTTTGCATTCATTTAAAATTACATCAATGTCATATATATTCTGTGTTAATGACCAAGGCAAAATGACCCAATAAATTTCAAAAAAATGTTTAATGTGTTCATTAAAACGCTGTTTTACTTCATCTTGTTTTTTAGGAGGAATATATGTTTTTATTTCATTCCAGACATTTTGAGAAATTTCTTTAAAAGCCTCTTTTATACCAACTTTGCACCTTTTAGCAATCTCTTTATTTTCAGGTATAATAGCCAGAAATCTGTTAGGAAGATTCGCTATTGAAATTTTTTCAAACTTAAAATTTCCGTTTAAAATCTTTTCCCATTCTTCTAAATTTATATCTTCAAATTTTTCAGAAAGCCATTTGTCACATAAGGGTTGCCCCAAAAGATTGGGATATATCACACAATCAGGACCATATTCTTCTATAAGTATTTCTATTGCCTTCCAAATCAAGTAAGAAAGTAAATAACTTCCTGCCCATAAATCCTGAGTCTTTCTGGCAGTAGCAATAAAGTCCTGCACTGGACCTATCGTAAAAAGTAAAAAAGCTGGTTTAGGCAATGCTGAAACAACAGCACTTGTTTGAACTAAATGGTCATAAATTGAGTGATTTGGTGCACGGCTATCTGCAGGATGGGTGAAAATCCAATCCTTAAAAATTTCTGGTAAAAATCGCCAAATCAAGAGAAATGCATATTTAGCCCTCTCTTCTTGTGAGTTAAATCTTTTTTTATTTAAAAGTGCATCTATTTTTTTAAAAAATTTTTCTACTTCACCATGATTTATATCAAAATTCACACTTTTTTGTTTTTGGGAAAGAGCATCTTTATAAAGTATATGAAACAAATTTTCAGAGAAAAACTTATTTACTTCATTTTCAAAAATTTCTTTTATTTTCTTTTCTTCAGGAGCAGTAATTATTCTGCTTGTTGCTGAAGCTAAAACATCCGCTTTTTTAATATTTTCATCTTCAATAGATTCTTCTACAATGCATCTTAATAATTCCTCGGCTACTTCTATGTGTTTTTTTCTCTTTTGCCAAATTATAAGTTGTTTATCTGGAGGGTCATGTAAAATTGCCTTTAACTTTAAAATCCAATCAGTCATAACCTACTCCCTCAAATACCCACATACCCAACTACCTTTATTTGTAATTCTAATTCCGCAAGCTTCGTTAAACTCATCTCTTTCAACCTCCAGTAATCCATAATGTTCAAGGCGGGCAATTTCGTCTGCGTATTTGTTCATTAATTCTTTAAATTCCTTATTGCTTTTTGGTTTTTTGTCAGAAAGCATTTCTAAAACTTTTAATTCATTTCCCCTTGGTAGGTAAAAAAGGGGAGGGAATTTGATTATGTCTTTAAATTCTTCATGCATATAATAAACCTCACAGCCTGTAAGAAAGCCAGCAAGGGCACTAGTAATTACATGTGCCTTAAATCCACCTGTGGGATTAAAGACAACTTTATAGCCTTCCTTTTTCTTTTTGCTGGCAAGATAGATGAAACAATCAAGAATGTCAGTTAGGCCTTTAATAAATTCATCTGCTGCTGTTTCTAAAGGTTTATCAAAATAGCCAGGAAATTGAGGTGAGCTATACATTGTGCAATTTAATTTTTCTTTAAAATACTTTTCAATTACCCTTAATGCAATTTCATTAGAGGCTGTCTGAGTGCCAGATAAATAGATTTCACAAGTTGCAGGATTGATATTATGTTTTTCACAATATTTCAAAAAGGAATTCAACTCAGCAGACCTTTCTTTAGGTTTTTCAGAAAGAAAAGCATAAATTTTTTCAAGAAAAGATGAATCATTTATAAGTTCTGACCATATCCCATCACCCATTCCTGCCTTCTTTATTTTAGAATCATCTATAGCCTTTTGATAATTTGCAATAAGACTATTACCTAGAGTAATCAGGTGAAATTCTGTTTTCCCCATTATCAATCCCTTACCTAAATACCGTTAAAATGTCAAGAAAAAAATCTCAAGCTGAATCTTGGAAATAAAATTTCCCCTTGTCTTAAATTAAAAATTATGCAGTTCTGAAGAATGAATTTTTTTCGCACCTTTGAAGTCAAAAATGTGCTGAAAATTTATGCTAAAATCCTGTCCCTTGATATTTTTTAAAAATATTTTTTCTCACCTAAATTTAGATTAAAACAGGCTGTTGAAAAAGTCATTTTTTTCTCAGACCCGTTCATGGGCTAACAAGAGCAAAATATTATCCATAATCGCCTGAATTTAGCTACACGAAGCCCCATATACTCCTTAGCTTCACCAAATATAACCTTTGTATTGGTTGTTTCAGCTTTTAGGTGATAGTAATACCTCAAGGTTAACTTTCACCAACCTATTTTATAGCTTAGCAGATTGCTCCGTTAAGCCATCAAGACCAAGCCCTTTCAGGGTGGCTTTCGCCAGTCTTGATGGCACTCCGCAATCTGCTTTTTAAA
>Ga0190315_1001334_pt1 | contig 10165 bp, 17 predicted proteins | sample 48701101_MG_FD_161673 | JGI IMG/M metagenome (GOLD analysis project Ga0190315, IMG submission 161673) | Hydrothermal vent sediment bacterial communities from Southern Trench, Guaymas Basin, Mexico - 4870-11-0-1_MG | ecosystem: Environmental > Aquatic > Marine > Hydrothermal vents > Sediment ...
GGGCCAATCATGCCCCCCCTACCCGCATACCTTCCCGCAATTTCGTAACACTCCTACATAGTCTATGGAGATTTCGCACCAAATATATAGCCCTCTCATAATTCTATTTATTGCTTTGGACATATTCGTATAATTCGTTAATGTCTATTGGGCGTGAGGATATTGAGCGTGATAAGAAATCTTCGCCATTTATAAACATGTCTTCCCACTCTCGTTTTACATCTCCGTTTATATCTATGGTTCGCTCTACCTTCGCCCAAATGTTTAAATCTTCCCACTTACGGGTTTTCGTATGTGTCAAAACTTCGCCCAATTTTACAGGTCTTTCGTGAGTGATGATATATTGGGTTAATTGAGGTTTTGCTTTTATATACTCAAATATGTCTTCGTATTCTCCGTGTGGTGTTAATATTTTGCCGACCCTTCGGACTGCTATGCCTCGCATTCTTATCTTATCTGCGATTTTGTATATACCCGACATTAAGACATAAGTATGTCCGCTTAATTCTTCCGACCATCCACCTAATTTTGTTGATAAGGGTGTGTCGTGTTTTCCGTAAATCAATAAACTGTCTGTTGCCATTCCTATAACTCTATGTTTATACCGCTTTGCTTCTTTGTATAGATTTATGCGTCCTAATGCGGTTAAAATACATGCGTATGCTGGTGAGAATAACTTTCCCGTAAGGTAAATCTCGCCTCGCTTTTGTTTCTCATAAAACGCTCCGTATATACTATTTAAAAGGATTTTGACGAGCATATATTCCATTTCGTTATTTTTCGCTTTCTTTTTCCATTCGTATAAGTATTCTACAATATCTTTTAAGAAATACTCACCTTCTCCTTTCGCTTCTACTCCGCCTAATATCTCTATGTCCGCATCATGCTCGTATGCTAATATCTCCTCTTTTGTTGCGTATGTGATAAATTCGCCTCTCGGGAAAATCACCCGTCCTTTAAATCTAAATGGAAATGGTGTGATGTATAAGTTGTCTTTAACATCAACCTTTATTTTATAGAAGCCATGTGTGTTCTCGTATTTTATTTGGTCGCTTCTTATCCACGCATCTTTCGGGTATGCTTTAAGAAATGTCATCGCATACGGGTAACTACTATTTATATCTAATAACACACACTCACCAATATTTCCTCTTTGCGTTACCTCAAATCTTCCTCCGAAATATGCGAGCAAAGCGAGTTTATTTACAATTGGTGGAAAATCGGGAGCGGTTGGTATTTTTGTGTGACGACGAAAATATTCTTTGCTTATATACGCTTTTGATATGTATTTAGAAGGTATAAATCCTATGTTGTATTTGAGTGTGTCTTTTAATAAAACTGCGAGTTTTGCGGTGAGTTCGCAGTCCTTAATACAATACTCAATAATCTCCCGCTCTCTTTCTTTCCATAAACGCAAATTGTCGTTAAGTTTGGTTCTATCTACTAATTCTATTAATTTACCCTCGCCTAAATACTTTTGGGAAGCGATTTCTAATGCGGTATTGTAAAATTGATATAAATCAAAGAAATCATGCGTTTTATGTCCTTTTTGTATTGAGAATGCTTTTTTCGGTATATAAGATATTTTGTAATCTTCCCATTCCGCTTCTCCGTTTTCGTATAACTCTTTGGCGAAGTCCTCGCCTGCGTATTTGAGTATAGCGAAGAAATCATAATCTATGTTCCAAAAAAAGCCATGTGTGCCTCTCCATGTTTTTCTCGTGAGGAAGCGTAAGATTTCGGTAAATGTCTCTTCGCTTACCTTCTGCTCCTCAATTATAAGGTATTGTCTTGTGGAATTCGCTATAAGGCGAGCATAACCGTTAAATGTTTCTGTGTCCCAACCGACTATATCATGATTTTTTACCTTTCCCGTTAAGGTGCGTAATGGATGAGAACGCCAAACTATTTTATCTATATCTACATGCGGTTCGTTTTCGGGTATGAGCATGCTTTTTCTCACCTATTAAGTGTCTGCCTTTTCGGGTAATGCTTCTCTTAAATAAGATTTATAAATTCTTTCTTTTACCTTTGTCTCGGGTGTCCATTTATAAGGGTCTTTACGCTCATTTAAGAATTCTTTGATTTCTTTCCATGACCATCCTTCTTCGTCGTGGAGTTTCTTGACTACCTCATCAAAGAATATATGTTGTGTGAGTTTTCCCTCATAGGTTCTCGCACTCTCTACATACCCAAAACGATGCCAGTCCTCTCGCATTAACGCTTCTGCGTAACCCAAACCTCTTGCTCTCGCTTCCCTAAAAAATTGTCGCTGCGACCATCCTAAATTCCATGCTCTCTCCAATAATTTGCGGTATTCTTCGCCCTTCGTTAGTCCGAGCCGTCCCCAAAAATAGTAAGCCATTCTGCTCGCCTCCTCATACGCACATATTCTAATTCTGCCCAAGCGAGCAACTCTTCCATATACTTCTTTCCGTATAGGATTTTAAGCGTCGCTAATAGGCGAGCAAGTTCGTAAGTGCGAGGAGTATAACGGTAAATTGGTCGCTTAAACTTGACAACAGCACATAGGGGAAAACCCTCGCCAAAATAATCGTCGTTCTTATCTATTCCAACGAATGCGACGCATCGTTGATAACCATGCCTATGTCTTCCTTTCTTATGGAAAAAAAGTGGAGGAGAAGAGGAGATTTTGTTTTTGTCCATTTCTCTCTCTCCTCCTCAAAACTCTACATATAGCCACGCCAGTTCTTCGCACTTTGCTATGTCCGCATCCGTAAAGCCAAACTCTCGCTTTATGCGTTGTATTGACCGCTCTATGTTATGTATGTCCTTTTCGTGTCTCTTCTTCTCTGCTATTAAGAATGTAAGCAAACCCTTCGCTTGCTCTTCGCTCCACCGACATTCCACCGCATTTACCATTTTCGCTCACCTTTTTAGAAAGTGTCTCGGTTTTTGTCTTCCGCTCTTTCTTCTTCTTCGCCTTCTGTGTATCTATACATCAAAAGTCCCTCTTTGGAAATCAAATCTCGTATTGTCCGTAAGGCGTCCATCCATCCTTGCTCATAGAGGACAGCGTTTATATTTGCGGTAATCATCGCTTTTGTCCGCATTTCGCTGTGTTCTATTAGATAGTCTGTGATAAATTCTCGCAGTTCTTTTATTGTTCGTATTTTCTTATGTATGACTTCTCTTTCCATTATTACTCACCTTGGTCCAATATGCTTCTCACTTTCTCTATTAACTCTGTTGCGGTTCGCTCTGTTCCGCACATTTCGCATCTCCACTTATCTTCGGAAATTTTGCGGAAAAATCGCAGTCCCCCGCATTTGTCGCACCATGTATATACGAGGTCTCTGGCGTTGTCCTCGTTTGGAATTTTGCGGTAAGGCATCTTCGCAAACGCAACGAATTCTCTTTCGCCCTGTAGAAACGCTTCTAATGAGCGAATTGATGCGATATAAACGATTTCTCCATCCCTCATTCTCACGCCATTTCCGCTCTGTGTTTTTCGCATATATACAAATTTTCTCTCTTCGCTCATTTCTCCTCACTCCCTATGATTTTATCTATTTCCGCTCTAATCTCCCTCAATTTCTTCCTTGCCTCTAACGCTTGTTTTATGTGGTATTCTCGCCTTGCTCTCGCTTTTTCCAAGTTTCGCTTCCATTTTTGCCTTATAAACTCTTCCATATCATCTTCCGTTTGCTCTAATCGCTCCTCCCAATATTTGACTTCTCGCTCTGCTACTTCCGCTTGTCCCCGATGTCCGTTAAGGCGTCCTTGCCATGTCGCTTCTTCCGCCAATAGTTCCATCAACCTTTTTATCTTCTCACTCTCTTCGCTCATTTTATATCTCCTCCCTCATAATCTTCCAGAATGCTTCCGACCATTCCCGCTCTTCCTCGCACACACGCTCAAATTCCACCGTTAATTCCCTCGCTCTGTGTAACGCCTTATAAGCAAGTGCGTAATCTCGCATTTTCCACGCTTCCTCCGCAAATGCGTATTGTTCCGCTATATGTTGAGCGACTTCTGCGACCCAACGACTTCGCTTTATGCTCTCCTCAACGATTCTCCGTTCCGCTTCTTGTCGCTCTTCCTCAAATCTCGCTCCCCGCACCTTTTCCAGCAATACCCGTATCTCCTCTCTCATGGATATCACCACTATTAGATAAGGAAGGCGACTTAAAAAGGTTTTTGGATATATTTCCAGTGGAAAAATATTTAGGTATATAATTTCGGATTTTTGTTATTTAGTTTTCGTTGTAAGTATTGAGAGTAAATGATAAGTACGGACTTTTAAGTAATGGTCGCTTTTATATCTTTCTTTTTCCCTTCTCGCTTCCTTTTCCTTCGCTTCCTCACTCACCGCTCTCAACCTCCGCCTCCTTTATGTAGTATTCTATATATTCTTCCTTTACATTTATTGAGCGTAATATCTCTCTCGCTTTATCTTCCGTTATAATGCCGTTCTTAAGCCATTTAACAACTGTGGAAGCGGAAGGTAACTTCTGTGATTTTAATTTACGTTTATCCTCTTTATCTAAAACAACCGCTATAACCTCTTCGCTTAATCCCGCTTCCCTTAACATCGCTTCCGCTTCCGCTCTCGTTATCTCGCCTAAAGCATAAGCATCTCTCACGAACTTTTGTGTCTCACGCATGTCCTTCTCCGCTAATTTTACTTTCCATAACTCTATCATCGTCTTCGCATCCTCTTCGGTATAACCTAATCTCTCAAGCATGACTTTGGCTTCTGTTTCGTTAATTAAGCCATAGTAAAGCAAATACTTAATTTCGTTTTTTGCGAATGTCCTCGCTTCTTCTTGTCTAAATGTCTTGTAAAACTCAAGCATTAGTTCCGCATCTTTCTTTGTATAACCGACTTCCATTAATCTCGCTAATAACTCATTATCATCAATTAATCCCAATTCGTATATTCGCCTTAAGTCAACACGAGTAAGCGGATTGTAAGATATAGCGAGCAACCTCTGCCTCCATCGCTTATCATAATCCGCTTGCTTTAGGTAGAATTCTACAGTTTCTTTTGTTGTTTCTAATTTGGATAAATCTAAACCCATTTCCTTATAAGCATCACCACGCACCTTTAAAACATCTGGATTTAACCTGTGGAGCATCTCATATACTTGCGTCGGTGAGGGTAATTCCCAGTGTGCTTTCCAATACCATTCTAAAACATCTTTCCGCATACCCGCTTTCTCCGCATACGGCACTATGTCTTCGGGAAACTCCGCACTTAACGCTTCTTGTGTCTCTTTATCGTCGGTAAATACCTCTCGCACAGCAAACCTAATAAAGTCCGTCGGAGAAGGATATGCGTATGATAATTCTCTCAAAACACTTATTTCTTTATCATTAAACCCGTGTGCCTTTAATTCCTCATTAACATCAATATTTAAATTCTCAATACGCTTTTCCGCTTCTAATAACTCCGTAACCGAAAGTTTGGGTTTATAATAATCAAATAAAACGCTTTTATATGCGTCGTTATATCCTAAACTCGCATAGTTTGTTTCTATTGTCTTTTCGTCCAATTTGCCAATATGCGATGCGTATGCCAAAATTGGAATATCTAAAGGAGTGGGACGCCTCCACGAATTAAACCAATTAGATATATCTCTTCCGAAACCGCCTAAACCCATTCCGACACCTGTGCCTACCACACTTCCTCCGACCATTCCCGCAATTGCGAGTAATGGAATAGGTTTTTTACCCGCATTTTCTTCCACATACTTTTTTAAATCCTTAAAGTAAGGCATTTCCAAAAACTCCGCAGGTATAATTTTATCTATATCGGGTTTCGCTTCTACTTCCAAATGTCTAATTATCATTAAAACGCCTTCTTTTAAAGTTTGAGCAAAGTCCTTAACAAAATTGTTTATAGCATCCGCTAAAGGTTGTAAGGGAGCAGTTGTGATTTCCACTATTTTCGTTATCAAATCTCCGACCCTCATTCCCCTCCACCCTTAAACTTGCGTTCTAAATCCTTAATTATATCATCAACGGGTAAATCTATATCTAAAATCTTCTCCACAAATCTCACGCCTTGCGAAAGCAAGAAATCACTAAATCCTTCCCATCCTTCCGTTATGGCATTCCATACATCTGCGGGTATTTCCGCAAGAGTGCTCCATATATTATTTATATCATCCCAAGCATTATTAAGCGAAGTCCAAATATTATTCCATATTTCGTCCCAAATTTTATTTGCCTCATTCCATAAATCATTTACCGACTGATTTAAAAACGGTATGTCCCAATTAAGTATATTATTTACACTTTCGTTTAATGCGTTTGTTATATCCTCTAAAGAAGGTATTTTAATATTTTGTATAGTATCCAAAGCATTTTCTATTGGCGTTATTAAACCCGATACATACGGTTCTAATTTGTCCCATAATTCCGCTACTGTCTCGCCAAATGTTGTAATCCAATTATCAATTTTGAGTATTGCGTCGGTAACAATACCATCTGCGTATGTTTTCGCACCTTCCATTAAATCCTCTACTTCCGACCATGTATGATTTAAAATATCAAACCACTCATTCGCTCTTGCGACCCAATATTTCGCTATATCATCTACCCAAGACCATAACTCGCATTTAATATCCCAAACCTTGTCCTTAAATGCGTCCCACCAATCCGAAAGCCAATCCGTCCATGACGACCAAACATCAAAAATACCCATCTCTCTTCCACCCTTACACCTAAAGAAGCGTTAAGATTAAACCCGCCAAAAACCCTACTACTCCGAAAAGCCACTTAATCAACCGAGTTTGCCATTTAACATCTTCCTCCACTTTCGCTAAAGTATGCGACATATCATTTAAATAACCCTTTATCTCCGCTATATCTTCCTCAATTCTCTCAATTCTTCGGACTATATCCACTTTATATCACCTCCTCACTTAAAGTGGAACTATTCTTATATCATGTCTTATATCCGCAATAGGAGAACTCCCCGAAAAGATATATTGTATTCTATACTTCGCTATTTCTGGCATTTCTATGCTTAATATATCGGAAGAAGGTTCTGTCAAAACAGGATGCTCTAATATCACAACATTCTCTAACCAGTCCTGCGTATATAACGAAATTCTAATAGTTAATTCTACATCTGTCCCGCTCAACTGAGGAACAGTTACAATAGAATAAAACTTACATCTTCCCAAACAAGCACATCTCCCATAATAATCAAAATCAGAAGATAAATCGTCCTTTCTAATATACTCGCCAATATACATTCCCTTTACTGATTTAAGTGGTAATAATTTACATCCTCCAACCCAAAACCCTGCGGGATTATCATAAGTTAAACCTCTAAATCCTATTTTAAAATGCGTCATATCATTATATCCTCTTAAAAATGCTGACAACAAAACCCATTTATCAGTTTCGCTTACCTGTCCAAAGGGTATATAATCAATATAATTTCCGTTATCCTCATAACCGTATAACACGCCCTCCGCAAATCTTCCTCCGTATCTATAAATACTTATATTAAATAAAAATGCCTCATACTCCTCAAAATCACACATCTTATCATACATTACATATCCTTCGTTATTTCCCCCATCAACATATAAATAGCCAATATATTGACTTCCGTAAAGTCCATCCTCAAACACATCAAAGTGGGAAGTTCCCACTCCTAATCCATGTGGATTTAATACCCAATCCTCCGTCGTTCCAAACTCAAAATTTCCATTCCTTAATAAATTCCCCTTTCGTGTCAATTTTATCACCCTTATCTCATTCCTACAATCCAATATTGAGCATTCGTCCCCCCATACCTCCGAACCTTAATATATCTCGCACATATATCATAATCTCTCGGTGTTCCCTCATCTACATAAACCGCTTCCGACCATGTTACATTATCCTTACTAAACATCACACAATAAGGATAATCCAAACTCTCAAACCTTATTCTATTCGGAATAAAAGAAAATTCCAAAACATCCGACCATGTTGCCGTTGCTGTTCCTTGTAAAACATCTATTTCCTCAAAACCCGCTCCACTTATACCGACCTTAAGCAAACCACCTTCCGTAACCGCTACCTTTTGAGGTTCGCCGTTTGTCTTCCATCCAAGCAAATAAGCAAAAGTCCGCTGGAAGATGTTATTTACGCCGTAACGGTAAATATGAGAAGGTGAGACATCTAATTCCGACCCAATTTTCTCATTTACCCTTTGTAGAACTACATCTACCCTTGCTTCCTTTACCGCTCTTCCCGTTCCGCCAATAAATTCCCGCCTTCCTCGCCTTGCGGGCATCTCTCTCTCACCCTTTACTCTTTAACCAACAATTTCGTATTCCACCCAACCTCTCACACTTCCTTGATTTCCTGATGTCTGTGGTTTAATCTTAATACTAAATGTATGTCCAATGGGAACTTCCACATCCAAATCTATAACCCTTTCGGGAGCAATATCTGATGCGACCTCTAAAGGTATATTCTCGCCTATTCTATCTCGCTCCAGCCAAACCTCCATTATAAGCGGATTAGTATTAACATCAGTAATAACTATCCGCCGCACTTTATATTTCTCCTCCTCCTTTGATGTAAGTGAGAAGATTTCCTTACCTTCGTTTGTGCTATTATCCCTCCTCAAACCCTTATTATATATCATCTCTTCTCACCTTATTCTGTTATCCTCGCTCTCAATATAAATCCTAACTCCAAAAATTTCGCATCAATTGTAGAACCACTTCCCGTCGCTTCCACTTCCACACTCACACGCAACTCCTCACCTGCCGTAAATTTAATTGGCGTGTCAAAGAACAACGGCATTCTAAAATCTTTATGGCTATATTGTCCTAACAAACTAAATCCAAGCCCGCCTACCGTTCCGCTTAAACCCGAATAGTAATACTGATACATCGGTATTCCCTTCTTATCAACATCAAACAATAACTTTCTTCCCCTAAATAATTTTAGATATTTAGTTGATGTGTAATTACTTCCGTCTGCGACTGATATAACTTCCCATCCTGTAATACCCAATAACTCAATTTCTGTCTTTGCGGGAACTTCGCCCTCAAACGGAAAGTCCGCAAACTCTTCGGGATTAATCATAGTGTCATAAGTATAAGTCCCTGATGACTTAACTGTCTCGGAAGGCTGCCCATAAGCCACATAAATATACTCCTTCGCTTCCGAACCATTTGGCATATCACTCTTTATATCACCCGCATCATATTTCTCATAAATAACAAGAACTCTTCCTAATTTTTTTCCACTCGTATAAGGAGTTATAACGAATTTCTCGCCCTCTGCTATCGGAAATCCATCAAACAAACCCTTCCGCACAAGAAGAGAAATCAAACTATGCGATGTAACCATCTGGGATGCGGAAAAACCAACAGTGTTTGCTACACGAGGCGGATAAAGATGAGACCCGCAGGAATGATTAGATAATCTAAAGAAACCTACTGTATCACGCCCTATGGAGAACAGACAATAACTATCATTCTCGCCAAGGATAAGAACATCCTTAACGAGCAAACTTTCTCCCGCTTTCGCCTCTAAAGTAAATGTCCCATCCGCTTCCAAAGACAAGTCAGATTTTACCATATATGTTTCCTGAAGTGCCATAACACATCACCTCTCTTTACCTAATCTTACCGACCTCGCTTCTTCGCTTCCATACACTTCGCCATCTCAATTTGGAAACGCTTTGACTTCTCCGCTCTCTGCTCAATTGTTGTAGTAGGCATTCCCTCCACTGCCTTCCTTGCTCGCTCAATACATTCCGCAACATCTCTCATTCTCTCCTCATACCTCCTATTCGCAACATCAGAAGTTGCTCCCGTGAGCCACCTGTCCGCCTTTGCGAGTGTCGCCTCTTTCCACCCTTCTGTCCCAACACGCTCCGCACCAATCTCAAACAAACCTTCTTCCATAGCACGCCTTAAACCCGCATTCCTTCGGTCTTTTGCTTTTTTAAACTGCTCAAGCCAGTCCTTGCTCGGACTTTCCACACCTTCCTTATAATATGCTTCGCTAACCGCTATACGCTCACTCCTCTTCTTAACCGCCTTCTCAACAATATCCGCCATTTCCCCTCACACCTTTTTGACCTATATATTTCTATATTTTTGCTATATAAAACCTTTTCGCTATATACCCCTCCCCTCTCTTCCCCTTCTCAAATCACGCTCAAAAAACCCTTTTT
>Ga0190315_1001339_pt1 | contig 10153 bp, 9 predicted proteins | sample 48701101_MG_FD_161673 | JGI IMG/M metagenome (GOLD analysis project Ga0190315, IMG submission 161673) | Hydrothermal vent sediment bacterial communities from Southern Trench, Guaymas Basin, Mexico - 4870-11-0-1_MG | ecosystem: Environmental > Aquatic > Marine > Hydrothermal vents > Sediment ...
GCAGGTTCACATTCAGGCAACCTATAATAATACCATTATTAGTTTAACTGATTTGAATGGCGGCGTTTTAAGTTGGTCAAGCGGCGGACTGCTAGGATTTAAGGGCGCCAAAAAATCAACTCCCTATGCCGCTTCGCTAATTGTTAAAGCGGCGATTGAAAAAACCAAGAAAATGGGGTTGAGAGATGTTGATGTTTTTGTTAAAGGAATTGGCAGTGGGCGGGAATCGGCTATCAGGGCGATAGTCAGCAATGGCTTAAACATTGAATCAATCACTGATGTTACTCCAATTCCTCACAATGGTTGCCGCCCGCCAAAACCGAGAAGAGTATAGATTAGCCGAAAGTTCATACTTTTTTGTCATTCCAGAAAATTTCGTGTCCGCCAGCGGGCGGAGGAGAAATTTATCTGGAATCTAGTAAATATCAATAAACAATAATTTCCGTATAATTTTAAGTAATAAGAGGATTAAATTATAAAAAACAGTTTAGGATAATTTCTAGCAGGATGAGATAAACTGGATCCCAGATATTTTTTCTTGCGCTATCGCTCCAGAAAAAATTCTGGGATGACAATAATAAATTATAAACTTTTAACTGGACCATCATGGGACGAAATTTAGATCCAAAATGCAAACAGTGCCGAAGAGAGGGAAGGAAGCTCTTTTTAAAAGGAGAGCGTTGTTTTGGTCCGAAATGCGCGATGGTCAGAAGAGCGTATCCTCCCGGACAGCATGGACAAGATAGAAAAAGAGGACTTTCCGAGTATGGCATTCAGTTGCGTGAAAAACAAAAAGTTCGCCGGATTTACGGACTTATGGAGAAACAGTTCAAAAAGTATTTTTACGAAGCCAGTCGTTTAAAAGGAGATACTGGGAACATTTTTCTTTCTCTTCTGGAAAGAAGGTTGGATAATGTCGTCTATCGGCTTGGATTTGCCAGCTCTAGAAATTTAGCCAGGCAGCTGATTAATCACGGCCACTTTTTAGTAAATGGCAAGAAGGTTGATATTCCATCTTACTTAGTAAAGGAAGGCGATGTTATTGCCGTCAAAAACAAGAAACTGGCGGTTTTTGATAATTTGGAAAACAGTTTGAAAAACTACCAATTTCCTTCTTGGCTTTTGCCTGATTTAAAAAAATTGGAAGGAAAAGTGTTGTCTGTCCCGACGAGACGGGAAATTGATTTGGCGGCGGACACACAGTTAATCGTGGAATATTATTCAAGGTAAATAAATTGTTAAATTGTTAAATTGTTAAGAATTTTTTATTACCCAACAATTTAACAATTTAATAGTTTAACAATGTAGTAGTTTAACATATTAATAAAAATCTATGCAAAAAATTACTTTTCCAAAGAGGCCGAAAATTATTAAAGAAAAAGGTAATTGGGCGGTGTTTGAGATCAAGCCCTGTTTTCCTGGTTATGGAGTGACTTTGGGAAATTCTTTAAGAAGAGTTTTGCTTTCCAGTTTATCCGGATCAGCGATTACAGCTGTTAAAATAAACAAAGTTACCCACGAGTTTTCCGCCATTGATGGCGTTTTAGAAGATGTGATAGAAATAATTTTTAATTTGAAAAAGATTAAATTTAAAATGCATGGCGATGAACCGGTTATCTTATCTTTGAATGTTAAAGGGGAAAAAGAAGTTACTTCTGCTGACATAAAAGCTACCGCTGAAGTGGAAGTAATAGATAAAAAAATTCATATCGCTTCTTTGACAAACAAAAATTCTAAACTGGAAATGGAAATTAAAGTAGAGAAGGGAATGGGCTATTCACCGACAGAGCAAAGAAAAGAAAGCCAGGGAATGGGAACTGGAACGATTGAAATAGACGCTATTTTTACGCCAATTAAGAAAATTAATTACGAAGTTGAGAAAATGAGAGTCGGAGAGGCGACTAATTACGACAGATTGACTTTAGAGCTGGAAACAGATGGAAGCGTTTCTCCAGAGGAAGCGTTTAAGCAGGCGACAAGATTGTTGGTTGATCACTTTAATCTTTTCGGCGAACCAATCAGGTCGATAAGTGAAATTGAAGAAATTAAGGAAAGTAAAAAGGAGGAGGAAATAGAGAAAAGCAAAGAAGAAAAAGAAATTAATGAAGAAGAAACGGAAGAAAAAACAGAAAAGAAAACAGAAAAGAAGGAAGATAAAAAGGATAGTTTGAAATTACCCGTTGAAAAGCTGGAACTTTCTTCAAGGACTAAGAGCGCTTTGGCTAATAATAAAATCAAAACCGTTGCCAATTTAACAAGAAGGACGGAAGAAAATCTTGGCAGACTGGATGGGATGGGAGAGAAAGGAATAAAGGAAATCAAAAAAGCGTTAGGAAAACTGGGATTGGTTTTAAAAGAATAATATTTATACGAGTTTGCGCGAATAGGAAACAAATAGACACGAATCGCGAATTAATAAGAATAATGTAATATGTAAAGATGAAGCATTTAGTTAAAGGAAGACAACTTAAGAGAGATAAAAGCCAGCGGAAAGCGCTGCTAGGGCATATAGCTAGAGCGGTTATTTTGAATGGCAAGATTGTAACGACTGTTGTTAAGGCAAAGGAAACAGCTCCTTATTTGGAGAAGTTAATCACTACGGCAAAGAAACAGAACCTGTCATCCGCCAAAAAAATCCACGGCGTTTTTGATAATGAAGTAAGCAAAAAACTGATTAAGGAAATCGCTCCGCGTTATCAGAATAGAAAAGGGGGATACTCCCGAATTACAAAAATTGGTTTTCGGCAAGGCGACCAAGCGGAAATGGCAATGTTGGAATTAGTATAATTGATGAATTATTTATTAGCGAATTAACGGATTGAATTATAATGGAAAGAAGTAATTATCAGTGTTCATCTGCGCCCGAAGGGTCTGTGTTCATCTGTGTGCTATTATTAAATTAGACACTGATAAACGCTGACTAAAGCACAGATAAACACAGATTAAATATATTTTTAAAAATGGAAAAATCTAAAAGTAAAAATAAAACTGAAGTAAAAAGAAACTGGCATCTTTTTGACGCGGGCGAGGAAAATCTGGGACGGTTGGCGAGCCGGGCGGCGGTCATTTTAAGAGGCAAGGATAAGGTTAGTTTTGCTCCTCATCTTGACGAGGGGGATTTTGTGGTGATTGTTAATTCGGATAATCTAAAAGTTACCGGGAATAAGCTAAAAGATAAAATCTATTATCACTATACCGGCTATCCCGGAGGGATCAAAGAAATTAGTTTGGAAAAATTAATAGAAAAGGATTCAACTGAAGTGGTCAAAAAAGCGGTTTTTGGAATGTTGCCCAAAAATAAATTAAGAAAAGAAATGATGAGTAGGTTGAAAGTGTTCGGGGGAAAAGAGCATCCGTACGAAAGCAAATTCAAAAGTTAAAAGAAATAAATTTTGTTTGGGTAATTTTTAATTTTTTGGTTCTTAGCTTTTAATAAATTTCTAATTTTTAATTTCAAAACATAAGAAAAAAGAAATTTAGAAATTTAAAATTAAGAATTGATTTAAAATTAAAAATTAGAAATTGAAATTTTACGATAAGTGACAATAATATCAAATTATGCTGAGTGAAAATAAAGAAAATAAAGAAAATAAAGCCAAATATATTTGGGCGACCGGGCGGCGAAAGACGGCGGTGGCGCAAATTCGGATTTATTCTGAAAAATTGGCGAAGAGCGATATCGTAATCAACGGGAAAGATTACCGCGAGTATTTTCCGCTGACCGCTTTTCAGGAAATCGTTTTATCGCCGCTGGAATTGACAGACAATCTTAAAAATTTTAAAATATCGGCGAAGGTTAGCGGCGGCGGGTTAAAAAGCCAGGCGGAAGCGGTAAGACTGGGTATTTCCCGGGCATTACTTAAAACGGACGAAAAATTAAGAAAAGCTTTAAAAAGCAAAAATTATTTAACCAGAGATCCGCGGGAGAAGGAGAGAAAAAAGCCGGGACTAAAGAAAGCGCGCCGCGCGCCGCAATGGACAAAGAGATAGTTTGGAACTTGCGCGTTTAAGAACGGAATCTAGGAGCAAATGCTTTGGGTGTTAAGTTTGAGAAGTGTTATAAAAAACAATAAGCGTTTTTTAATTTTTTTTTGATAAGTTTGACGCTCTAAGCTTTTTATCCTGGATTCCAGATATTTTTCCTCCGCTGCCGCGTAAGAAAAAATTCTGGAATGACAAATAGGGAGGAGGATAATTAGTAAAAATCAGCAACTCTAAATAACTTTTTATAAATTTAAACTAAAAACTATGACAAACGAGGAACAGAAAACAGAGCAACTGCGAGAAGAGTTTGCTCAAAAAATTAAAAACATTCATCAACAAGAAACGCGTGGAGGATCACTAGCGGCTGAAAAACTGGCTAAAAAGAAAAAGTCGGTGCTAGCCGGCAGAGCGGCGCTCTTGCTGGCGGGGTTAATAATTGGAATTTTTGTTTCCGGCTCATTGGGAGTTGATTTTTCAAACACTTCTGGCGGAAGAGTTTTAGGAATTCAAAAATTTTCTTCTGACAATAAAGTAATGGAAAAAAATGGTCAGACTTGGGTTGCTTACGACGATCCAATCATTAAAACGACGGTGATCACCGACAAGGATTGTGAAGCCTGCGATCCGACCGAAACTATTGATATGATTAGGCAGAGTTTACTTCCCACTATTAAGGTAACGAGAATAGAAAGCGGTTCTGAGAAAGCCAAGCAGCTGATTGAAAAGTTCAAGATTAAAGCGATCCCCGCTTTTATTTTCGGTTCTGAGTTGGCGAAGGCCAAGAATTTTAAAAAAGCCAGCTCGGTTTTTCAGGAAAATGACGGAAGTTATCTTTTAGATTCTCAAAAAGCGGGAATTAAGGCGGGAGAATATTTGGAAATTCCGAAAATTTCTGACGCTGATGCCCAAAAGGGACCATCCGACGCGCCAGTAACAATTATTGAAATCTCAGATTTCCAATGCCCTTACTGCGGTAGGGCGAAAGAAACCATTGATGAGTTATTGAAGCTTTATCCCGATAAGATTAAATTAGTTTTTAAGAATTTTCCGCTTGGTTTTCATAAGAATGCCCAAAAGGCGGCTGAGGCGTTTGAGTGCGCCGGGGAGCAGGGAAAATATTGGGAGATGTATGACAAACTTTTCGGCAATCAGAAAAATTTAGAGATTGCTGATTTGAAAAAGTATGCTAAGGAATTAGATCTCCAAACCAGCCAATTTAATGAATGTCTTGATTCTGGAAAATACGAAGAGAAAATTAAAAATAGCATTAAAGAAACACAAGAATTTGGCATAGGCGGCACTCCGGGATTTTTTATCAACAAGCAATTTGTTGGAGGAGCCCAGCCGTTGGAAGCGTTTAAGAAAGTAATTGATAAAGAGTTGGGTAAGTAATACGGAACTTAATGGGATTGTGGTTGTGAGTTTCTTCAAATTGTGAATTTTCCTCTTATTGTTCCGAGTGAGACTGGTTTGTTCGCTGGGCAGCGAATAAAGTAAATAAAGTAATGGAGACGGAAGAGTATGTGACATGAATGGACGAAGTGTGTTCAAGTACAGTTTGTTGGATAGTAAATTAAGGTAAGCGGAGCGTTTCGTGTTTACAGACTATTTTGTTTCTACCGCCACTTGGGAGGCGATTCTAGTGTTGTATTCTGGGATTTAGTGTTTTTTTAAGACCATGCGCATTCAGCAAGCTAAAGATCCTAAAAATTTAACCAGTTTTGAACAAGAGCATTTGCCTTGGATTTTAGTTCCCGATTTTATTAAAAAGGGAGAAGAGTTTGAGGTGGTTGTTAAAGTAGGGGAAGTAGATCATCCAATGTGTCCCAGCCATTATGTTAAATGGATTAGTCTTTGTGATGACAAAGGGTTAATCAAAAAGGTTAAGTTAAATCATTCCAATTTGTCAGAGGCAAGGTTTAAAATTTCACTGGACAAGGATACTGAAATTAAAGCCAGAGAAGAATGTAATCTTCATGGAGTTTGGGAGTCAAGTAAAAAGATTATTTTATACCGAGGATAATTTTAGGCGAAGAATAAGAGAAATAAAAAATAAACCGGCGAAAATTACGCCGATTTATTTTTTTATCCCAGAATCTAATGGGTTTCTTCTATCATGGATGGAGCTGGGAATATGTTGAATTATTTAGGGCCTGCTGATTTTCATCTAATTTTTGGCTTAATAGTAAATTATAGTGCTTGAAAATCAGAAATTGTAGTATGGCTAAGGCATAATTCTTAACAAAAACCCACGACCTCTAGAAAAAAATGTATTCATTGCGGATCTAATCATGTTATTAAAAACGAAATAAAGTCGCGGTAGGGGTTCAAAATTTCAAAATTTTGAACCCCTACAAACATAAACACAACCGCAAACGCAAAATGTAGGGACACAAAATTTTGCGTCCCTACGGCGGGATGAAATGATGTTGATTATCAAAATTATTTATGCGTCCTAGAAGTGGGCTGTGTCTATCCCTACTTAACGCCTTAGTGCGGGAACAGCGATGGTGACTGGTAACGGCTGTAAAAGGTGTCTTTTCTAACCAGTTTATTATTGCGGTAAATTTCCTGGTAAAGGACGGCTTTCATAGAACCGTCTCTTTTTTTATCGTAAATGTAAGGACCTTTAACTTTGACTTCCCGTCCGTCGTTTGTGCCGTAAAATTCAAAAGTTAAAATATTGCCTTTAATTTTTGTTTGGATAAGAAGGAAAGCGGGAGTGTCATTAATAAATCTTAAATCGGGATGGGGCGGGTAAATAGTGGCGTCGGTTCCCTGAGGATTGTAATATCTGACTGGATAGGCGTGGGGGACCCGCTCGGTGATTTTTAGTCCGGCATTCAAAGCGGCGCGGAAAGCGGTGGTGGAAACTTGGCAGAGTCCGCCGCCGTATTCGGGGACGGTTTTGTTTTTTTTAATGACCAGTTCCGGCAAATAGCCCGCCCGTGGACCGACTTTGCCGAGAATTTTATTAAAAGAAAATTCTTCTCCCGGTCCCACTAAAACCCCATTGAACTTGCTAGCGCCAATGGCGATGTTGTGTCGCCGGTTTTTTGGCGAACCGTAAAAATTTGATTCTCCCTTTCCCAGCAAAACACTGATGCCTAGATTGTCAATGCTCTCAGTAGTTACTTCTGGTTGGATTTTGCTGACTGCCAGCTCAACCGTTACCTTTTTTAGATCTTTATTCTTGTTTAAATAATTTTGATAACTAAAAATATTTTTCTTAATTTCTTCAACACTTTTGTCAATCATTAAAGTAAGCCCGTCATAACTAAGAGAAAAAATATCAACTCTGTTGTTTTTAATAGTTAATTGGGCATTGATTGGTTCTTGGTTAATCTGGGGAGCAAGCGAGCTTAAATAATTTTTAATTTTTTCTTCGTCTGCCTGGATTCCCAAAACTTTATTGTTTGGATTATTAATATCTTTAACGGGAACAAATTTTATCCAAGAAATCAGCTCCTCGCTTTCCAGCGGCCAGTTCTCGTTATTGTATTTTAAACTTATTTCAGAATTAATTAAGTTTTTTGCCTGCCGGTACGCTTCGCCGGTTTCATCGCTTTCCACTTCCGGTTTCTCTGTTTTAAGATCTAATATGATAATCTCATTTTTTAAATTGGCGATATTTTTTTCAAGATCTTTTTTTAGTTTTTTCCGATCAATTAAAATTCCTTCTTTTGAATCTGTCAATTTAAAATCATTATCAATAAATTTAAAATTGGCGTTAACTGGCTGGGTTTCCAATTCGGCTAAGTTTTCATTAAGATAATTTTCTAATTCGTTTTCATTAATAGAAAAATAAAGGGTAATATTTTTTTTATTATTCAATACCTGCCAACGTTCTTTAACTCTCTCCCAAAAATTTTTCTGGTGGCCAATTAAGAAAGCGTTTTTAACAGAATCTTCAATTTTAATTTTTATTCCCAGTTCATTTAGTTTGGCGCGATAAACTTTATTTTTATAAGTTAGCAATATCCCGTCGCCATATCTATTATCTATTTCCGAATTAAGCTTTTCTGTCGCCTGAGCTTTTGTCAAACCGTTTAAACTTTGGCTGCCAACAAAAACACCAGCCCAGATTTTGTCTTGGTAATAGGAATCTAAAATTATCCCGGCGGACAGAATAATTAAAGCAGCAAAGACAGTAAAAAATATTTGAGAGGGTATTTTTTTGCTGAATGATTTTATCTTGATTTTCTTCATAACTCCATTATAACTTTTTTGAAGGTTTTGGGCAAAAATCATTTTAACATCTAAACATCTTAATATTTAAACAAGCGGGAAATTTTTTTGCGGAAACTGTAAATAGGGTCTGCTGATTTTCTCCTATTTTTCCTTCCCTTAGGTAGGGTCTGTTGATTTTTACCGATTATTCTTCTTTTGGGAGAGGCTAGATAAATTTTTTAATTTTTAATTTTGTAATTTCTAATGAATTTCTAATTTCTAATTTTTAAAGCGCCAAATTCAAAATTACAAATTCCAAATAAGTTCAAAATTCAAATGCTCAAAATTATAAACTGTTTTATATTTTATATTTTGGTTATTGTAATTTATTTGTTATTTGTAATTTTGAATTTGTAATTTATTTTCTGCTTAAAAATTGAGTTATTAAAAGTTGATTAAGAATTGGAAATTAAAAATTATAATTTAACCTTTTCCCGAGAGGGGAATTGTTAGAAATCACCGGCTCCTAGATAAGGGGAGGCTAAGGAGGGGAAAAATAGATTCAAACGCGTAAGTCCTCTTGACTTTTGCGTCTTTTGGGCGTATAATAAGAGTACAATAAGAAAATAAAGAAGGGTGAAAGTCCTTCTTTTTGCTTTTAAATAAGAGTGATTTTCTAATGTTTCCTTTTTGAGAAGGGGTTGGAGATGTGTTAAATTAGCGGAAAAATCAATCTTTACCTCCTCCGAGAAGGGAATAATAAAATAAAAACAAATACGGGTGACCTCTGATTTTTTAAGGGGTCTTTTATGTTAGAAAGTAAAACAAAATTCTACAAATTCCGAAATAAATTTTTACTAAGCTGCTTTTTAACGCTGTCTTTCTTTATAGTCGCTGGCTTAAATGTTTACGCTTCGGAAATTACCGCCGAAACGATAATTAAATTAACCAACCAGTCAAGAATAGAAGCGGGGCAGGAGAAGTTGTTGGTTAATTCCAAATTATCCAAGGCAGCTTATCTGAAAGCGGGAGATATGTTGAAGTTTGACTATTTTGAGCACACCAGTCCGGCGGGAGTTGATCCTTGGCATTGGATTAAGTTGGTTGGTTATGATTATCATTATGCTGGCGAAAACTTAGCCATTGACTTCGCGACTTCAGAAGGGGTTCATCGAGCGTTGATGGAAAGCTCGTCTCACCGAGATAATATTTTAAATCCCCATTTTAAAGAAATTGGAGTGGCGGTTTTGAGAGGGGAATTTAAAGGTTCTGATTCTACGGTAGTGGTGGAAATGTTTGCTTCTCCTTTTAGTTTCAATAAAAGCGAGGCAGAGAAAAAGGACGAAATAAAAAATGATAAAGTGAATCCAGAATTGAAATTAAAACCAAAGCTAAAATTAAAACCAGAATTAAAACCAAAACCAGAATTAAAACCGGAACCAGAACTCAATCCTATTTCTGTGTCTCCCGCGCCAGAACCGGAAATTGTCAAAATTCCAAAAGAAGAATCAATCTCTGAGCCGATGTTTGAAGAGGGGTTAGATTTACTGGCAATGGTGTTAACTGAAGAAGATCGGAATTTAGTTGATGACTATTTAGCTGGCGATTTGTACTATAGAGATAACAATGAAGTTCTTAAAAAGTACAAAGGAGGAATAGTCTTAGCTTCAGTTGATGTTCGGCCAAAATATTCGGAAAATAATTTTATCTATCTGTTTTCTTCGGTTTTAGGATTTGATTTGCTATTCTCTTTTCTTATTTTTAAAAGCGGAGATAGGAATGATATTGGAATTTAGGATTTAGAATCTGGAATCTAGAATTTAGAGTAAAGAATAAAGAGTCATGATTTGTAATTCATGATTCTTTTTTGTTTGACAGCTCTTTTGATTCCGCTATAATCAAGATAGTGATCTTAATAGATCTTAGCTTGTTTTATGTTTTATGTTTCAAGCAACGCGCCGTTGTAGCTCAGTTGGTAGAGCAACTCCATGGTAAGGAG
>Ga0190315_1001342_pt1 | contig 10145 bp, 10 predicted proteins | sample 48701101_MG_FD_161673 | JGI IMG/M metagenome (GOLD analysis project Ga0190315, IMG submission 161673) | Hydrothermal vent sediment bacterial communities from Southern Trench, Guaymas Basin, Mexico - 4870-11-0-1_MG | ecosystem: Environmental > Aquatic > Marine > Hydrothermal vents > Sediment ...
TCTCTGAGAAGGTGGTTAGAGGTTCAAAACGACCTGTGCTGGTGATAAAGAGGGAGACTACGATTATGTGGTAATGTAAAATGCTCGTTAAGAAGGTGGAGATAACACAGGTCATGCCATGCATCGCGGACACTGCGAAGATAAGGGTGATTGCGAAAGCAGACCATCGGCTTGAAGAAGTCCTGCCTTTCCTCGACAGGGTCATACCGACCGCACTCTACTCGGGGAAGGCGGGCTTCTTAACATACAAACGAGGGCTCAGCATCATCACTTTGCACGCCTCCGGCGAGATTGCAATGACGCAGATAGCGGACAATGAGGAAGCTGTGAAGATACTGAACGAAATAAAAGATAAGATTAACGACACGTGGGCGCAAAGAGAGGAGATAGACCTGAGTGAATCAAAAGAGAGGATTCAATTGGGTCCGCTTGATTTGTATGCATACCTGCCGAAGACGAACTGCGGCAAATGTGGTGAGAGGACATGCATGGCTTTCGCTATGAAGGTTCTCAACGAAGGTAAGAAACTCAGCGATTGCCCTGTTCTCGCGGAGGATAAATACAGGGGTGCAAGGGATACGCTGGTCTCTTTGCTCGAATCCGCGGGATATACTATTTTTTAGCTCTCTTCACTCTTTAGGTATATTCTTCGCTCTCGCCTTCTTATGATTGATGAGATAATCCAGTTGCGCCGGGTCTGCTTCGCCGAAATCAGCATAACCTTTCTCCCTGATGTAGTCTATGACCCTGTTCGCATTCTCCGCTCGCACAACAACCGTAGAGAATCCCTTTGCACTGCCCACACTGCCCACACTCGCATCACTCTCCACCGCGGTGAAATCCGTGCAGACATTACAACCACCTGGTAGAATCGCTCCAAGCTCCTTCACCTTGAATTTCACTTCACCATCGGTCATCGTGGCAATGAACTTCCCTTTTGTTATATCTGTCTTTATGAGTTTTGAGAAGTCCACGCCCTTATCCTTCAGATATTGTGTGATATCACCGTAATGGAAGTTCTCGGTGCAGAACAACCCGACGAGGAGTTTCACTCTATCGCGGAATATGGGGAACTCCTGCTGCAATTTCCTGACACCTGAGACGATACAGGGCGTTCCTACAACACCAACACCGCGCTTCGTGAACATTACTGCCCTCTTCAATTCCGGTAACACCGCTGCGAATGTGTATTTCGTGCCGCCGAGAGTGGGAATACTGAGTTGCTCGGATTCTCTCACGTGAAATATCTCAGTTGCCCAATTTTCATCCCTGCCGACAAAAAGAGCACGGTCTATCATCCCCATCTCCATCGCCGATACCATGAGCTCGCTCACCATTGCGCCATCCTGCCCCGTGAATCGCTTTGAGCGCCCGGCGATGAATTTGAGATACGAGCCCAGACCACTCTTGGGTTCATAAACGAATCGCGGGCATACGCGAACACAGGCGCCGCAGTCGAGGCATCTGGTCTCATACTCCGGGAAATCTACTTTGTTACCCACCACTGTTATTCCACCCGGGCATATCGCCGCACATGTCAGACACCGACTGCAGATGTTCCTATCTATGACCTTAGCCTTCAAATTCTCAAAATATAGCCTGTCCTTTAACGGTTTCTCAGGAACCGCCACTTCCCATTCCGATTGCCCCGCACTTGCTGTTGCCATTTTTTTTTATCATTAGGATTGAGAAGAGGATTATATAAGCTTTTCTATTTTTATTTTTCTGCAAAACTGAGGTTCGTGGTGTCACTGGTAGTCATATAATCTATATTATATGACAAAAGCCACAAGAGAGTTCAAAAAGCGCATCAGAACCTTCAGCACGGGTCTCAGTATTATATGACATTCTGCTAACCACACCAATTCGGTATTATATGACATTGGAAACACCTCCATATTCGCGCTATAACTTATTTTCTCAATGCCACATGATAAATTCTATTCGTAAATGCGTTATATTTCGTTATATCTCAAATATGAAGAAGGTCTAATTTGGGGTAGAAATAACAACCGGATGTGGAAATAACAACCGGATAGCCCTCAGGTGCTCAATACGCCCATCACATCGTCACCCGCTATAGCCAGTATGTGCCTCTTCAGCTCCTCTATCCGATGTTCAATGTCATTTCCGAGTTCTAACTCCTCGCGCCCGTTGAATATCTCTTCTTTTATCCTCTCCGCTATTATATCGTCACGCTCTGGCTTCAGTCTTATTACCATAGAATGTGGTGGCAGGAATTTCGCATACTGCTCCAGAGCACCATCGCCTATACCCGCTATCAGTCCGTCAGCATCGCCATCCGTGATGCCTATCAGAGGGACATCAAATCGCTTCAGTATATCAGCGGCAATGCTCGTCGTGTCATCCCCTATGGTCACTGCCACGCACGGATTCAGTGCCTCTATCTTCGGGAATAAATGCTCTACGGTGTAGAATAAACATGCCACTCGCCTACCGCCTTCTCGTCGCATGCGCCCCTTACCAATGTATTTCGGCATAGTTCGCCTGATTATGTGCGCCGTCTTTATCATCGCATCGCTCAGACTCAGCGGTGGTAACTTCACAAGGTTATGCTCTATCAATCGCCCGCCAATGGCATCCACGATTTTACCATCACGCGCTACCAGAGTGATACTGCCATCACGAGAAGCCGTGCCTATAACAACGCCATTCACTACTATCTTCTCGCCCGCATGCACACCCCTTATCTCCCTGTATTCGCGATTGCGCTCTCTTCTGCATCTCGATGCCGGTTTATACGGCTCTCGCTCCTTAAACTCGGCAAAGACCGCTCTTATAGTTCTGTATAGTTCCTCGTCACCACGATTCACCATCCACGGGATGAGCATCCGGCTGTAATATTCCAGTTGAATGAAAGAAGGCACATGCTTATGCTTATCCTTATAATTCCTCAATATCCCCTCACCGAGTAATAACCCGCTCTCTTCTGTCTTACCCCGGTTCACCAGTATAACAAATTCTATCCCTCGCCTCATGAAATCTTCTATTACCTCTGACGGCTTCATATCCCTGCTTATGTCTATCTCATCCTGCATATCAGCGTCAATAACCGCGGTTTTACCGGTTATACCGCCGAGAGCCGCCTCAATCTCTATCCCCGCATCCCTCAACCGCTCTATCGCTTCTCGCGCCTCACCCTCGTCTATTACCTCCGGTCCGTGTATTAATAGCCCTATACCTGCCATAATTGTATAATATTTTGTAGAGAATAATAATAAATGTGATGCGGCGCTTATGCATAATCTGTAAAGGCTCGCGCTTATTATGCGGGAGGAATGCCTGCCCACTGCTCGCAGCATTGAGACATAAGACCCTGTTTGAGGAGCTCAGTGCCAAAAACGACTTCTTCGGTCCTTCAACTTCCGTATTCGTCGGTCGGATGGGCTACCCCAGCGTAAATGCGGGTCCGATGGCGGTATTGGAGTCGGAATCCGATGTCAGCGTTGAAAAGCCGGGCGAGTGGCTCGCACAGGGTCTTGACATGGCTGAAATCATACAGCTACGCAGTGCTACATTGCGGTCGAAACGGCGTGAGCATATAAAATCGCAGTCGAAGTTCGTATCGGACATGAGTGAGATAGCTATGGCTCAGCAGCCTGTGGATGTCGAACTCGCATTTAAGAATAGCCCGTCATTCAAGCTCTCGTTCTCCGATGTCTTGCAGCCGATGGGGGCAAGTGTGAATGTGGAAGCAATGAGAGTTGTCGGGAATCCGAAGATAGAGAAGAAAGTTGACCGTATCGTCTCTGACGATATCAAAGCGGTAGAAGCCGCTCAGGAACTGTATAATATCGGCATGGATGTGTATAAAGTCTCAACAATCCTCTCTTCGGGCGCTTTAGGGTCGCGTGACGCGCAAAAGATGGTGCCCACGAGGTGGAGCATCACGGCAACCGATGATATCATCTTCAAGGAGCTGGCTGCGCAGTTCAAGGAATATCCGACCGTTAATGCCTGTTACGTCTATGAATCGTCATACATGGGCAATCACTTCCTGATACTGCTGATGCCGTCTTTATTTGAGTATGAGAACTTCGAGGCGTGGTTCCCCGGCTCTTTCTGGAGCGATGCGTTCAGTCCGCGACCCGTGATCATAGAGGAATACGAGGGTTATAAAGGCAGAAGTGGATATGCCACGAATGAGGGCGGCGGCTACTATGCTGCGAGATTAGCAGTTGCGGAAGCGTTACACAGGATGCGACGGCAGGCGGGCGTTGTGGTATTCCGTCAAATCTATCCGGAATATTCCGTTCCTCTTGGCGTATGGGTGGTGCGCGAGACCGTGCGGGCTGCATTTAGAACCCGTCCCGAGAAGTTTGACACTAAAAGCGAAGCACTGAGGTATATTGATTCGCGATTACATGCAAAAGAAGGAATGAGGATAAGATTGGGAATTAAGGATTTCGAGCCGCTGAGCAGGATATTAAGGCAGAAACGAATTACTGACTTCTAACTCTGCATTCCATATTCGGTCTTATGCATTTATATAAGAACATATCCACTTATATTACATATCGTGGATAAAATGCCAGGGCATGGTCATGATTATACAGGCACAATTTTAAAGTTCCTCATCTTAAATGGAGCCTCAAGCAAGTATGCTATTGCGAAGGGCACTGACATCCCATACCCGACGGTATTGAGGAAGATTCCCGGTATGGTGGCTTCACATGTAATCCAGAAGGTGGGTGTGGGTAAGCGCGGTGCGGAGATATACGTGGTTACGCCTAAAGGCACACTCATCGCTTACTTCGGTGGACTCGTGCGCACTCCGGAGCTGTTCAGGGCGCTGCCCATGATTATGAAGCATGTCCGGGTATCCTTAGAGGATTTGCCCGCGGTCAAGAACCCGTTTGAGTTCATTGTGGGTGAACTGCCGTTCAAATTATCGAAATTGGAGGATTTGAAGGTGGAGGAGGCGGTGAGTATCCTTGGTGTGATACTGATCTGGCGGCATGGTGAGTGGTATCATGAGATAGGGAAGAGCGAACTCAAGAGGATATTATCGTGGACTGAGAATTATAGTATCCTGCGATTCCTCGTTGCGGGCGCTGTGAACACGCTTCTGAAGATGGGTGAGCAGGCGATGGAGCTGAGCACGCGAGCGGATAAATTTCTGGGTGAGATTGAGGAACTGGTGAGGTAATTAGCTATGAGTTATGGCTCCTTGATTTTCTTTCTGAGACTCAAGAGACTTTTGAGGCTGGATCCAATATATCTAACTTTATAAAGATATACAATCTTTTTTATTCCGGTGACGTAAAATGGTATTGAGTATAGAGGAAAGAATAAAGGGGTTCCTGTTCAGTCCTTCGGAGACTTTCGATGCTTCAAAGGAAGATACGCTCGGCGATTCCCTTACATATTTCGTTGTCGTTCTGGCGATTTCTGCAGCGATTTTTGGGACTTTTTACGCACTCTATTTGGCGGCGTTTTCGCCGGTTATAACGAGAATTATAGCGAGCATACCGGGAACATCTATGCCACCTTTTATGGCAGCAATAGGTCCCTTGATTGGGCTACTCTTTTTTGTGCTCTTTTTTGTCTCGATACTTGTTGGAGGGGTAATCGCTGCCTTCATTGGGGGTCTCTGGACACATATATGGGTGTATCTCGTCGGTGGTAGAAGAGGAGTAGCACAGACCATCAAGGCGGTGATGTATGGTTCAACACCGAGCTTTTTATTGGGGTTCCTACCATGGGCGCTCATCGTGCAGGTCATTGGTGTAAGACAGCTTCAAGAGCTATCAACAGGAAGGGCAATTCTTGCATTGATTTTAGCGATAATCATACCCGCAATCATTATCGGGGCGATATTTGCTGCGTATATTCCAACGATGCCAGGACCGGGTTTGGGACCGGAACACATAGTCAGACCATGAATCCTGGCTCAAAGCCACTCAGCGCCTTCCTGAGCGCGCTCAAGCCAGAACTGCGAAGGAAATAGCATGGTTTATTCCGCATTTTGCATGCCTCTTTCACCATTCGACATGCATTGTGGCTGTTTATGTCAACCGGGCAGAATATAACATCGCTCTTCTCCACAATCCCCTCTATCTCCTTCTTACCACGCATACAATGCCCACCGTGATAACAGAACAGGCAGCCAAAAGACTCCGCTATCTCCCTGTAGCATAACTTCATTGATTCCACACCGCCAATATAAGCGACACGGAGACCTCTAAGCTCATTGTTCTTGTTCTTATTCGCGTTGGTATTGGCGTTGCATTCGCTACAATCCCTGGTGTGAGTGCGCTCCTTCTGCTCTATGTTCCTTTGCTCCGCTTTTAAACCGTGATGGCACGCCGACTTCTTTAGCAATTCCGCATTCTCCCTGCTCAATCTCCTCAGCTCCTTTCTCAAAATTGATAGCTCCCTCTTCGTCTCCTCAAGCTCCTTATCCGTTGCTTCTCCTTCTGCTTCGTGCATTCTCGCCTGTAATTGCTCATTCATCCGCCTCAACTCTTCCAGCTCGTGCACAAGCTCCCTCTTCTCCGCCCTTAACTTTTCACGTTCCGCAATCAGTTCATCCCGCTTTTGCTCCAACCGCTCACATCTACGCTGCAGTTTCTCCCGCGCTTCCAGTGCCGCATGCAGTTCCTTCGTTACCAACTCTGGCTTGCCACCCGACCTGCGTGAGAGTTCATCATAAAATCGCAATGCCTGGTGCTCTCTCAGATGAAGCGCATTGGCTATTCTTGATTCTATCTCTTTACCGCTGTTACCATCACCATTGCGCACCGCGAACCATATAAGAGCAGATAGAGGAACTTCTTTCAGGTTGTTGTTATTATTACCATCCATTTTGCCATCTCCTTCTATAATCCTGCATATCGCTTCACTATCCAACTGCGCAACTTCTTTATAGGGTGCAAATCGCTTCTCCAATAACCGTTCCAATCGCTTAGCATGTCGGTTCTGCGTCCTGCATAGCTGGATGAGCTGTTGATGCATCTCGTATGCGCCCATGCAACCATTATATTCATGACCGAGTTTCAAATCCTTATACAGCTCTTTCAGCACATCACCGTTGTAAGTCAGCCCCAGGATTCTACAAACAGTGAAATGCTGTAATTCCCATATCCGCCGCTTCCTCTCCACCATTTCTAACCCAATGCCTCCTTATCCTTAGGTTGCCCTAAAGGTTGGGATTTAGGTGCATAAATAATGTCCCCTAAAAAGGTTCGGTTTTGGTAGAAAAGCCTAATGTTCCGCCTTTTCAAACCCCGTGAATACCGCTCACATCTGGCTCCTTAGGCAGTTTTATAACAAATTTAGTTCCCTTTCCTACTTCACTCTCCACCTCTATCTTCCCACGGTGCGCTTCCACGTATTTCCTGCATAAAGATAGCCCTAAACCAACGCCACGTGGTCTCGTGGTGAAAAGAGGCTCGAAGATTTTCCTTAAGTTCTCCTCTGGTATGCCTTCACCGGTATCCGCAATACTTATTTCTATATTCCCCTCCTCTTTATTCCACCCTGTTTTTATCTCTAACGAGCCGCCTTCGGGCATTGCTGATATTGCATTTGTGATTATATTCGTGCACGTGCGCTGGATCATGCCGAAGTCCGCTTGAATCGCGGGTAGGTCTCTATTTAGCTCCTTTTTTAACTCCACATTCGCTGGTATATCGACCGATGATAGAGCTTCTTCCACTATTTTATTGACGTCACATTCCTTTAGAGCGGGCACTGGCACGCGAGCGAACTCGAGTAAATCGGTTATCAGGCGATTAGCCCTTTTTACTTCCTTATCCAGTATAGCAAGGTGCCGATTGACCTTCTCATCTGCGACATCCTTGAGCTTCTTGCTGAGGAAATAAGCTGAGTTGCTTATCACACCCAGAGGTTGCCTGAGCTCGTGCGCAACGCCACTGCTGAATTCGCCTATCGTTGCAAGTCGCTCTGTCCGCCGGAGTTTCTCCTCCAGCTCTTTACGCTCCGTCATGTCCCTCATATCGCACAATACCCAAACCGGATTGCCCTGTTCATCGGAAATAGGTATATGCACGATGTCAACATACTTCTTCGTGCCATTACTCAAGTTAAGAACCTTCTCCGTGCGAGTTCCTCTTCCCGTTTCAAAAATTCCAGGCACCGGGCAGCCCTCGCAAATCTCATCGCGATTCCAGAACGCTTTATAGCACTTCTTACCAATCACATCCTCCCTTTTCACATCGAATATCTTTAATCGTGCACCATTTACCTCTATTACATTCAAATCACGGTCAAAAATGGATATCGCTTCACTGACGGTATTGAGTATCATCTGTGATTTGTCCTTTTCCCGTAGCGTCTCCTCCTCGCTTCTCCTTCTCTGTTCGGAGACAAGTCCGACGACATAAGCCACAGCCACAAAAATAATCGCTCTTTCAAAAGTCCCGGTGATAAATGAGCCTAAGGCGAAATAAGTCATAAGAATGTGCATAACGCCGAGAGATAGAGCGACATAAACTGCTTTCCGGTAATACCACATCCCGGCGAGAAGAATAGGGATATAGAAGAGGTGAGTATAGACGATTACCGTGTGTATAATAAAGCTGATATAAAAAGCCAGGAGTACACATGCTACTATTATAAAAAGTAGTATAAACAATTTATTCCGATTTGTCTCTCTTGATGCATACCAGAAGCTACTGCCATCCCCAGCCATGATAATATAGTTGGGTTTGCCGTGTCTTATTTAAGCTTTTCTAATTTTTTCTTGCATCACTAACTCGCTTATCGCATGTGCAAGTTCATTGCACTGACGGGCTGGATTCCCTATCTTGTCAATATACCTGTCTGCACCCTTGCTCAGTGCTTCCTTCGCTATTTCCTCTCCTCCCTTGCCGGTGAAGAGAATGAAAGGTGTATCCGCATATTTTTCACTTTTCCTCACCACTTCCAGAAATTCGATGCCATTCATCTCTGGCATCTGGTAATCTGAGATAATGGCGTCAAAATGTTCATTTTCCAGTTTCTCCAGTGCTTCTCGCACGGAAAGCACACTGACAATTTCAAAATTGCATTTCCATTCCCGCTTCAGGAATATCCTCGTTATCTCCAAATCCGCAGGTTCGTCATCCACATGCAAAATTCGTATCGGTCCCAGTATCGAGTTTGTATATCTAAGCTGAAATTTGTTTACCATTTTTACATTCCACATTTACGGTTGCAATATTAATATAAACTAATATAAGAATATTACCCATGCTTCAATTTTTATTGCAATTATTAGCAATTTTTTTAAAGAGCTGCTTCATCAAGACGCGCTACGTGGAAACGGCACGGTTCTGTGGACGGAGCAAATGAAGGAGTTTGAAAGGCTTGTAAACTCAATTGCCGATGACCCCCTTCTTTTATTTTTGTGATGTATAATTAGAAATAACATAAGATGTGGATTCCCGTCGTTGACCCGATGAAATGCATAGGGTGCGGTAAATGTGCGGAGGTATGCCCAGAGGGTGCAATTGAGATAGTGGATAAGAAATCGGTCATTGATTACAATGGCTGCACTTGCTGTGGCGTCTGCGACCGCGTTTGCCAGACGGAAGCGCTGAAATTTAAGAACCCGAAGATGCCGGCGATAACCACTGAGCCCGGTAATTTCAAGGAGGAACTGAGTGCATTCAGGCGGGCGATGAGAGAGATGAGGCGGGAATTAAAAGCGTAAAATTATAAATCAGCGGAAGAGAAGAGGAAACGCATCAAATCCTGCTTATGTGCATTGAGCCGCAGAGAGCTTTTGCTCGCTGATTGCTCGTCAAATCCAATGCCAGTATCAATATCATGGTGGCGTGTATGAGCGCGGGAGTCGTAGATAGCGAATGGCACTGGCTCTTTTGTATGCACCTTCAGGGACACCGGCGTGTAATGGTCGGGCAGGGCTAGTATCTTATAGCCCGCATCCGCATATTCCGACTCTAAACCGGACAATATTTTGCCAACCACACGGGCATCGAAGTTCTCTATCGCCTTCACCTTCTGCTCGATCTCGCCGCTGTGCGCCGCCTCATCCGGCGCTTCCACATGAACAAGCACAAAATCGGTCTCTCTCAGGCTCTTTAATGCATATTCCGCCTTGCCCTCATAATTCGTGTCTATATAGCCCGTGGCACCGGGCACATCTATCACGTCCA
>Ga0190315_1001344_pt1 | contig 10132 bp, 18 predicted proteins | sample 48701101_MG_FD_161673 | JGI IMG/M metagenome (GOLD analysis project Ga0190315, IMG submission 161673) | Hydrothermal vent sediment bacterial communities from Southern Trench, Guaymas Basin, Mexico - 4870-11-0-1_MG | ecosystem: Environmental > Aquatic > Marine > Hydrothermal vents > Sediment ...
TGGAGGGTAATTTTTGGAGAGGTATATACTTCTATATAGAAATACCTATCTTCCAGATATATACAATCTTTTTATATATAAAAGACCTGTATATATACAAGTAGGGTATAGGAGGGGGTATTTTTGGTTAAGGGTTGGATAAGAAAAAGGTAAAATTGGAGGTGATATGAAAAAATGGTAAAAAGTAAGGAAATTGCTGAAAGGCGGATGAGAGAAAGGATGCGGATAGCATCCGAAGCTTTAAAAGAGGGTATGAAGGAGGCAGAAGACCCTCTCGAAATATTGGCGAAAGACCCCGAAGGGTTTGCAAAGAAGTTAGCTGAAGGTATCGCAGAGGCGATAAGGAAAGGTAAGTGGCAGCTTGGTATAAAAGTAGCGAAAGGGAGGGATTCATGGAAGAAGGCGATAGATACAGCGGGTGCGCACTATGGTGATAAGGTGGATGTTGCGGTGGAGCATGCTATGGAGGATTATGACACGAGGAAGAAGTGCATAGAAGAGGCGAAGAAGGCTATCGAGGGTATGCCTTCGACGACAAGAGCGCAAAGGATAGCAAGATCAGCGAAGTATCAGGAGGTAATGGGTGAGTGCATGGATAGGGCAAAAGGTTTAAAGAAGTAAGGAGTGTGAGAAGATAATATGGCTATAAAGGCACGTGACCAGGTAAAGTGGAAGACTAACACCAAAACTCTGGAGTTAGAGGCTGATACAGGGGAAGCTTTTCTCATAAAGGACGTATTTGCTCAGATGGCTACTGATGACTATGCAGAATTCTCAATTGATAAAACTACTGTTGGTTATTTCAGAAATTCTAACAACAATCTGGGCAGTCATATACATTACCCTTTGACAGATAGTGAAAAGAAGACCTTATTAGGACTGCTTTGGGATAAAGGCATATTCAAAGGCTATCCCGTAGCGGAAGGGCAGACCTTTACTGTAAAAGTAGGTACAAATCAGCTTTTGGGGATAGTGTATGATATATATGAACCTGGCGATATAACTTCGGAGATGGAGAATGGAAGCGAAGCAAAAGAGTATATGCTTATAAACTATGGACGCAAAGCATCAAGCGGTAATTTAGCGGATGGTGATAATGAATATACTTACTCAAAGCTTCCGAGTGAGTTTCCTGAATTTCCGTTCGGGAAGGATGTACCTGCGAAGACCACGATTGACCTTTATGGAATATTAGCGAGTGATGTGGGTAAGACTTCAAGCAGTGGTTCAAATAAGCAAATAACATACTATTTGAAGCTGATAAAAGAACGGGAAGTATTGTTCGATGAAGATAAGTGCGGATTACTTATGAATGGAATAGCGCCGTCATCGGATGCTACTGATATAGGTACAGGATACAGCCAGATAGGTAACTATTCTTATGTGGATAGAAGGTTACCGTTTTTCTTCAGTGCGCCTCTCAGTTTTAGTGCGGGAGAAGAACTTTCAGTAATATTGAATACGTATGTATTTGCGGGAAGTGCGAATATAACAGTAGCGGAGGGAGAGATAGCTTTCATTGAGAAGGTAAGAAGGACAGAATAAGAGGTGAGGTAAAATGGTAAAATACATAAAAGGATTTGAACATACAAATAGTAGTGCGGATGAGGAAAAAGTAGTTACTCTTACCAGTACAGAAGAAGAGAAAAAGAAGATTAATGCAATAGTGATAACACACAGGTTATCTAACGATACATTACTGGTGGGATATGTGGAGCGGGAAAAGATAGTAGATAATGTAAGGATAGAGGCTTCTCCGATTGGTAATGATCCATACAGGTTACCTGTGGATATAGAAATACCGCCGGGGGAAACATTTACACTGATGCTTAAAAATCAAAGTGCGGGCAGTAATGGTGGTGTAGTGGGCTATCTGGAGTATGAAATAACAGGCTAAATAAGGAGTAGAGAGAGTATAAAATGGTAAAGGATGCGAGAGTAGATGTAGTAGTACAGCGGATAGAAGAGAAGATAGGAGATGAAATAAAAGTTATACCGAAACACGTGCGACGCTATGGTGTCAATAACATATTTCAACGAACCTTCTCATATCTTCTCGGAAGGAAGTCCTCAGGTGAATATGTACAATTACAGGCAACACAGGCAGGTGCTCTTAAAGTAGCTTCAGTAGGTGCAGGACTGGAGAAGACTGAACGTAAAACAGGAGTAGCTATTGATACTCTCAGTAGTGCAGTATCTTTTACTAATACTGTATCGAGAGTAGATATAATAGCAGTAGATTATGATATATACTTTTATCCTTCTCCGGACGGGGTAACCTTTTACGATGGTGTACGATGCTTAACGGGCATAAGGAATGTATTTGATTTATCTGTAAAAGCATTTAAGGTAAAGCGCGCTGGTGTAAATGATAGTGATTATGAAGTAGTAGGGATGTGGTGATAAGATGGTAAAAGAGTTAATACGGAACGGAGGATTTGAACGAGGTAATCTGGATTTCTGGAAGGTAACTAAAGGAAGTGCTGTTATAGTTAGTGATGTAAAGAAACGTGGGGAGTATTCAGCGAAACTAATATGTGGTAGTGATAACTATGCATTTTTATGTAGTAAAGATTATATTGCAGTTATTCCTTTCGCCCTGTACAAATTCACCGGCTGGGTAAAAAGTGTATCATATACTTCTGCTCAGATATACATAAGTGTGCATGATAGCGATTATCAAGATATACCTGAAGGCTCATCTTTGATATGGAATAAATCCGGTACGTTTGATTGGACATTTGCGGAGGGATGGTTTGTTGCACCTATCGAGGCAAGCTATCTAACACTTCACTTTCATAATGCTGGAAATTCAGGTACTTATGGATATGTAGATAGTATATCATTACAGGAAGCTGATTTGAGTAAGATAGCAGTATATACGAAAGAGTTGCTAAAGAAGCAGAATTTTACCTCTACGGGTACTTTCTATTCAGATGAATATTTCAGTGGTATATGGAAGTATGGAGAATTCTATCTGGATGTTTCTTCTCTTACAGGTACTGATCCTACACTTGACGTTACAATACAGGCTTATGATCCGTCAACAGAACTGTGGAAAGATATAGTAGTATTTGATCAAGCCACTGGAGCAAGTTCACAACTGAAAGTAGCTACTGCAGGATTAGGATGGAAGATAAGAGTAAAGTATGTAACAGGCGGTAGTTTAACGGACGGTGACTTTGTAGTAGGTACTGTGTTTAAAAGATGATAGACTGGGATAGCTGTGTGTTGTGGTTAGATAGCAGGTATTTTTCTGAATCGTACTGGTGGGACAGGTCACGTTATCGTAATGATGGTGTGGTTCATGGTGCTAAATGGAAAGTTGATAGCTTTTATTTCGATGGTAGTGATGATTATATAGACTGCGGTAATCACGAGAGCTTAAAAATTGAAGATGCTTTAACTGCTGAGATGTGGATTAAGAGAATATGGACAGGTACGAAATTAACAGCATGGAAGAAAGATTCATATAGTATATGCTATTTCTCTAATAACTATCCAAAATTCCGTATAACCCACGACAGTACACATTACGATACTGTGGCTTCTATCCCTGTTACGGATAAGGCTTGGCATCATTATGTAAATACTTATGATAGAAATGGTGATAAAAAAGGGCATATTTACGTTGACGGGGAAGAGGTTTCGTATTCACAACAACCGGAAGTGCCGGACGATGGAACGATAGATGTTAACAACAATTCTTTTATAATTGGTAAACTACTGGATAGCTATATTTTTAGAGGACATGTATTGTTATTAAGACTTTTTAACACAGCATTCAATGCAGGGCAGGTAAAGCTTTTATATCAATTATCGTATAGGGGGGTGTAAAAATGAACTTTATAAGAGAAGTAGCAATAGTGGGAATAGTAATATTAGAGGCGATAGCATTATGTAAAGGAATAGATGGGCAAATTTTATCGCTGGTAATAGCTACAATAGCGGGAATAGCAGGATATACATTACGAAAGATAAGGGAAGAGTGATGTAAAGATGGGCTGGTGGGAGGTGCTTGGGAGTTGGATAGATGGATTCTATGATAATATATGGCGTATTAAGAACGAGTTATGGGGCTGGGTAGATGATATTTGTAAGTACTGGGTACAGCGTGCTCATGAATTCTATGATATTTTAAGACATACGTGGGATGATGTTTTAGATGCTGTGGAGGGTGCGAAAGCTTATGCGGAATGGTTATTAAGTGATGTATGGAGTGAATTTGATAGAGTTTGGGCACGTATAAGTGCTATACCAGTTTTAACTTATGATGTTATAATAGATTGGGTAAGACCACTTTTTGAAAGTGCTAAAAGTTATGCTGAGGATATTGTTAGTGATGCTTTGAACATAGTGGATAACTTGATAAATGATATATGGAGTAACATAGATGAAGTATGGAGCAGTATAAATGATATTTTTAACGTGCAAATACCTGACTTAAAAAGCAGTATTCAATCAGTGTGGGAGTGGATTAACAATGTGGATAACTGGGTAGATAACAAAATTAATGAGTTTAAGGATAGGATATTAGGGTGGGTAGAAGAAGGGTTTATTACGATTGTAGAGCATGTGTTAGAATTAGAGGTAAAGAAGTAACGGAGGTGGATAGGTATGGTTAAGCTATTTGAGTGGTTAGAATCATGGCGAGATAAGATAATTACTGGCATAACAGCACCAATAAAAGAAGCAGTAGATAATATTCAGTCATGGTTCGCAGAGAAACTTATGGAAGGTTTATGGAGTTTAATGGAGAAATTAGAGCCAGATGCGGTGGATATGGTAAGTGATGCTATTACTGAACTGTTAGAAACAGGCGCCTTACCTGAAAGCTATAAGAAGATATTAGAGGAGATAAAGGGTAAGAAACATGCAATAGGACTTATGGGTGCATTATCCTTCATGGGCGGTACCGCGGTAGGTTTTGCTATGAGCCCATTAAGTGTACTGTTAAAACCGGCTACTCATAAGCTTAATCAGGCTATTACACCTGAGATAATACCTGTGGATACCTTATTAATGCTTTACTATCGTAAAGAAATAGACAGTGAATTCTTCTATAATGAGATGGCGAAGTGGGGCTTTGATACTGAACAGGCAAATAGGCTTCTTAAATCTTATCTATATTATCCATCACCTACAGATTTTATCCGATTTGCTGTGCGAGATGTATTTAGGGAAGATATAGTAGAGAAATATGGATATGATAGCGAGTGGGATAAAATAGAAACAGGAATAAAGGAGTATGTGGAGAGAGCAGGTATAGACTTAGAGGTACTGAAATGGTACTGGCGTGCTCATTGGGTATTACCTTCACCTCAAATGGCGTATGAAATGCTACACAGGGGCATAATAACACAGGATGATATACGTGAACTTCTCAGGATAAGTGACTATGCACCTAACTGGATAGAGAAGCTTATAGCTATATCATATAGCCCTATAACACGGGTAGATTTACGTCGCTTGTATCAGATAGGTGTAATAGATGAAGAGCGGTTATTAAGGGGCTATAAGGAGTTAGGATATAATGAAGAGGATGCGCAGTTATTGACAGAATGGACTAAGTTAGAGTATGCTCAGAAGGATAAGGATTTAACAAAAACGGAGATATTAAGGAATTACCGGATAGGGCAGTGCACTCGTGAAGAAGCGAAGAAGATGCTTATGGAGTTAGGTTATGATGAAGATGAAGCGGAATGGATACTCACTTATGAAGATTATAAACTGTATGTAGAAGAGATAGAAGCAGAAGCAGAAACGATAGTATATGAGCTTAGTGAGGGTAATATCAGCTATGAGGAAGCTATAAGCAAGTTAGGAGAGTTAAATATGCCTGAGCGTGTAAAACTCAGGTATCTTAATAAAGCTAAGCGGGAGGTACGTAAGACTACTAAGCGACCGAGTACAGATGACCTTAAGCGGTGGTTTAAGTTAGGGATAATAGATGAAAAAGCGTTTAAGGAAGAGATGAGTAAGAATAAGTGGAATAGTAAGTATATTGATAATTTCATAAAGGAAGTGAGAGGTAAGAGATGAGTAATATACGTGATTTAATTAAGGCATATAGAAATACGTATCCTGTACCTGAGAAGAAGCGGAAGCGAGAAAAAGAAAGCGAGGAAGGAAAGAGCGAAAAGTAGTATAGACTATAACTGTTATCCGGATAGTATATACCTTAACGATATATCGCCCATATCTTAAAGAATTCTTTAAGTGACCGAAAAGCATATCATACCCTATGATATAACTAATATTAGTGATGCAATATGATGGGGGACATAGAAGATGAATTTGGGGAGATAATAGCAGTGACATACGGGTGCGGTTATGTACAGAACACTGAAGTTATAGACGTGATACTGGAGATATAGAGATGAAGAAGGAGGTAGAACAGTAAAAGATGGAAGTGATATTAAAGGAACTGGAGCACATAAAGAGGGAGATATTGAAAGAATCACAGGGCTGGGAAGAATACTCAAAGACCGAAGAAGATAAAGGAAGTGCAGCAAGGTACTTCTATATAGCAGAAGGACTGGAAAAGGCAGCAAGGATAGTAGAACAAAGAATAGACGCTTTAAGGGAGGTGGAAGAATAGATGAAGGAATATTCAAAGTCAGTAGAGGAAATAATTACAAAGATAGGCAAAGAGATGGATTCAGTGAGAACTCTGTATATAAGTGCTACACTGGAGGAAGACAGGCAGGAATGGCGAGGTAAATGGAGAGGCTTGATAGATGCCTACATAATAGCAGTGGAAACACTGGCGAAAGTAGAGAAGGAGGTGGAAGAATAAAAGATGGACTGCACAAAAGCAGTACAGGAAATTTTGGTAGAGATACGACAGAGAATGGACAGCGCACAAAATTTATACCGTGATTCACGGAATACAGAGAACTGGATATATTGGGAGGGTAAATGGAGTGGACTTATAGATGCCTACAAAGTAGTTTTAGCAGAACTGGCGAGAGTAGAGAAGGAGGTGGAGGAATAAATGAGCAACATAGAGAATCTGATAAACCAAAGCCGGAGAATGCCTGCGTTTGCTGCGATGAACTACCTTGATTACCACAGATATTTGCAGGTAAGGAAGTGCCAGCGATTAGCTATGGAATTGAAGAAGACAAAGGAAGCGATAGAGAAGTTAAAGGAAGAGATAGAGGCACGTAATAGAGAGATAGAAGAGAAGAAGAGAAGAGCACAGATGGAGGGATAGAACATGAGTCAAATATATGAACAGCAACTGGTGAAAGAGATAGACCAAGTAGCCCTGAAACTGTGGACACGCATGGTAACGTGGCTGGAGAGTGCTAACGAACGTATAGAGAAGTTAGAAGAGCGTGTAAAGAAGTTAGAAGATAAGGAGGTGAGGAAGTAAAATGAGTGAAGAAAGCAAAATAATAGAGTGGGATAAGCCAGAAGAGCAGGTGGAGCGAAAGAATCTGGTGGATATAGCAGGTAACATAATACACATCAAAAACTTCCATGAAGAAGCAAGCGAGAAATACGGGAAATATATAGTACTTGAAACTATGGAAGGAGAATATTACTCCTTCTCGCAAAAACTACAAAGACAGACCGAAGATTTAGCTGTATTACTAACGAAAGCAGAGATGGTGCGGGCACGGGTAAAAGTATCGAACCGACAGGCGTATCTCACACCACCATAAGAGCAATGAAAGTAAGAATAAAAGAGAATATAGTAGAAGAAATGATGAAAGAGATGGCAGTAAAAGCAGTGAAAGAAGGAAAGACTTTTGAATATATGATGTACTGGACTAATGAACCAGCGGGATGGCAGAAGAAAGCGAAACAGTACCTGCAAAAAGCTATACGGGAAGCATAAAATAACTTATCTTTTCCCCCCTTTTATTTTTTCCCTTTATGGTAACACATACAGGAGGTATATCAAAATGTCACAATTTGGGGACTGTCCGAAGTGTGGAAAGAGAAGCTTGATAATACTTTGTAAAGTGTATAATATAGTGGGTATCGAAATAGGCATTGAGATAAAGTGTGTGAACTGCGGATATGAGAAAATTGTTGAGTATTGATGAAATGTATCTCTTCAATACGAACATTTATCTTTTTTACGTTACCTTACTATTCAGTATCGTATTCTTTATTATTATAGCTTTCCTCATTAAAGCCTTAAAGGAAAAAAGGTGAGGATATATGGGATATATATTCTGGCGTAAGTTAGGAATAACGAAAGGACTGGAGTATGAAAAACAACTGAAACGCTATATAAAGTTAGGATACTCACAGCGAGCATTTGAACGGGAAATGATGCGTAGAGGTTTATCATATCGCAGACAGGATATGCTACGTGACTGGCGCATGGCACAAAGCATTGAACACGCAAAGACTATTGATGCTCGCATGAAAGCACGAGCATGGTTTGAGGATGTTATTGAACCTCTCAGGAAAGAGCGTGGCATAACCTATGATAAAGCTATCGAAATATGGCGAGAGATACAGAGGAAAGAAGAAGAATTCATGGAGTTATCACCAGAAGAGGAAGAAGTATGGACTATATTTGAGGAAGCGGTCTATGGAATATAAGATTAACCGTAAAGGTATAGACTTCTCGCAACTGAGAGGGCGTAAGCATAAAACTGAAAAGCTAACTGCTTGTCATAACCATCCAGTTATAGGTATGGATACGGAAACTTATCATGGCTATTGTAAACTGATATGTGATAGCGAAGGTAATTATAAGCTGTGTGAGAATATAGAGGATATTCTTACTTTCATGGTAAGTGAACGTTACCGTAATAAGCATATATTCTTCTATAATATGCATTTCGATATAGAGGCTATCCTGAAATACTTACCTGAGAATAAGTTAATAGCGCTATACTCTAATGGTAAAACTGAATACGACAATTACACTATAACGTATATTCCGAAGAAGATGTTTAGAATAAGTAAAGATAGGCATACTATAAGATGCTACGATTTAGAACAATTCTATGATGTATCCTTAGAGAAAGCAGCTACTGAGTATCTTAGTGAACATAAGCTATCATGCCCTTTTGATAGGAATGCTATCAATACAGATATAAAAATATGGCAACAATATCGGGATACATTAATACAATACTGCATACAGGATGCACTACTTACAAAGAAATTAGGAGTAATCCTTCAGGAAACTATAAAACAGCACATGAAGTTTAACCCGAAAGACTATATAAGTAAAGCTTCACTCTCTAAAAGATACTTCAGACTATACTGTGATATACCTGATATTACTAAGATACGTAAAGAGATATTAAAGATAGCTTTCTATGCTTACAAAGGTGGTAGGTTTGAACTTATACGTAAAGGATACTTTCCCTATGCTGAACTATATGATATAAAAAGCGCTTATCCTTATGAAATAGCTAACCTTATAGATATTACTAAAGGTAAATGGAAATACGTAAAAAGCTATAACCCAGAAGCTTATTACGGATTTTATGTGGTAGATTTGAATCTTAAATACCGACATATTGAACCCATAGCTTATGTAGTGAAAGACCACCTGTTAATCTATCCGGGTGGTGAATGGAGAAGTATAATAACAAAGAGTGAACTTGAGTTATTAGAGGAAGATAAGGAGTATAAGATTATAAAGGGATATGAATTTTATCCTGATGACATTAAGTATCCCTTCCGTAATGAAATACATAAGCTTTATAAGATAAAGAATAATCAACCCAAAGACTCTTACCTTTACTCACTTACTAAAATCATCATGAATAGCTTATATGGCAGCTTCTATGAGAAAACTAAAAGAATAGATGGTATATATGTAGGTAAGCTGTTCAATCCTGTTTATGCCTCTATCATAACCGCTAATACCCGATGCAAAATATATCAATTTGCATCACAATATGAAGATGATGTTATAGCTTTTGCTACTGATAGCATACTCATGAAAGAAAAACACCATATCCCCGAAGGAAAAAAACTGGGAGAGTGGGAAAAACAGGCACATGGAGAATGTGTAGCCTTTCAATCCGGGATATACCAGATAAAACATGAAATAAAGAGCAGAGGGATAGAAAGAAGAACGCAAATTTCCTCTCCCGATGGCAAATTTGCTAATATCTTTGAATACATAAAAGCGTATCCCGACTAC
>Ga0190315_1001346_pt1 | contig 10114 bp, 7 predicted proteins | sample 48701101_MG_FD_161673 | JGI IMG/M metagenome (GOLD analysis project Ga0190315, IMG submission 161673) | Hydrothermal vent sediment bacterial communities from Southern Trench, Guaymas Basin, Mexico - 4870-11-0-1_MG | ecosystem: Environmental > Aquatic > Marine > Hydrothermal vents > Sediment ...
CACCCATATCAACAAGTCTTGATAACGAAGCTGCCGCACTATTAGTGTGAAGCGTTGCTAAAACAAGATGTCCTGTTAGTGCAGCCTGAGTTGCAAGTTGAGCAGTTTCTACATCCCGTATTTCCCCAACCATGATTATATCTGGATCTTGTCTAAGAACAGATCTCAATCCATTAGCAAATGTAAGTCCAGCTTGAGGATTGACTTGAACTTGGGTAATACCGTTTATTCTTATTTCCACAGGATCTTCCAAAGTGACAATATTTACCTTTTCGTCATTAATCTTTAATAACGTACTGGCTAACGTCCTTGTTTTCCCTGATCCTGTTGGTCCAGTGATTAATATGATACCATCTGTTACTTTTATTTCTTCAATGTAAGTTCTGTAAGCAGGACCTCTTAACCCACTTTCTTCTAATACAGGGGTATGTCCCCCTCTTTCGAGAAGTCTCATTACAACTTTTTCGCCATATATAGAAGGAAGTGTTGAAACACGAAGATCAAAGGACCTATCCTTATATTTAATTGGTATCCTACCATCCTGCGGTGATCTCTTTACATCAATCTTAAGTTTTGCCATTATCTTTATTCGAGCTGTTACCGATAAATGTACTTTTTTGGGTAAAGATATTTTTTCAACTAGTATGCCATAAATTCTGTATCTAACTCTAGTTCTATCCTCCAAGGGTTCAATATGAATATCCGAGGCCGACATCTTCGCCCCATACTCAATTAAAGTATTTACTATTTTCGCAACTGGTGCATTTGCCAGATTAGACTGGGAAGCATCAATATCTGAACCTGAATCATTAATTTCCATCGTTTCCACTTCAACATCTTCCAATGATTCACTTATCTGTTCTCCAACCATAGATGTACTCTTCCTGTCGATCAGTTCCATTATCTGCTTCCGTGGGGCAATATATATATCAAATCGTTTATATCCTGGTAACTTTTGCTTTACAAAGTTAATTGCCTGAACATCGAAAGGGTCCACCATTGCTAGCTTTACAAGCATACCCTCCGTTTCAAAAACAACCATTTTATATCTTTGAATTGTTTCTAGTGGCAAGAGATCCAAATTTTTATCATCTACATGTTTTTCCTGTAAATCGACAAACGGAATGTTGAAAGTTTCAGCTTTTAGTCGCACCAGTTCTATATCGGAAATGATATTTTGCTCCACAAGCACAGTTTCTATACTTTTTCCAGTCTTGGAAGATTCAAGCTTTATTTGGATCAATTGTTCTTTTGTAATTGAACCTTGCTTTTCAAGCTTGTCCAATATCGTATTGTCAGTCATTCAGGCAGTCGGGGCAACTTAATATCGAATTATTTCATAAAAGCACTCATTATGCAAGAAACACAATGTTTACATCTTGTTACATTTATGTCTTACTTGACAAAGGTGGTATCAACCTTTTTATAAAACTTGAAAATTTTCGTTTTTTTTGTTTTTCCAGCAATCGTAGATCCTCTGTATGGAGATGACACCCATATTCATGGCGGTGTGTTTACAAAATATTATTCTATGTAATCCGCGACCATCTGAGGAGTGATCTTCTTCACCACTTCAAGCTTCTTGTCAAACTAGTATTTGTACTCATAGTCATGCAAGATATTCATTCCCATACGTTCTGAATACTTACAATCATAGTTAATATTACCGTGAAGAACATAATCACTAATTTGCGACTTAAACCATTTTTTACCATATGTGGTGTTCAAGAAATCTCCCTTTTGTTTAGTAAAAATATCAAGAAGCATTTCAAGTACTTTATCAATATTTTCATATGGACATGAGAACTTAAACCCTAGACCATAGACTTTATTAATAAAATGCTGAGCAATATAATCTCCCCAACAAATCAGTTTCATTTTTTCCCTAATCACAATTCTTACAATTTCAATCAGAACATCTCTCGACAAACGTGTAAGAACATCATTTTGGTAATCAATCTTTCCCTTACGCTTCCTTAAATACACCAAAGCAAAATACACATCACCAAGTAGGAATTTCACTACCTTAACCAAAGATGCTTTGTAGTCCTTGAAGATTGACAACTCAGATTGAATAATCTTTTTTCTTTTTCGATATACTCGCTAAATTTCTTTACTGGAAGATCCAATTTATATAACAAGCCTCTTATAAGCCTTTCCTTCCCATCTTGGTGGGTAGCCCCATGGAAACATATATGCGGCATTGAGGTAAACGCATTGGTAAACTACACTTGGTCTTGTTTTACTTCCCAACAGGTATGCATCCATTTCTTCCCTAGTTCTAAATCTTTCCATTAAGATACACTCAAGAATATGCTTATATACATGGACCGTTCCATATGAAAGCTTTAGATACTTCTCAAGTAGGACCCCACTATATTATTACAGCCATTTACACAGTATTCGAAGGTTTATTTACAGTTTCAACTACTCTAACACCATCATCATATCTATGTATATATACATCTGCTTTATGACGTTTATCCTTGTATGTATCAATTAGTTTCCTATGCACTTGGCAATAAGCTTATATTGTTTTTATTGTCATCTTTAGCACATTTATTATATACAGTATCTCCACAAGCTGTACATATATATTTTATTTGAGTTATACCTCCTTTCTCTCTACGAGCGACTGGACGAAGTATTCCTTTGCATGGATTTTTCCGGTCTCCCGGCTCAATATCGACATGTAACCCAAATAAACAAAACATACAATGGTCTCTTGTCCCATTATCTAACGGTTTGACTTTCTTACCACAGTTTACACAAATGTAGGTTTCGAATCTCCGCTTCATTCACCTTATTCAAACTTAGGATAACAACATTTTTTATATTTTTTCCCGCTACCACACGGACATGGATCATTTCTCCCAACCTTTCCCTTAGTAGTTTGAGAATTCTGCTGTGAAACTAAATCTCTCACAGCCTTTGTTACAATATTATCTCTTAGCTTCCGCTTGGGGCTATTAGTCGCCTTCTTTTCAACACGCCTTACTTTAAAAACACGCACAGCAATACTATCTGATATATCATTTAACATTTCCTTAAACATACTAAATCCCTCGTTTTTATATTCCGTCAGAGGATCCTTTTGTGCAATACTCCTCAAAGAGATACCCTCCCTGAGTAAACTCATTGAGTCCAGGTGTTCCGTCCAAAGCTTATCAATAGTAGACAAAATAATATTTCTCTGCAAATCAACAAAAGACAACTGTAATTCTTGAATAAACTCAATATACATATTTATCAAGAATTTCTGAACTTCCAACACTTTAGCTGAAATATTAACTATCTTGATTTTTTCAAATAAGTCCGTAACACTCTTGTACTTTGTGTTGATGAAAACCTTATTTTGAAGGAAAGAAGGAATCATTGATTCGAAGTCTTTTATCAGTTGCTCCTTTTCATCATTATCTATCTTACTATCATCGGCAAAAGAAGACCTGATTATTTTTTCCGATCTTCTTAGAATTTTTTGTAAAATCCACATCCTTACAACATTGAAAACGAAATCTGAATCTTTTATGTATTTGTTGCCCCAGGTTTCCTTTTCCAAAATACTGAATTCTGATAACCAGTTAATCAAGTCGTTCATATCAATATCAGAAATCCGAACACTTTTTACAATGTCTGAAGTAGATTCCCCCTTATTGATTCGTTTTCGTATTGTTTTTACTTCCTGGTCAATGTAGTAAAGAAGCGTCTCTCTTAAGGAATAAATAATGCTCCTATGCTTGTTAAGTACATCGTCATACTCAACAAGACGTTTTCGAATCTCGAAGTTAGTATTCTCAACCCTTTTTTGTGCTTGTTCAATTGCTCTTGATATCATTGAGGACTCAATTGGCACATCTTCACTTATCCCTAACTTATTAAAGATTGATGACATAACTTCCCCACCAAATCTAATCATTAGTTCATCTTCCAAAGATACAAAAAATCCTGAGGAACCAGGATCACCCAAACGACCAGATCTCCCACGTAATTGGTTATCTATTCGTCGTGATTCATGTCTCTCTGTTCCAATAATATGCAACCCCCCCTTGCTTCTAACATCTTTACTTATCTTAATGTCAGTTCCTCTCCCAGCCATATTGGTTGCAACAGTAATACTCCCCTTTTTTCCTGCCTCAGCAACAATCATTGCTTCTTTCTCATGTTGCTTAGCATTTAAAACGCTGTGTTTCAAACCCTTCTTTTTAAGAAGATCCGACAAGTATTCGGAATTTTCTATAGACGTTGTTCCAACTAGAATCGGTCTTCCTTCTTCGTGTATTTTTTTGATTTGCTCTACAACCGCACTGAATTTTGCTACCCTAGTCTTGTATATCACGTCTGGGGTATCCACCCTGATCACAGGATATACAGTGGGAACAACCACTACGTCTAGGTTATAAATATCAGCAAACTCTTCCGCCTCAGTCAAGGCGGTCCCCGTCATACCAGACAAATACTCATACATTCTAAAATAATTTTGATAGCTTATAGTTGCCATTGTTTTAGATTCCTTTTTAACTTCAACCCCTTCCTTTGCCTCAATGGCCTGATGCAAACCTTCGCTATATCTTCTCCCTGGAAGAACCCTACCTGTAAACTGATCAACAATAAATACCTGATTACTTCGTACCAAATAATCGACATCCTTTTTGAATAAAGTTTCCGCCTTTAGAGCATTCTCCAAATGATGTACATACTCAAAATTTTCCCAAAGATTGATGACTCCAGTCAACTTCTCAACTCTCTTTATACCATCTTCAGTTAAAAACACATTTCGATCTTTTTCATCCACAGTATAGTCAACATCATCTTTTAAGGTCTTAGCTATTTGGGCAAATCTTGCATAAAGCTCATTAGACTTGGACGCTGGAGCGGAAATGATAAGAGGTGTTCTCGCCTCGTCTATAAGAATTGAGTCACATTCGTCAACGATTGCAAAGTAATGACCACGTTGTACTCTTCTGTCTAGGGAAGAAACCATATTGTCTCTAAGATAATCAAAACCGAATTCACTACTTGTTCCATAAACAATATCACATAGATATGCTTCTTTTTTTGTAATCTCCTTTAAATTTGCACCTCGAAGACTGGCCATTACTGACAAATCCTTAAGCTTTAAACGCTTTTTCAGTTCGTCTCTATCTTCTTCCGCTTTACTTTCCAAGATCTCCTGATCATTAACATACTTGTAGGCAGCTGATGATGTAATTGTACTTACAGTCATACCAAGCCCATCAAGTATGTGACCAACCCATTCAGCATCCCTTTTGGTCAGATAATCATTTACAGTTACAACATGAACACTTCTACCAGTTAAGGCGTATAGATAGCCCGCTAAGGGAGGTAATAAAGTTTTCCCTTCCCCAGTAAACAACTCCGCCACCTTGTTTTTTGCAATCATTATTCCACCGATCAGCTGAACATCATAATGTCTATGTTTTGCCACCCTGTAAGACACCTCCCTCACTCTTGCAAAAACTTCTGGCAAGATCCCAAATAGCTTTTCAACTTCCCTCTCTTTCTCTTCCTGGGTCATAATCTTAATGTCCGGTATATTCTCTAAATCAACCCCCAGTTTTTCCCTAAAATACTTCGTACTTTCTCTTAGTTCCTCTTTTGACATCTTCTCGACTTTAGAAGACATCCCATTTATTATCTCTACCATATCCCAAGCTTTCTTTAACTCCTTATTCTCAGACTTAAAGATTTTCTTTATTATTCCTAACATTTCTTTGTGTGATTAGTAAAATTTATTAACCAAGTATTTTAACATACAATTGCTTCATTACATAATTTCAAGAGAAATTATAACGTGCCCCAATAACTTACTGAATTCAAATTCACTTGAAGACCAAAACTCATATCTAGTAAAAAGTAAGTAAACTAAATTTTTGCTTCCAATCTCTGACAAAATATGACAATCTTACTTTTTACATAAACACACAGATCAAGCTAGGTATAGTGATAAAAAACGGTGCTCTAGAATATAGTCTAACACTCAATGGGAAAAGATTCGGTAATCGTATTGACGAAGGGAAAGCAAAGATAGAGACCCAAGCCAAACCGTCCCTTTTGATTGTTATAACTCGAATGCAGAAGGGAAGACAACAGCTTCTAGTATACAAAAGACTAAAGCAACCATTTTTGGCATTGTAGGATTTCATACAAGGAAAGTTGAAAAACTATTTGTCAACACTAGCCAAACTTAGAAAAGCTAAAATGTATCCCGATTCTTGGAAAAAATACAACAAACACGAATAGTTTAATGTCCCAAAGTCCCCTCCCTCATCACGTGCCTTTGAAATGTTTGAAGATATACAACATACTGATTCGTTTTGATCATTCTCTTGACTATTTCAAGAAATTATTGTATCATAGGAACGTTGAATGTATGATGATTTTGGACGGGTTTATGGTAAACAATCAACAAGTAGGGTGTAATGCAATGTACTATATAAGAATTAATAAAATTTATGAAGATCGTGAACTCAAAAAATTCTTTTTATATTTGGACTATTTCATCCACTGAATAAATGAATCCGTCTATACCTAAATTAGACGTTTTACTACAATGATACCATTTTATATATTCCTTGCCTTGGTAGGTATTGCTGGAAGTTTCGTGATTGGGAGAAAGACTTCACCCTCACAAACTTTGTCTGAAGAAGATGCAATAAAAATGGCCAGCTCGAAAGCCCAGAAAATAATTATTGACGCACAGAAACAAGTATTCGAGGACCAAAAAGAACTTGAGAATAAAGCCAAAGGCCTAAAAGAAAAAATTAACGAGGAAGAAAAACAACTCCTTGAACGCGAGAAGATTTTACAGGGAAGAAGAACTCAGTTAGACAAGAGAGACGATAACATTACAAAGAACGAAAACAAACTTCGACAGGCCAAAGAGGCCGCAGGTAAATTGCAAGAACAACTTAAAAGCGAGTTAGAGAAGGTTGCACACTTAACAGAAAAAGAAGCTCAACAGAAACTGATTGCCGAGGTTGACGAAGAAATGAAAACGGTTGTGGCGAAGAGAATTAAATCAGCCGTTAACAAAGCAAAAATAGAGGCAAATACTCAAGCAAATGAAATACTTATCCAGACCATGCAAAATATAGCGACAGACTTTGTTTCGGAAACTACAACATCAACTCTCAAAATAGAGGACGAGAAATTAAAGGGTAGAATTATAGGTAGAGAAGGAAGAAACATAAGAGCGTTTGAAGCTGCAACAGGAGTTGACGTAATTGTTGATGAATCTCCAAATCACGTTGGAATATCATCTTTTGATCCACTTAGAAGGGAAATTGGATGCCTGTCAATGAAAAAACTTCTTTCAGATGGCCGTATACATCCAGGTAGAATTGAAGAAGTCGTTAATAAAGTAAAAAGAGAGATTGCGGAAGAAATCTTAAAGAATGGGAAAACCCTTGCGGAGGAAGCTGATTGGCCGGATATTCCAGCTGATTTTATTAAATTACTTGGGAAAATGAAATACAGAACAAGCTATGGACAAAGCTTATCTGGGCACACCAAAGAAGTAATGCAAATCGGCCAACAGCTGGCAGTTGAAACTGGTGCCAATGTTGAGCTTGTAAAAAAAGCATGCTTGCTACACGACGTCGGTAAACTGTTAACACAGAAAATAAGCAAACCACACCATCATATTAGTGGTGACCTTGCAAGGAAATATGGACTCAACAACAAATTGGTGAACGCAATTGAAGCTCATCATGGTGATATCGAGCCAAAATCAGTTGAAGCAGTATTGGTTCATATAGCAGATGCCATATCAGGTGCAAGACCCGGTGCAAGAAAAGAGTCATATGAGCAATATATCAAACGTGTCCAAGCCCTGGAAGATGTCGCACATAAGGTCGGCAAAGATAAAGTGGCGGAAGTCTATGCTATACATGCTGGTCGCGAAATCAGAGTAATAGTAAAACCAACAAACATAAACGATGATGGAACTGTTATTCTTGCAAGAAAGATAGCGAAAGAAATAGAGAAAACCCAAACATATCCTGGCAATATTCAAGTGGTTGTTATAAGAGAGACTAGAGCAACAGACACAGCTAAGTAAATGAAAATACTATTTATTGGAGATATTTGTGGAAGAAACGCAAGAACCGCTTTGTGCAAATACCTTCCACAAATAAAACAACAGAACGGCATTGATATCACAATTGCAAATGTGGAAAATGCCTCACATGGCAGAGGAGCCAGTATTAAAGCAATAAAAGAATTACAAAGTGCAGGAATAGATGCATTTACTTCTGGAAATCACATTTGGAGACATCCCGATTATCAGGAAATTCTTGAAAATTCTTACTACAACACCATACGCCCAATAAATTACCCAGAAGACGTATATGGAACTGGGTCAATAGTTGTTAATAATAACGGTAAACGACTTCAAATTATTAATATTATGGGCGTGGATTTAATAAACGAGAGAACATTATCTGAACCATTTCGATATTTCGATAGCTTCCTTGAAAAAATCTCTTATGCCAACATTGACGCAATACTTGTTGATTTCCACGCCGAGGCTACCTCTGAAAAAAAAGCCTTTGGCTATTATTTCGACAGTAGCGTCAGCGTAATTGTTGGTACACATACCCATGTCCAAACCGCCGATGAAGAGATCCTTCCCAATGGCACCGCATATATAACTGATGTGGGTATGACAGGACCTAAGGACTCAATTCTATGGACTCAAAAGGATATAATTTTTAACAGAATGAAATATCCTTACGGCAAAAGATTTGAGATATCCTCAGACAAAAATATTGTTTTTAATGCCGTGATCGTGGAGACCAAAAGTCCCCATAAGGCTTCACATATCCAAAGATTAAATTCTGTATTAAAGATATAGTTACCCTAGACTTGTTCACTAAAAGTTCCCCCTATTCTTGACAATTTACAACTTTTAGGCTACCCTTGGTTGTAAAAGCTCGTAGATATACGAATTTTTATAACAAAACAAGAAAGGAGGTAGCTGATATGACCAAGACAGAATTAGTCAAAGCCGTTGCAGTAGCAACAGGTTTATCATTGAAAGCATCTCAAGGTGCAGTTGATGCAGTTTTCTCAACTATTGTTTCCGAACTTAAGAAAGGTAACGACGTAAAAGTCATGAATTTCGGTAAGTTCGTAACTGTAGATGTTGCCGCGAGTGTAAGAATGAACCCAAAGACAAGAGAAGTCGTTAATGTTCCCGCACACAAGGCAGTCAGATTTAGAGTTAGTAGCGTTCTTAAAAGAGATATAAGATAACTCACCAAAAGGAGGTGAAATTCTTTATTGAATTTCCCTCTTTTTTGTTAATAATGACTTCTATCGTTCAATCTCATATTGTAAAGAATTTCTTTTTATTATATTATGTTAGTAAACATTTTAAACTCGTAATTAAATGAAAGGGAATATCGTAGTTTTTGAGCCCGACACCCTTGTAGAGAAAATTCTTTGTCACAGTCTCAAGTCGTATTCCTCATGGCACATATCTTACTGTAAAAACTTTAAAGAATTCAATCATAAGCTTCTTTCAACAAATGTCTCTTTGGTTATTCTATCACGAAATCTTCCCCAAAAAAACGCACTAGATCTAAGTAACTATATAAAGAGAATTAACCACGCTATTGGTATAATAATAATTTCAGACTATATAAATAGTGTCTTTATAGAAAATGCATATAAAATAGGTGTTGATCATGTAATTAAGAAACCATTCTTTCCTAACTCTTTTTTATGGCAATGTATAAATCTTTTCAAACGAACACAACAACAAAGCTTATACGTTGCGGAGAGTACAAAGCCACCTAGTTATACCCCTTTGTATCGCGAGAGATTTATATCGGAATATGATGTATTGATCGATTTGGAAACTGGTGCCGTATCTCAAAGTGGGAAGAAAACTAGTCTTCTTGGAACAAAAGAGTCAAGACTTATGTCGATTTTGTACCAAAACTTATATGATCTAGTTAGCCATCAAAAAATTAAAGAACTCGTCTTCCACGATATTACCACACCTAGAACAACCCTTACTACACTTGTCAAACGCTTAAAAGTAAAAATTCAGAAAACGAACACATTTCAAATAAAGAACATTCATGGG
>Ga0190315_1001348_pt1 | contig 10109 bp, 9 predicted proteins | sample 48701101_MG_FD_161673 | JGI IMG/M metagenome (GOLD analysis project Ga0190315, IMG submission 161673) | Hydrothermal vent sediment bacterial communities from Southern Trench, Guaymas Basin, Mexico - 4870-11-0-1_MG | ecosystem: Environmental > Aquatic > Marine > Hydrothermal vents > Sediment ...
AAAAAATTAATCGAATTGAGGCGGCGAAAGATATTTTCGATCTCCGCAATCCGCCTTCCATGGAGTTTGAAAAACTTGCCGGATACCCAAACAGATTCTCCATCCGCATTACACGAAAACACAGATTGGAATTCGAGATAGAATTTGAAGATGAACAGCGGACCTTCGGCCGTGTTTTGATGGTCAATGTATCGAAACATTACGAATGAGGTGTAGCAATGGCCAGATATCAACCGTTTATAAATCTCGGACCCGGTGATTCCATCAAGGAGGAGCTGGAATATTACGAATGGGACCAGAAGACCCTGGCAGAGATCCTTGGCAAGACGGAAAAGCATATCAGCAGCCTGCTCAATAATAAAACGGTTATAACCTTTGACATGGCCTGTCAGTTAAGCGCCGTCTTCAAACAAAGCCCGCAATATTGGCTCAATCTCGACACTCAATACAGACTTAGGCTTCAGGAAGACGCAAAAAATGGTGAAACCGCAGCTAAGGCGCTTATCTATCGATATATGCCGGTGCGGGAGCTGCGAAAACGTGGATATCTCCCCCGGGCCAGGGAAGCCCTTATAAAAGCGGTTAAAGACTTTTGGGGCATGGAAGAACTTGATTTCGGTTTCCTTGAAAAACGAGCTGCAGTCAGTCTCAAAAAATCTGAAAATTATCGCCAATTCAATCCGTACTATGCGTTAACATGGCAGCAAATCGCCCAAAATTACCTGCGGGACAAATCGCCGGAAAGACCTTATAGCAGAGCGACTTTGCTTGCCCTGGCCTCCAACATCCCTGCCCTTTCAACAGAACCTGAAGGCGTGAAAAATTTTCTAAACAGACTTGCCCAATGCGGTGTCATCTTTGCAGTGCTACCACACCTGCCCAAAACCTACACGGACGGGGCCGCCTTTTGGATCAAAAATCATCCTGTCATACTCTACACCTGCCGTCAGGACAGGATTGACAATTTCTGGTTCACCATGGCCCATGAAATCGGCCATGTCGTGCTGCATGGAGATCAAAGGAATTCACTTTTCATTGACAGTCTTGAATATCTTGATCTTTCCAATGCAAAAGAAAAGCAAGCGGACGATTTTGCCGCAAAAATACTCAAAAGCGAAGAGGTCCTGACTGCTTTTTCCACAACCAGACGTATTTCCGAAATTAAAATCCGGCATTGCGCCGAACGATTTGGACTGCACCCTGCCATCGTCCTGGGCTGTTTGCAGCATCATGGCAGGGCCAACTACAAGACATTGCATAAATTAAAACCAAAGGCGTCATCCATGTTGCCCGACGATTACAAAATGAAATAAGAGGAGATGTGGAAGAGATGTGGATAATTGACATCAGGCACTGGCTTAATGAACAGAAGAACGGACCGGCTGTGCCTCAACTGAAGTTAAAAGTAAGAAAACTGGCGGAGATCATAACCTATGCAACGTTATGTGACCGTGGTCTGGACACTGGAAAAGCGCCGAGATGCTGGCGGCGGCCAAAAAGAAAACCCTGTAAAGGCATTTTACAGATTCAATTTGAGATAGACGGCCGGATACACTGGTTCTGCCCCGAGTGTGGTGATGAAGGACTTATCGACGGTTGGCAGGGATTGATATGGGACATGAGATGAACCTTATTGGGACAGGCGTCGAAAAAGGTAATTATTTATTTTTATCTTGATATTTGCATTTTCTATGCAATAATAGGCGCTAAATTAGTTCTAAGGGGCCTGCCATGCTTATTCAATTTAGCGTCACCAATTATCGATCTTTCCTTACAACCCAGTCGCTTACACTGACAGCCAATAGCGCCACTGAATTGCAGGAAGAGAACACTTTTATCTCACCTGTATCGAATTTGCCGCGCCTTCTTCGCTCCGCCGTCGTTTACGGTCCAAATGCCGCCGGCAAAAGCAATCTGGTCCAAGCCATCGCTTTCATGAAAAAATTTGTCTTGTCATCAGCCAAAGAAAGCCAGGAAGGTGAGAAAATTGATGTAACGCCGTTTCTGTTTAATAGGGAAGGCCGGGGAAACCCTTCCGAGTTTGAAATTCTGTTCATCCATGATGGCTTCCGTTATCAGTATGGTTTTGCTGTAAATTCCGAGAGAGTAACCGGGGAATGGTTGTTTGCTTATCCTGAAGGCAGGGCGCAAAAGTGGTTTGAACGTAATTACAATCCCGAGACCCAGAAGGATATCTGGTATTTTGGTCCCAAATTCACCGGCCGCCGCAAGGTATGGCAGGAGGCAACCCGAAGCAACGCGCTCTTTCTTTCAACCGCCATTCAGTTGAACAACGAACAGCTTAAGCCGGTATTCAACTGGTTCGCCCACAAGCTGGTTGTACTGGGTGAAGGGGAAGGCATTGATGCTGGATTCAGTGCCAATGAATGTGAAGAGGAAAAGAAAAAAAAGAAGATTCTCAAATTTATGAATGCGGCCGATTTGTCTATTACAGATATCTCTTTGGAAAAGAAGGAATTTTCCATGGAGGATCTGCCCTCCGATATGCCTCAAAATATTAAGGAAGAAATCGCTAAAGATCTTAAAGGAAAGAAACTGATCCGGCTGCTTTTCATGCATCCATCTTCTGATAACGGCGAGGATGTATCGCTTGAATTCACAGAAGAATCCGCCGGGACCCGCAAGCTTTTTGCCCTGGCAGGCCCATGGCTGGATGTCCTGGAAAAGGGCCTCGTTTTTTTTGTGGATGAACTGGATACAAGTCTGCATCCTCTCTTGGTCCGGTTTCTTTTGAGCCTCCTGCATAATCCAGAAACGAACCGGCACAATGCACAGTTGGTTTTTGCCACCCATGATACAACGGTCCTGGATCAAACCCTGTTGCGCAGAGATCAGGTGTGGTTCCTTGAAAAGGATGAAGAAAATGCCAGCAGACTCTATCCACTCTCAGATTATAGACCACGTAAGGGCGAAGCCCTGCAAAAGGGCTATTTATACGGCAGGTATGGGGCCTTGCCTTTTACAGGAGAATTGAGGTTTTAATGGGTACGGACAACCTGTTTCACAGACGAAAAGAGCGCAAGGCTGAATCGCTGCGCCGCCGACAAGCGATGAAGGCCCCTTATGATGTCGTGCTTATCGTCTGTGAAGGGGGAAAAACCGAGCCCAACTATTTTAACGAATTGAAAAAGGCCTTCCGGTTGAGCAATGCCAATATCAAAGTTTGTGGCCTGGGGTCCGATCCTCTCAGCGTTGTGAATTTCGCCATTGAAGCTTTTCGAGAGGAACCGGAATTTGACCGTGTCTATTGCGTCTTTGACCGTGACAGGCATACGACATATCCGGCGGCACTGGATAAGATTCGTCACATCCGCCTTGGCAGAAAAAGCAAAATTTTTGCCATTCCTTCGGTTCCCTGTTTCGAGTTCTGGCTATTGCTGCATTTTACACACACTACCAGACCGTTCGATGCCCCTCCCGGTGATTCCATCTGTTTCACGGTTATCGAAGAATTGAAGAAATACCTTCCCGTATACCAAAAAGGAGACCAGGATATCTTTAATAAAACACGAGATAAACTGGATGAGGCTATTATAAATGCCCGCCGCGTCAAGCAATTCCATCAAACTTCCGGGACCAAGAATCCTTCTACCGAGGTGCATACCCTTGTGGAATACCTGCGGGATTTGAAGAAGGAATAAAGGATGCCAACCCCGTCAAAAAAATTAAGGAGTGACCATGGCCCAGACCCTTTTCAAACGTGTAGACACCACTGTTGAGTATCTTGTCGCAGCAGTGGATCAGGGGGTTATCGGTCTGCCGGATATTCAACGGCCATTTGTCTGGTCCACTACCAAGGTCCGCGACCTGTTCGATTCGATGTTTCGCGGCTACCCTGTGGGCTATCTTCTCCAATGGGCCAACCCGGAAGCACCGGGGCATATCAGGCAGATCGGGACCAGAGGCCACGGCCAGGACCAAGCCACTACCCTTATTATTGATGGCCAGCAGCGGTTGACATCCCTTTATGCGGTTATGAAAGGCAAACCCGTGATGGATAAAAACTTTCAGGAAAAGCGGATCGGTATTGGTTTTAATCCTTTGCAGAGCCGGTTTGAGGTCGCCTCCGCCCCCATACGACGGAGCCCGGAGTGGATTGCCGACATTTCAGAGGTATTCATAAGCGGGGCGAGCGCATATGGCATAATCGAAGGATTTCTGCGCCGCCTTGCGGAAAGCAGGGAAGTATCCGACAAGGATAAGGACCGGGTTGCCACCAATATTGAACAACTTCTCAAACTGCGGAATTACCCGTTTTCCGCTCTTGAGATCAGTGCGGATGCCGACGAAGAACAGGTGGCGGATATCTTTGTCAGAGTCAACAGCAAGGGCCAGAATCTCAAACAGGCTGATTTTATACTGACCCTGCTTTCAGTTTTCTGGGAAGAAGGCCGTGCCGAATTAGAGGACTTTGCAAAACGTTCTAGAATTCCGCCAAAATCCGGAGACGGACCGTCACCTTTCAACCATCATATCGAACCTGATCCTGACCAGCTCCTCAGGGTCGGAGTCGCGGTCGGACTCAGGCGGGCTCGTTTAAAATATGCCTATCAATTTCTGCGGGGAAAAGATGTTGAAACCGGCACATACACAACGGAAATCCGGGAGGCGAATCTGGTGCGATTAAAGAAAGCCCAATCTCGCGTCCTGAATCTGACCCGCTGGCATGAATATCTCACCTGCCTGGTATCAGTGGGATTCCGAAGCGGCAGGCAGATTTCTTCCAAAATCGCCTTGCTTTACTGTTATACATTTTTTCTCATTGGCCGGGATGAATATCATGTGGACCCGGCAAAATTACGTCGGTTAATCGGCAGGTTATTCCTGATGGTCACTCTGACCGGACGTTATTCCGGCTCCCCGGAGTCGGTGATGGAAGAGGACCTGGCCCGGCTTCGTGGCGTGGAAACCCCCGAACAGTTTACGTCGATTCTGGAAAAACTGATTGACGACAACCTTACCCATGATTTCTGGGAAATATCACTGCCGAATGAGCTGGAAACTTCAAGTACTACAGCCGCAGTGCATAACGCGTATCATGCGGCGCAAAATATCATAGGCGCACGGGCGTTGTTTTCAACGGTCAAGGTGTCTGAATTGATGGATCCGACCCTGACCTCGCCGCGCTCAGCTCTTGAACTTCATCACCTTTTCCCAAAAGGCTTTCTGAAAAAAATAGATATCACTGCAGTCCGAGAAACTAACCAGATCGCCAACTATGCCCTTATTGAATGGGGCGACAACAACGCTATCAAGGACCGGCACCCGGCAGAATACGTGCCGGAATACGAAAGACGTTTCACATCCGATGAGGTTGCGGACTTTTACCGGGGCAACGCACTTCCCGACCAATGGTATCACATGGATTACTTTGATTTCTTAACCGCACGGCGGAAACTGATGGCCGATGTTATTAAGAGGGCGTATGAACGACTGGCATGATGAAGGATGGCAGACAACTTCCGAGTACGGATAGTAAAGATCCAGAAACCCTAATGTCGCGGATCGTGGTAAGTTATTCCCATTACTTTCAAATTGATGAATGAAAAATCTATGGATGTAAACACAATAAATGAGATTTTGGAGTTTCTCGAAATTGACTTTCGATCTTCCGAGAGACTCCCATGTTCTGGACAAAGAGAAGTTTTTCTGGCCGAGCAAATCTCTACCTCCCAAAAATGTATTTTGAAAATTTGTTCGTATGTTCCGGTGAGGGTTGCAAGAATTCAGCGAGAAATAAGAATTTTAAAGAATCTCGATTCAGATTATTTTCCAGATTTTTTATATCAATCCTTCATAACAGACCAAATGTTGGAGGATTTTTACGATAACTTTGATCCCCGCTCCAACAAGCAAAGGGTTGAGGAACTAAGATCAATGAGGCTGAAAGCGTTTCTGCTTACTGTGGAGGAATACATTGAGCACATAAGCTGGGCTGATTGCATCGGCGAGCTTAAAAAGGAACAAAATCTCGTAAATTTTTTAATCCATATATTCAAAGCCCTTTCGCTCTTGTGGAGTCTTAAAATTGTGCATCGGGACTTAAAACCTGAAAATATATTGGTAAAAGAAGATCTTCGCCCAGTCATTATCGACTTGGGTATTGCGAAAAGCTTTAGAGATGGAACAATGGACCTCACTCACTATGCATTCCAAACACCGTGTACGCCAAGATATGCTGCCCCGGAACAACTCACGAACAGCAAAACCGAAATCACTTACAAGACAGATCAGTTCTCTGTTGGTGTAATAGCATATACAATATTGGCTGGCCGTTTTCCATACGGGGATGAATTGGAAATTGGAGTTGAACGAGTAGTAGGCAATCTTGTGGCTGGGCGAGTAGAAGATTTAAAAAAATACAATGACACCACAAATGATAAGCTGGCATCACTGATTCATAAGTTAATTCAGGTAAAACCGTATAAGCGGTTCAGGAATGCAGATACAATCTTACAAAAATTATATGAAATAAAGGGTGCGGTGGCATGAAAGTCTTTCATCAAGCAGGACATCGAACTATATGGAATCTGCAAAGTTTTCGTGAAGACAATACTGGCGACGGGGTTATATTCAGCCCAGTACATTTTGCTTCCGAAAGACTTGAACTGACAGTGGAACAAGAGATCAAGGAGGTCAGTCTGTTTGACCCGCAATTTTATGTCCCTGATTCCCAAAAGTCAAAGCTCCACAGTTATGATTTTTTCCCTGAAAAGATTATGAATGGCTTTTTAACCAACGATTATGAGGCAGTAGCATATGAAGCGGCAGAGTTGTGCCTTGATTTTCAGGTAAGAAATGATTTTGAGTCAATTATTATCCCTGCAAGATATTTTCCCGAATTAATATCAGATTATGTCACCCAACAAAAAAAACATTTTGTTGATCCGTTTTTGGCTGCAGTGGAAAGAGAAAACATTGACAAGAAAGTCTTTCTCACTCTGCCGATGACAGCAATGATGTTAATGGATGAGGAATTTAAAACAAATCTTTTAAATTGGGTAACAGCCTATCCGGAAATAGATGGTGTTTATCTATTGGTTAATTTCAATGAACCAACCAAACAGTTACAAAATTTCGCTAAGTTTAAATCTTATTTAGAATTTATTCAGGGTCTGATGGAAGCGGAACTATCTGTCATTTGCGGCTATTGCAATACCGAAGGCATAATCGTTGCAGTCTTGGACGTTTACGCGGTTACTATTGGCGCATATGAAAATACCAGAGGATTTTCGATTGATAAATTTTTAGAAAACGACCAAGAGAGAAGGGGGCCAGCGCCTCGTATCTATTTACCAAAATTACTCAACTGGGTCCGTTGGGATACGGCTGAGGAAATAAGGGAAGATCTTCCTGGTCTTTGGGAAAAAATATATACCCCAACAGAGTACTCCGAAGAAGTCGTTGCAAGTGGCCAAAGGCCTCATTTTTCACAACCATTGCTTTATAAGCATCATTTCAAACTACTGGCAGATCAATATAGCGAAATTAGAGGGTTATCAATGTCTGACAGGATAACTCTACTGCAGGAGAAAATAATTGAGGCAAGTAAACTTTATGAGGAAATTGAAGATAATAGGGTGATTTTTTTTGATTCGAACTGCAAAGGGGAACATCTACCGGTCTGGAATCGCATTCTCAGACATTTGCGCACTGCTCTTTAAAGTAACTATATGCGACTTCATTTACCCGCAGGTAAGAATAGGTCTTTTTAACTTCCTGTCTTGTGGGCATATGATGGACTTTATAGCTATCGTGGTTCATAGTCATGAGGCCAATATTATATTTTCTGAAAAGAGCAATATTCTTGAGGGCGGGGCGGGATTTACTTTCATCAAGCAACACATAGGAGTTGTGTGAAAACCTCTTGTAACGGTGGGCCTGTTGCAATGCTCTTTGCCAGTTTTTCAACTTGGCTTCAATTGCAATAACGGAATCTGTAATCGGTTTATACTTTTTTATGATTTTGTATTTGTCCCTTTCCAATGGCTGGAGGAAACCTGCCTCGGCATATTCTTGCAGTTGCTTTGACGCCGTTTTTCGCGAGACCCGATAAATTGTCATGAAACCCGCAAGATCTATGATAGACCCAGTCTCAAAGCTTGTAAGAGGACTGATCCAGTTAAGATTGATAGTTTCTCTGATCGTACTTTGGGAAGGATGAGCCCGATAGGTGCCTAGCACGAGATCGGCGATACCATATTGACTATTGAATTCCTCGACGAGGAAAAAACGGGAAATGGACCTGTCGAAAAGATCAGAGAGGAACAGCTTTGAAATCCTCTTGAAAGCATTTATAAGCTCTTGTTCAGTAGAAAACATGGCAGATGGGCAAGATATATCCTAAATTCCCGAGTTATTGTAACGAGGCGGGAGGCGCGATACCCATTTGAGAATACAGCTCCTCCTGTCGTTTGGTGACCTCCCCAACTTGTAGCCGTCGGCCCGGGGCTTCAAAACATTCGATGAGGTCAAACTCATCCAGGACTTCATGCAGCGTATACTTTTTGAACAGGTTGTTCTCCTGCATCCTTCTGGTAATGTAGGAGAGGAAAATCAAAGCTATAAATTGCACAAAGAGTTTGCCGTCCAGGCTTTTTTCTGAGGATACAGCCACACGGCGCAGATTCAGACGTTCTTTGAGATTATTGAAAGCTTTTTCCACAAGGTCCTTGTTGCGGTAAGTCTCCAGGGCACCTACGGCATCCTTTATATCATTGCTCAAGAGAGCGAAATAACCGTAATAGCGCTTGGCCTCTTGCATCGCCTCTGATTTGGCTGTGACCGTTATGCCACGTACGGGAGTGTTCTTGACTTCGAAATATCTGGCATACTGTTTTTCATGTTCCGGATGACGCTGGTCGCTTTCCAGTTCCCTTTGCAGTTCGGCCATTTTTGTGTTGAAGGTGATTTCTTTTTCCAGGGCCCGTTCCGGGGAGAAGAAAAGATGGAGATACATCCGGCGTTTGCCTTTAATTGTATCTTTTTTGTAAGGACGATCCTGGCTGTAATCCCAGTCAATGGGAAGTGAGTAGGCATAAAGCTGGTAATCCTGGCTGAAATAACGCCAATCCCGCATCTTATCCCGGACGGTATCAAGATGGGATCTTACCTGTTTCAGGGATAATTTTGCCGCGATCAGGAATTTCATGTGATGCTTGTACAGGTCGTTTATATTGGCTGTACTGTAAAACCCCCGGTCCAGGACCACCTTGAATTTTTTGTAGCCCAAGGTGTTCATGTCGGCCAGTAATCTTTTCAGGGTCTTGACATCGGGGATGTTGCCAGCCAGCTTGCGGTAATAAAAAGGCAGGCGGGATTGCTGACCGAAAAGCAGGGTCAGGTTGATCTGCGGCAATGGTTCATGATCCTTGTTTTTGCCGTAACGAACTTGTCTGAGGCATTTCGAATAACTGGACACGGAAGTGGTGTCGTAGGCCAGGTATTCTTTTTCCACCCGGCGTTTGCCCTGGAGGTGAAAAAACCGTTGTCTGGCATCCTCGGAAATAGAGGTGAACAATTCACTGCTTCTCTGGGAGGCAATGATTTCACCATAGGGATGCCGATGGGTGGCGGCCCAGCGGGGAAACCGGCTGAGTGAATTTTTATCTTCCAGGATCAGGTAATAGGCAAGGGACAGGATTTTTTGGTAACTGTCGGGAAAGCATTTTTTTAAATCTTCAACCACACCTGTCTCTTGTCCGATGCGGTCAAACAGGTAGGTGGCGCCATAAAAGCTCCGGATTGTCATCGTAATGGGCGTAGAGCCTTGCCTGGTCTTGCCCGTGGCCGGTGTTCTTTTGCGGGTTGGAACGATTTCTTTTGTTTCGGGGTCAACTTTACCAATGCACCTGCGCCGGGCCCGGGACTGCTGCTTTTCTTTGTCCCAGCGGGAGATCGATTCGTATACATAGGTAACCCCGGTCTTCTTGTTTGTCTGGTAGACAATGGCGGCCATACGCAATCTCTCCTTCCTCGTTACAACAATATAATATATAACGAGGAATGCTGCAAGAGAAAAATGCGTTTGTTTCTTTATTTTCATGGCTTTATGCTAATTTCATCGTTACAAATTCCGGGAATGCAGG
>Ga0190315_1001349_pt1 | contig 10101 bp, 12 predicted proteins | sample 48701101_MG_FD_161673 | JGI IMG/M metagenome (GOLD analysis project Ga0190315, IMG submission 161673) | Hydrothermal vent sediment bacterial communities from Southern Trench, Guaymas Basin, Mexico - 4870-11-0-1_MG | ecosystem: Environmental > Aquatic > Marine > Hydrothermal vents > Sediment ...
AGAGTGTAGGCATGGCGAGTGGTGCGGCACTGAAGGCAGCGCTGTTATCAGAACGAACGGAGCCGATTCCGGGACAGGAGGAGCATAAATATATAGAAGTTGAGCCGGGAGCAGAGCCGAAGGTGGGGGTTTTTATATGCGATTGTGACGGTGAGGTATCGAAGACGGTGGATATACCAGCGGTTGCGGAGCGTGTGAAAGGTTTGCGGGATGTCGTGTTCGTGAATAGTGATACGAAGACGGTGAGTGAAGCGCTTGCGGCGCTGGAGAGCGGGATAGTGGACCAGGGCTTGAATAGAGTTGTATTTGCGGGCTGTTCACCGCGTGAGTATGAGGATATAATAAGAGAGGTGTGTGCGAAGGCGGGCTTGAATCCGTATCTGGTGGAGCTAGTGAATCTGAGGGAGCAGTGTGCATGGGTCTTTGATAAAGAAGCGACGGATGCGGCATTTGATATATTGAGGATGGCGGTAGAGCGAGCGAAGCAGCTAGAACCCATACCGGTAGAGCGGTATCCAGTGATAAAGAAGGCGCTGGTGATTGGCGGAGGGATTTCGGGCATGAATGCGGCACTGGATATTGCTGATGCGGGCTATGAGGTGTATTTAGTGGAGAAGGGTGCGGAGCTCGGTGGTGGTCTGCGAGATATGGGCGAATTGCCGGGCGGTGTGAGCGCTTCTGAGTTATTGAAAGGGTATATTGAGAGAGTAGAGAGCAATGAGCGGATAAAGGTGTATAAGAACGCGAGGGAGGAGGATATAAGAGGCAGAGCGGGTTCGTTCAAGGCGCGAATAGTGGGCGAAGGCGTGGATGAGGAGATAGAATTCGGTGCGTGTGTGATAGCAACGGGTGCGAAGGAGTTTGTGCCTGAACGCTACTATGGGTATGGCAGCGATAAGAAGGTGCAAACATTGCGGGAATTTGCGAAGAGTGTAAAAGGTAAAGTAGAAGGGAAAACAGTAGTGATATTACAGGATGTGGGACCTGAGGATGTATATAGTTCGAAGACAACCAGCATAGAAGCAGTGAGTGCGGCGTTGAGGATAAAGGATGCGAATCCAGATGTTGAGGTGTATTTCCTGTATAAGGATGTGAAGACGTATGGTAAGTGGGAAGCGCTATACAAGGAAGCGCGAGAGAAGGGAGTGTTATTTATAAGATATGAGAAGCCGCCGGAGTATAAGAATGGGGTATTGTCGGTATTTGATGTGATATTGAATGACGAGTTGCAGATAAAGCCGGATATGATGGTGCTGGCAGTGCCGATGGTGCCTGCGGAGGATAACGAGCGGTTGAGTGAGATGTTCAAGATACCACTGAAGAAAGGGTTCTTCATGGAGGAGCAGGAACGTCCGAAGATGGTGTTAACGCCGGTGGACACGGTGAATGAGGGTGTGTTCGTCTGTGGTGCGGCGGTGTATCCGGCAATGTTGGATGAGTGCATAGCGATGAGCAGTGCAGCGGCGTCGAGGGCGTGTGTGCTGCTGGCGAAAGATTCCATGGAGACTCCTGCAGTTACTTCGGTCGTTGATGAACTGATATGTTCGGGCTGTGGCGTGTGTGTGGATATATGCCCGGTGCAGGCGATAGAGTTGACGGAGGAGTCGGTGCCGGTGGTTACGTTCGGTGTGGAGACGGTGATAGAGGGTAAGAGGCGTGTTGCGAAGGTCGGCGATGGGTGCATAGGCTGTGGCAGTTGCGCATCATATTGCCCATCGGGTGCGATGTCGTTGAAGCATTTCCGCGATAAGCAGGTGTATGCTCAGCTGGATTATGCGATATAATGCATAATCCACTGGGCAGTGGTTTTTTTATTTTGAATAATAGGGATATAGGTAAGATAAAAAGTTCTTTGGACAGGTTGTTTGAGAAAAAGAACGGAGATTCAAAAGGAAGAAAGGGAGGAAAATCGAGGAGATGGGAGATTCATTCAGAGGATGTATATGCGGAGTAGTTCGGATACCACTGTGCTTGTAGAAAAATTACAAACCCAAGAAAGGAGAGAAGTTGGATATGTCAAAAGAGCACACGAAAATGATGGTTTCCACAATTATTCTACACGCTCGATACCACTAAAATGTAAGGATATACAGAGTCGGGTTTGGATTTATAAATTTGAAGTGATATAGAAGTTAATATGAGAAAGGCGGAAATAATAGAGGTTAGAAACGAAAGGGAGAGGATTAAAATCTTTTTTCCTTATAACCCAGATCACATCGCAAAGATAAAGACTATCGGAGGCTACAAATGGCATGCAGAAGGAAAATACTGGAGCATTCCATGTTCTGAGCTTGAAAGGCTTTTATTAGTTTTTGATGGTGAAAAACTCGATGTAGATCCATCAGTATGGCTCGATGGGCTTGAAAAGGAGCTTGCTGCGAGGAAGTACAGTCCAAGGACGATAGAGGCTTATATTCATTACAATGAAGAATTTCTGAAGTTTTCTGGCAAAAATCCCCATGAAGTGGAGAATGACGATGTGAAAGACTATCTATTTCACCTCGTAGGGGAAAAGGAAGTTTCTACATCCACTTTGAATACAGCGATCAACGCATTGAAGTTTTATTATGGGGAGGTTTTGAAGCGAAGGTTTGCTTACGAGATAAAGAGGCAAAAGAAGGATAAGAAGCTTCCTGTTGTTCTGAGTCATGAAGAGGTTTCAAGGATCCTGTCTTCCGTTACCAACGTCAAGCACAGGCTGATATTGATGCTTATATATTCAGCGGGGTTAAGAGTGAGTGAAGTGGTGAAGTTGAAACCTGGGGATATTGACGCTGAGAGGAAGTTAATTCACATAAAAGGTGGGAAGGGTAGGAAAGACAGGTATACGATGCTTTCTGAGGTGGTGATGGAGACGATAAGGAGGTACCTGAAAGAGTATGGTCAATCAAAATGGTTATTTCCGAGCCAGGATAAGGAGAAGCACATAACAACTCGGACAGTTGAGAAGATATTCTCAAATGCCTGCAGAAAGGCAAACATCAAGAAGAACGCCACTGTTCATTCTCTCAGACATAGTTTCGCTGCACATCTACTGGAAAGCGGTACAGATCTTCGGTATATACGGGAACTACTCGGGCATAAAAGTTCGAAGACGACTGAGATATATACGCATGTAAGTAATAAGAATATAGGTAAGATTAAAAGTCCACTGGATAGCTTACAGATAAACGGAGGAGAAAATGATTGAAGATGGAGGAGTTCGACCAGAGGGATGTATATGCGAACTATGTTCGGATATATCGACAAATTATAGGGATATGCGAAGTGGGTTCGGATATAAGTTGTTAGGCGAAATGGCATGATAGCAATTAACTTTAAGAGAGGAGGAGTTAGATGGAGCTTGTTTCTGCACTCGTAGCGATTGGGAAGCTGTTTGTTGATGTGACGAAGGAGATCAGGACAGCACTTCAAGAACGGAAAAAAGACGCTATAAATCCCATAGAATTGGGCAGTTTGTTAGCACTCTATGGTTCTGCAACTAGGTTGGGTGGTTATTCCGCCGAGATCAGGCGTATTGTTGGACTTGATCCTAGTGAAATAGGTAAGAATGAGGAGCAGTTTTTAATCCAGTTTTTTAGAGAAATCCATTTTTTTGGTGAAAATTTGAAGAATATGAATTTATGCGTTATTGACATTTATTATCCAGGGCTTGGTGAAAATTTGTGCAGAGTGATTCGGCATGAGATTAATGTACTCAGATATTTTGAGAGCAAGCTTGTGCCTGCCTACAACATAAACACTCAAGAAATTCCAAAGATATTGCATTTATTTCTAAGCCATTATAACGGTTATTTAGGCCAGTGGGAAAATGAATTTTATTTGCAACGTCGCATTACAACTTACATGGGATTCGAGGAAGATATTGTAGAAGGCATTCTAGACGATGTTGAATTGCGTAAGGCACTTGTTTCATTGACATACGCTTTAGACGAGTGTCGCATCATGATTGCTAACATAGTACGGGAGAATTGGGATTTCAAAGAACTAATAGGAACGAGGAAAGTTGATTAGCAAAAAGATAAATATGGCAATGCCACTCCGCCTAACAGAGCGTATCTGGTTTCGGTGCTTCACGCTTTCGCCCGAATTCTCCTTCGGGGGACTTCAGATACGTTCGGGACGTTATATGAAATTCCGAACCCCGCCTCTAAAAACAAAAGGTATTTATCCAGATTTAATTTAACTTATGAAAGGAGAAACCACTATGAAAAGTGAAATAAAAATCTATGAGCAGGGATTAGAAGAATATCCAAAGACAAGTGCAGTTATAGGTAATTTTTTTTATGATTTTGTGGATTGCTTTAGGAACTATAGCCTGTTGGTTAGTATATCCGTTAATTGCTTGGCTTTACCTTGCTTTTGCAATAATAATGGTTTTTATTGTTCTAAGAAAGTTAGTTTGCACAAATTGTTATTATCACGATAAATGGTGTAATATTGGTTGGGGGAAACTATGTGCATTGTTTTTCAAGAAAGGAGATGTCGAGAAATTCAGCGCAAGTTCGGGTATAAAAATTGCGCCACTCGTCTATGGTTCATTTACTCTGATTCCTCTCATCCTCTTGGTAATCTCAATGCTCAAGGGGTTTTCTCTATTTAAGCTATCTATTCTCATCCTACTTATTTTAATTGGCTTCTATAGTAGCACCATAAGTAGAAAAAAGACCTGTGCAAAATGTAAGATGAGATTAATATGTCCCGGGAGTGCGGTAAAATGAGCAAAGAAGATAAAAACTTAATTGCGTATTGTGGTCTTTACTGTGGAGATTGTCCTATTTATAAAGGGAAAATTGCTGATTTGGCAAGAGATCTCAGAAAAGAATTGAGAGAGGCAAGGTTTGACAAGACAGCAGAAGCTTTATCAAAAAACTCATTCTTTAAGACATTCAACAACTATCCTCAATGCTACGAAGTTTTAGGAGCAATGGTAAAACTCCGCTGTAGAAAGATATGCAAAGATGGTGGAGGGCCGCCTTTTTGTAAAATTAGAAAATGTTGCCAGAAAAAGGGCATTGAGGGTTGCTGGGAATGTGAAGAATTTGAGACATGCGAGAAGTTGGATTTTTTAAAGCCGGGTCATGGAGACGCCCATATAAAAAATATAAGAAAAATCAGCAAACAAGGAACTGAAGAATTTCTTAAAGGGGAAAAATATTGGTATGCAAGACCAAAATGAAAACTTTAGGCGGGGTTCGGAACTCTACGGTTGCTTCGCAACCTTACCCTTCGGGTCATATAACAGCGGATAAAAGGCTTCGCTACGCTACACCCAAATTGCCTTCGGCAACTTCTTTTATCCGCAATACGTTAGGCGAAATCGTGGACTGCGGAGAAATTAGAACCTACAACAATTTGGAGTGATGTGAAAATGATTCACGAGGTTAAAGGAATACCATTTCAATGTATCTGCAAGATTGTTCCTGAATTAGATGCAGATGGTAGGCCAATAGAATATATGCCCCAGTCGAGATATAAGAATAGCACTAATATCCCCCTCCATGAATATGGTTACGGTCCATTCTGCCGATTCAAAGTCCCTAATAAATACAACAGAAAAATGGGGGTTTATATTATTTTAGTGGATAGTGACATAAAATATGTGGGTGAATGCGAAGATCTGGGGATGCGTTTTAACATGGGATATGGTAATATCTCTCCAAAAAACTGTTATGTAGGTGGTCAGCCGACAAACTGTAGGATTAATAGCCTTATTTTGGAAATGTATAAGAGAGGCTCGCAAATTGAACTCTTATTTTATGAAACAAGAGATCGGTTTAATATTGAAAGTACTCTTATTAAGGAACTTAATCCTGAGTGGAATAAAACAGCAGGAAAAGTCTCAAGACCAAGAGACCGTCAAAAAGTATTATATAGAAAGAAATCTTTAGATTTAGAAAAAAGGAGGGTAAGTATGAGTAAATATTACAAGCTGGAAGAATATCTAAGAAGTAGTCAAAAACAAGTTGAAACCTTGAGCTATGACGAAATAGAGAGAATCCTAGGATTTAGATTGCCCTCATCAGCCTACAACCATAGACAATGGTGGGAAAATGGTGGGCATTCTCAAGCAAATTCTTGGTTAAATGCTGGTTGGGAAGTTAGTTCTGTAGAACTTGGGAAGTCTGTAACGTTCAGAAAAGTGGGAAAAGAAAAAACAACTGAAGAATATAGACCTACCCCTAAAGAAATGCCATCTGGAACCAAACCTGTATCGAGGATAGAAGATATTCCAAAATTAATAAAAGAACTTTACCAATTAAAAACAGAGGGTGTAATTACCGAAGAGGAATTTGAAGAAAAGAAGAAGGACTTACTATCCAAATTGTAGTGGTGTGTAAAAATGATACTCCCACAGTCCACGACTCTCCGCTTCGCTTCGGTGCTATCGCACTCGCCTAACAGACGCATATCTGGCTCCGCAACTTCGTTGCTCCGTCCAAATTTCCCCTTCGGGGAACTTCAGATACGCTCGGGACGTTATACGCCATGCCTAAAAATCTTTTGGAGGTGAAAAGAATGAGAATTTATAGCATCAGCATTAGAAACTATCGCCCGTTTAAGGTGTTAGGAGAGACGCGTTTAGGTCCATTGGCAACAATAGTTGGGAAAAATGATGCCGGAAAATCAAGCATTCTACGAGCAATTCAATTATTTTTTGAAGATAAACCTAAAATTGAAAGTGAGGATACCCATGATATGGCCAACCCTGATGAAGATGTAATTATTGAAATTGCTTTTACAGATATCCCAGAAACGATCCAAATAGAGGAGGGAATTGAAACATCATTTCAAGAGGAAATGTTACTCGATCAAGAAGGACGTCTCAGGATTCGGAAAACATATCCACGCAATGACCTTACTAAAGTCAAAATTTCTCTTATTACTTGGGACTTTCAGAATGAACATTTTGCAGGTCTAGTAAACTTAAAAGAACGTGAACTTAACAGCCGGTGCCAACAAGCCGGTATTGATGTCTCAAAAGCAGGACGTGGGTTAACTAATAAAAGTAAAAGAGAAAAACTTCGAGCTAAGGCAAATGAAGCAGGGATCCCACTTGGAGAATTCGAACTCGTTGTTTCTCCAAAAGGAGATCTGTGGAAATGCATTAAGTCACACCTTCCAGATTTTCAATTATTTGAAGCCGAAACAAAAATCAATGTAAGCGAAACATCGTTTCAGAGTCCATTTCGTCCGATAATTAAAATGGCTGCCGAACAACAAGAAGTTGCAGATGTGAGAAGCAACTTTACCGGCGCCATAGAAGAGGCACTTCAGAGAGAAGTTGATAAAATATTTGAACGACTCAAAAGGCATACTAGCGATCTAACAACTCTCAGAGTTAAACCGACTTTTTCGTGGGATAAAGCTGTAAGTATAGATATTCTGGCAAAGGATAATTGCGGAATTGAAAAGCCTCTTGATAAACGTGGTAGTGGAATAAGACGACTTTTAATGGTAGCTTTCTTTCAATATTTAGCTGAAAAACGAGATGAAAGTACATCAAATTTTATTTTTGGGGTTGAAGAGCCTGAAAATAATCTACATCCGGGACTTCAAAGAGAGTTGGCGTATTCTTTTAGGCAACTTGCAGATATGGGGTATCAAATCATTATTACATCGCACTCTCCCGTCTTTGCGGGAGCCTCTCCAATAGAGGATTTGACATTGATTGTACGCGAAGGCGGCGTAGCAAGGTCTATTCGGTCTCCAGACCTTGATACAGGTAAAATTGCAGAAGAGCTTGGCGTCGAACCTTCAGATCAGATAACCGGGTATAAAGCATGTGTTTTTGTGGAAGGTAATGATGACATTATATTTTGGAAAACAGTGGCATCCAAATTAAAAGAAGCGGGGCATATAGAAGCTAATTTTGATGAAAAAGACATCGGGTTTATCCCTGTAGGTGGAAGTAACTTAAAGTATTGGATAGACCTTAGAGCTATGAAGAGATTAAATCGGCGTTTTGCCGTTGTTGTGGATAGCGACCGTAAAAGCCAAACTGACAGCATTCCTCAAAGGAAACTTAATTGGAAAGAACAGTGCAAACGAGAAGGAGGTGTTTTCTTTATTCTTCGAAAGCGTGAAATAGAGAATTATCTCCACCCTAACGTCATTCAAAGATCTGGTAGGACTTTACAACAATATGATGATTTTACAGATATGAAAAAGTTATTTGGAGAAAATGTTATTAAAATTATTGAGGATATGGGGGTAGATGAGATTTTAGAGATGGATAAATATGAAGAGAACGGTGCTACGCATCACGAGCTTAATGAAATTGTTGAAAAACTTCTTAACTTGGTGAGCGAATGAAAGGCACGGCGTATAACAGAGCGTATCTGGCTACAGTGCTCCGCATCTCTGCCAAAATTCCCCTTCGGGGAACTTCAGATACGCCCGGAACGTTGTCCGAAATGCCAGAGCCCACTTAAAAGGGTGTGATAAAAATGAAAACTAGGGAGAGGAATGTAATAGATGCTCTAACACAACTTGCACTTAAGATAAAAAAAGAAATAGATGAAGGTATCTCTCGTAACATACTCCAACCTGAGGAAGAGGTTCACTTTCGATGGAAAGTTAATGAATTTGAATATACTAAAGAAGGAGTAACAAAATCTTCTGCTTCAGGAGAATATATCATCAAAAAATTTTGGTTTAAGGCAACTATTAAAATTGCCGAGGATATCAAAAAAATCTAATGAATATTCTTCTACATTAAAATTATTATCTAACATATTTGGAAAAGAAAGAGTATCTTTTGCATTTGAGCGTTTTGTTCAAAAACTGACTTCGGATTTTTTCACCAGACAAAAACTGAGTGAAGAAGATATTGATCTGTTCGTTACAACTTTTTTAAAAGATTTAAAAGAGAGGAACCCTTAAAGTATGGAGCAAAAGTTGAACTCGATGGGATTGTAATTCTTCCGAAGAGAATCGAATTTAAGATTGGCGATACAATTATCATCTTAAGACAGACCAAAATTGAAGACCTTGAAAAGGAATTTCCTGTATATGGGTTTCCTATGGAACCATATTTGAAAACTCCCTCTGCGATTTTAAATATAGAATTTCTTGGAAGGCAGGCTAATGAGATCCAACTTAAAGTTGAGCAAGCAATCGCAATATTACGACTTTTTAAAGTTGGGAGTGTTAAATACACCTCATACCATATGCACTCAGAATCCATTACGGATGTTATGGCTTCGGGAACGTTAACTGCTGGAGAAGCTGTAAGTGCTTTGGAAAAAAGTCAGATTACAGAAGAAGATGTACAAAAATTGAAAAAATTTTGGCAAGTAATGATAAAAGCTTTACCACCTGGTTTTTATGAGCTTGGAGAAGCGAGGTTAGACCACATAACCATAGCGTATAAACGTTATTGTGATGCTTTATTACAAAATGGAGTATTGGAAAAAAGAATTGCAAATGCAGTAATGGGTTTGGAGAGCCTTTTTCTGAAGGGTGGAGAAACCCAAGAGTTAATTTATCGTCTAAGTATACGCATTGCTAAAATATTTAGTCTTTTGGGATATAATTCATACAAAGTAAAAGAGATAATAAGAGATGCCTATAAAGTTAGAAGTCTATTTGTTCACGGTGGACACTTATCGTATAGAGAAAAGAGAAAATTAAATGATAAATATAGCGATATTAGGAGCTTTTTACTGTCATTGTTGGATTATCTACGAATTTCTATAATAATTATGATATTTGTGAAGAAGGAGAAAGAAGAGTTTCTTGATCTCATTGATGACTCGCTAGTTGATGAAAATAAAGAAAAGCAATTAATGAATCTTTTAAATTCGGTAAAAACGTTTTTAGGAGGTAACAAATGAAATCAATAAGTGGGCTCTGGCACCCTTCGCCGACGCTTCGGAATGCTTTGCATTCCTCGTCCCTATCGGGAGCGTATAACAGCGGACATACGGCTACGCTTCGCTCCGCCCAAATTGCTAAAGCAACTTCGTATGTCCGCAAAACGTTATACGCCATTGTCAAAATAAATGTAGCGAAGTCAAATAAAGGGAGAAGAAAATGAAGAAAATAGGCGACATATCAATAATTATTGGAACAATTATAGGAATCGGATACATTTTT
>Ga0190315_1001354_pt1 | contig 10077 bp, 6 predicted proteins | sample 48701101_MG_FD_161673 | JGI IMG/M metagenome (GOLD analysis project Ga0190315, IMG submission 161673) | Hydrothermal vent sediment bacterial communities from Southern Trench, Guaymas Basin, Mexico - 4870-11-0-1_MG | ecosystem: Environmental > Aquatic > Marine > Hydrothermal vents > Sediment ...
ATAACATCTTTTCTTGTTATTTTCTTCATTTAGCCGTGACTTTTAAATTAAGCTCCTCTAACTGGTTCTTGGAGATCTTTGTCGGTGCGTCCATAACTGCCGTATTCCCCCGATATGTCATCGGAAAAGGTATAACTTCTTTAAGGTTCTTTTCGTTTAGTATTAGCATTAGAAGTCTATCTAAACCCAACGCAATACCGCCATGAGGTGGTGTCCCCATTTTGAACGCCTCAAGCATGTGCCCAATGTTACTTTTTATCTCGTTGCTAGAGTACCCCATTATCTTGTATGTTGCCTCCAGAAGTTCTGCTGTATGTGCCCTAATGCTTCCCCCCCCCACTTCAAACCCATTGCATACTAAGTCATATTGCTTCGCTATTATTTGGTCGATATTCTTACCTTGGAGAAGCCATTCTTTATGTTTGTCCTTTGGACTACTGAAGGGATTGTGTGTATACGTCCATTCGCTTCTTGTATCTTCCTGTTCCGCTTTATCAGCCCCTTTTTTGGGTTTGAAAAAAGGAAAGTTTACTACCCAAACAAACTTCAACATTCCAGCTTCTTTTTCTTCCTCGGTTCTTATATCAAATTTGTCTGCATTGTATTTTTTCATTGCATCATAATAATCTATTTCATCAAAGGGTGGTTTATTAAAATTTATTCTAAGTTTACTAAGAGCATATGTAAATAGTCGTTCAACAAGTCTTCTTATATCTGGCTCTTTTACAAAGCTTTGCTCTAAATCAAGCTGTGTAAACTCAAATCCTCTGTCCGATCGCAAATCCTCATCACGCATACATCTTGCGAATTGAAAATACTTCTCTATTCCAGCTGTCATTAACAACTGCTTATACTGTTGTGGGCTTTGGGGAAGTGCATAAAACCTTCCTGGGTTTACTCTTGACGGGACAACGAAATTTTTCGCACCTTCCATTGTTGCTTTGGTCAACATAGGTGTTTCAACTTCAGTAAAGTTCTCTTTGTCTAGTGCATTTCTTAGATATTTCAACAAGTCCGATCTAATTTTAATGTTTCTTCCCATTCTGTCCCTCCTTAGGTCGAGATACCTGTATTTTAGTCTCAATTCTTCAGATATTTCATAGCCGTCCCCAGTTATTGGTATGGCGAGTGCTTCAGCCTTATTTAATACTTCGATTTCGTTTATGTCAATTTCTATTGTTCCATTCATGCTTCCGACTTTCTTCTGTTTTTCTTGTCTATCCTTTACTAAGCCTTTAATTTGAACAACAGATTCTACAGTTACGTTCACATCTTTGTCAAATGCAACACACTGTATCTTACCAGTTCTATCCCTTAAAACAATAAATACTATTTTACCTATTTTGCGAACATTCTCTGCCCAACCATCTATGACAACCTGTTCTCCTACATGTTTTAATAATTCGTTTATATTCATATGAAGTCGCTAATATTTATTTACTGGATTATTATTACAAATTTCGTCTGTATTGGCAAAGTGCAGTCTTGTCCAACGCAAAATGATCTTTATTTCCCTTATACTTGTTGCTCCTACTTGCCCGAGAGAGGACTTGAACCTCCAAGCCTAAAAGGCACAACGTCCTCAACGTTGCGCGTATACCGATTCCGCCACTCGGGCATGGCAATTTATAAATATGCCGTTGGAGGGAATCGAACCCTCACACCCTAATGGGCACGGGATTTTAAGTCCCGCGTGTATACCAATTCCACCACAACGGCAAAAGGTGTGGGTGGGATTTGAACCCACGAATAACGGTTTTGCAAACCGCCGCCTTAGACCACTTGGCTACCACACCAAGTCCACAGGTTATGGTATCACAACACACATAAATTTGTAAGTGGACAAACATGTGGTAACCTAAACTTTAACTATTTGACCCACTTGGTATATCACTGTTTACTCGAGGATTAGTCTCACTCCTTGTTTCCTTTATGTCTTCATCAGTTTCTTCTTCGTCTTGTAAGTCTATTTTGCCTTCTAATATTACTTTTTTCTCCACAGATCGTATTTCTTTTCCATTGGTAACCAAATTCTCATCACTGCTTGAAACAGGTTCAACAACGGTTTCTGTAGCAATCTTCTTCCGCCTGTCTTGACTTGTACTACTTATTGGTGCCGAAATGACTTTCTTTATTATTGTTATAATTACAAAGATCATAAGTATACCACCAAGAACTGATAAGACGAATAAAGTTAATGAAATTGATTCGGTTGAAAACCATACTGCAGATTTTTCAACAAGTGTAGAGATCATATTGATTGGATCCATGCTGATATAATCCGAAACAATATTTTCAGAAATATAATCAGCGTATTGATCAACAAATCTCTCGGACAAGGCCTGGGCCCCATTTTTTAGTCCAACCCACAAGAGTATTGATACGCCTGCTCCCAAGACGGCACAAACAGTTCCAGATATTGCTGAAATCATCTTGCTCCCAGGATAAACCAAAACGTACAATACGAGGGTTATTAGAACAATAGCCATCGAGATGTAAGGTATTAAATTAACAGATTTATAAAATCTGGTAATTGCATTGGCTGTTTTAGAGTTTGCCTCAATTTCCAAGACAGTGACTTCTTCTGGCTTTGCCTCGTCATCTGCAGTCCATAAGGCATTATCACTTACATCAATCCTGTAAACAAAATCTGCATCAGGTTTAACTTTCCAATCGTAGAACGCGTCAACAAAATTATCGACCTCACCTTTTATTGAATCCTTGGTTACAACTGATTTAATAAATTCGTCAGTAACTTTGTCACTAATGTTGTCTGACTCTGTCATGAAATGCTCATATGCAGTGTTTTGCAATGCACCTTCAACAATATCGTAAATTTCAACCTCATTTACAAATGATTTAAGTTTGGTCCTATTGCTTATTAACAGACTTGCTACACTCAAAGGTAGCGCAATAAATACTGTAGTAGCAATCAAGAAACCAAGCACAAAAGCAAAGAGTTTTCTAAACAGTTTCATGTTTTAATTTGGTAAATTATTTATATACGAACATTTTATTATACACTTTTTTTCCTTTTTTTTATAAAAACGTATATAAAGGTTAAAATTAAAAGAATAAATACAATTAAGATCATGTGCTCAAGATTGCTAACAAAGGATGTAAACGTTTCCCAGTTTTCACCAAGTTTGTAAGATACATATATAAGAAAAGAACACCAAACCATACTGCCCCCCAGTATACTTAGTATAAATTGGATTATATTCATTTTTGCAATACCAGCTGGTATTGCAATTACAGACCTAAGTCCAGGAACTACCTGTGCAATGAAAACTGACGAGCGACCATACTTATTGAATGCATTTAGGGCCCTTTGATATTCTTTCTTACCAACACCAATATATTTACCAACCTTGGGTATAATCTTAGTGCCAAAAACAAGCCCCAACATGTATATTACCAAAGATCCTATGACGTTAGCGGTAGCACCAGAAAGTGCAGCAAGAAAGAAGTTCATTTTCCCTTTATATACAAGGTAGCCAGCATAACCCATAATTATCTCTGAGGGCACAGGGGTTATTACTACCTCAATAACTATGCCAATAAATATTCCAAGATAGCCATAAGACTCAATTACTGTAATTATTCTATTTAACATATCCATAAGTACTATTTAATTTTATTCGAATCAATTTTAATGGTTTTTATTGAAGAAGAAAAGCCTCGTTTAATGCTTATGGCACTTTTACTAACATATAAAAACTCTGACAACAAATTAATCAGCTTACGATTAGCCTTGCCCTTTTCTGGGTTTTCGTTGATGGTGACATAGTAGATTCCATTTTCTATTTTGATAGGCTTGGGAAACTTTGAAATCTTGACCTTAACGGTTATTAACATCGTACAAGTTTACTAATGCCTTGTAAGTACTGATATAATACAAAAAAATTCTCGTCTTTAATTTTTGAATCTTTGGCATTAATCATAACTTTCTCGAAAATCATTGATACCTCATTATTAAGCTTTGCATCTTTTGTCAATCGCTGTTTAACATTTATGTTTGAGCCCTCTGTCTGATTTGAGATTTTCTGCAGTTTAGATAAAAGTTGGTTCATTTCACTAATGCTAACTTTCGTATACTTCTTTTGAGGCTTATAGTCCCTTATTATATTTTTCACTCTTTTTACTGATTCCAAAAGTTGTGTAAACCATTCTGGACTCTCTTTATAGTATAACGAGAGTGTTTCAGCATTACTGTATATTTGAGAAATTGGATCATTAATGTATTTTGTCGTAAGAAGCAAATTTACTCTGTAATCAAAGCCTGATTTAGAAAAGGAGTTCTTCATTCTACCAATCAAAAGCTCGTATAAATATTTTCTTGACTTAGAACTGAATAGGTACCTGCCTGCCACCTTTAGATTTGTAATGTCTTCGAAAGTGGTATTTGACATCTCTTTTCTTTTACATACTGATAATATTGACTTCACAAGTCTTCTAATTCCGTATGGATCATTTTTACCTTCCATCTTTAAATCATTGTTAAGAATTTCAGAAAGAAGTAGAAGTTTATCCGCCAAAAATGCAGCTATCCCAATGTTATCTATATCAGTATCGCTTGTTTCAACAAACTTGTCGTTTAAACACTTGATATTCCTACTGATTTGCTTTGGTATTCCTCTTTGTCTTGCGTAAATCATGCCTACGATACCTTGAAGCTTGGGAAACTCATTTACTATGTGTGTACCTCTGTCGAAATATGCATTTTCAAGCACAACTAACAACTGATTCCTTTGCTTTTTATCCAAACTTAGTAACTTGCTGACACCATCTAATAAGGTACATAATTTCTTCTGAAGATCGAGTGTTGTTCCAATTTTTTCATGTACAACTAGATTACCTGTTTTTTTTTTGAAGTCTTCTATAGTTAATTTCTCATCAATACTGTAGTAGAAGAGTGCATCTTCTAGCCTTCCCGATATAAAATTCTCCAAGCCAGGTACGATTTTTTCTGTGTTTTTAGGGCTTTGATTAATTACAAATACGAACTTGTTTATAATCTTTCCGCCTTTACTACAAATAAATGACCTAACGTGATGAGCAAGTACTTCTTTTATTATCTCTTTAGGCAGTTTTAAGTATTTTTTGTTAAAAACCCCTATGACTGCGGTGGGAAATTCTGTTAAATTAACTATCTCATTTAACAAGGGCTCATTAACATCTACTTTTATTCTTTTTCTTGTTTCAAGTTGCTTAATTGCAGCCAGAATGACCTCTTTTCGTTCTGTTTGGTCTACAATAACATTGTACTGTCTCATTGTTTTGAGATACTCAGATGGACTCCTAATTTTGATTTTAGTACTTCCAGAAAATCTTGCTCCATATGTTAATGTTGATGAAGATACACCTGCATAAGTATAGGTTACTGGGACAGTATCTAGAACTGTTGTAATCCATCTGATTGGTCTAATAAAGGTATGGGGAACTTGCTTATCTTCATCTTCTATAGAGGTATAAGTCCATGTCATAGTCTTACTAAAACGTAATTTCTCAATAATTTGCTTACTAAACACTTCAAGTTTTTCAGACAAAATCTGTTTGATATCTCTTGGTATACACAAGTATTTTACATCTTCAAACTTTACTTTTTTAAGTTTCCTTATGGATATTCCATGCTTTGTTGCAAAGGATTTGCCTGTTTGGTTTATTCGTCCATTTGTTATGGAATCATCAACGGATGGACCTTTAACGTACTTTTCCCTTTGTTCAATATCAATATTCTCAAGGATACATGCAATTCTACGAGGAGTAATATATACCTTATAGCCACTGTTTACAATACCGAAGCTTTTTAATGTCATTGGTAAGATCTTATTCTCTAGTTGCTCCATTATAGACACAGCTGCCCCTACAGGTATTTCTTCTAATCCATACTCTAACAAATAGTCCATATTCCTGATACTTATCTTATTCTTTACTCTTTATGACCTGTTTAACAACATTGTCCATGACACCTCTCATTTTGGAGAAATTGTTATGTCTTTCTGATGGTCCAATAACTCCCCTTGCATCCAGCAGGTTGAAAACATGTGACATTTTCAATATAAAGTCATACGCAACAAGATTTAATCCATCTTTTTGCGTTCGTTTAGCTTCTTGATAATATATTTCAAACAGCTCTTTAAGTGATTTAATGTTGGATTTTTCAAAATTGTAAATTGAATGTTGTTTCTCAAATTCTTCATACATTTTCCCATAAGTCAATCGCTTTGAGTACAAAATATTTCTATAGTCATTGACATCTTGGACTGCCATGGCTATCCTTTCTAACCCGTATGATATCTCTAGAAACGGTACATCTACTTTTCTTCCGCCAATTTGTTGAAAATATGTATATTGTGTTATTTCCATGCCATCATACCAAACTTCCCAGCCTACCCCGCTGGCTCCTAAAGAAGGGTTCTCCCAATTATCTTCCACAAATCTAATGTCATGTTTTTCTATATCAAGGCCAACGGTTTGTAAGCTTTTCAAATAAACCTCTATGTTATTGTCCTCGACAGGTTTTCTTATGACTTGAAACTGAAAATAGTGTTGCAATCTAAAAGGGTTCTTACCATATCTTCCATCAGTCGGCCTCCTAGATGGCTCAACGTAGGCAACGTTCCAATTGTCGTTAATAAGGGTTCTTATAGTGGTGTGAGGATTACTTGTGCCTGCTCCTACTTCAATACCATGAGGAAACAACAAGCTACAGCCTTGTTTTCTCCAGAAATTGTTTAAGGCAGAAACTATATCTTGAAATGTCTTTATCATACTGATATTTTAACACAAACTCGTGTTGTTGACAAACTCAAGGAGTGGAACATGGAAATATTCCACCTCCTTGTACCTTTCTTAATTATGCCTTACTCTACTTTCTTTCTCCTGGTGGTAGACAATGCTGAGACAGAAATAAATATTCCTATCAAACCTAGACCGATTAGTAATAACCACCAATATGATAATATCGATTTTTGAGTAGATAGTATAAAGTTGTTTTCTACGGATTGCTCTTGGTCTTTTATGGTTATTTCCTTGCCGTCATCACCTTTGTATCCTTGTAGCTTCTCGTCATCGTTTATAGTTACACTATATCTACCCTTACAAACACTAAATTCCCAGTAACCATCTTCATCAGTTGTAGTGGTTGCTATTAACTCTCCCTTATCATTATATAATTCAACTTCAACTCCTTCAAAGGCCTTGTCACCATCATTATACTTATCATTCTCATTTTTATCTTCAAATACTCTTCCTGCTATTGTCGAATTTCTGACACAAGCTTCTTCGCCCAAGACTCTACTTGTATCCCCTTCGTCGTCGCCTGAGTCATCAGGGTTGGTACTGTGTTCACCGTCTTCTTTGGCTGTCCCATCATTAACGGTCCCTGAGCTATTTATATTTATTGTTATACTTGCATACGCTTCATCGCCATCTGTGTCAGTTATTGTATATCCACAGATATAAGTACCAAGATTCCCTGGTAATGTTGTAGTAGTATCCGAACCAGTGCATGCACCACTCCAAATTCCACTATATGGTAGATTTCCCCCACTTACAACAGCATATAAAGTCACTGTTTGACCTACGGTTGCTGTAACAATTCCAGCTCCAGAATCAGTTCTGTTTGAGTATATATAAACACTTGGTCTATTATCATCCGAACTTACAGTAATACTCGCTGTTGCAGTATCCCCATCTACATCTGTAACGACAACTTCACATGTATATGAATCTGCAGTTGTCATTGGCAATGTTACTTCACTACTTGTACCACTACAATCACCTCTCCATTTGTATACAAATGGTGCATTTCCACTGGAAACGTTAGCCGTGAGCGTAATTGGTGTACCTTCTGTTACACTTGTACCAGGATCTGCTGAAATATTAACTGTTGGGGCAAGATTGTTTACGATTATTTCCACTGTTTGAGTGTCACATGTGCCCTCTCCTGGCTGAATATCATATTCACATACTGATACCGTTACAGTGTAGGGTGAGTCGTCAGCATATACATAAGTATGGTCAGGCATATTAACTATCCCAGGTTTGGTATATGTTTCTGTAGTAATTACTGTCCCATCACCGTAATCTATTGTTACTGTCCATGGTGAGTCATCATAAACTTTATCATTAAAAATCGGAAGTGCATTGAATATTAAAGTGATCAAATCATCATACGACAGACCAGCAATATACTGATTGTAATATTCCTCAAAATCAGTATTGTTTTGAAGAAAACTCTTCAAAAGCTCTACATCAGCATTGCTTATATCAAACATATAACTTGGATCTGTAAAGCTTGACTGAAAGCTTACTGATTCTCCTTCGTTTATTGTTGTTGGGCTTGCTGATAAACTCAATGTTGGAGAGACATTGTTTATAGTTAATGATGTATTATCGGAGCTACTATTTCCTGACTTGTCGACTGCAGTTACTTCAAATAAATAAGTGCCTTCTTGTAACACACTTGTTAATACTGGAACTACATATAAATCCAGGTCTGTTGGTATTGTGTATCCAAATTCAATATTAATCCACGGTTGAATAATTTCCATGGAGTCACTTATATACCCACCGTTACCCCATTCTGATTTCCAATCAAACACCATATCATAGTCGGAGGAGTCACCTAGGCTACAATATCCATCACTATAGTCTGAGTCACAACAAATATTTATGATCCCTGCGGGATATGTGATTTTTCCCTCAACATAATCAATTTCATTGTTATCACGTATTTCTGTAACCTCCATAAACCCTAAATCTTTCCATTCCCCCTCATTCCACACTTGATCTCCAGGTAATACAACTACTGGGGGAGTTTTGTCATTGTCAACAATGAAATTGTATTTCACTGCCCTACCGTTTTTACCCATATCTATACCTCTTACCAAAACTTCATGTACCCCATCGGTTAATGTGGTTGTGTCAATGTCACAACTATATGTATACCAAGTGTCTGGCCCAGCTAATCCATTTGAGTCATGCATATAACACTTTGGATTACTTGTATATAGTTTGTTGTCAATTCTAATAGCAATTCTCTTTAACATTACATCATCTTTCGCTCTTCCTGAAAAGGTATATGTACCTGAAATTATTGCATCCTGTATAGGAGTAATTATTTCAACCTCGGGTCTTGTGTGATCTATATATACAGTGACAGTTTCGTCCTTGTGATTCCAAGGCATATCAACCGCTCTAAACACAAAAGTATACTCACCTTGAGCCCAATAGTTAGTATCAATATCACAAGACAATGTCAAAGGACCTTGTCCAAGCTCTGGTGAGCCCCAATTTACTAATTCACAGGATGACAGATTTGGATCAGTTTGGTTATCGAACCAGTGAATTGTTCCGCCTTCTTTCCATCCAATTCTCATTCTTCTCAAATTCAAATCATCAGTAGCAGAAAAGCTAAAAGTAGTAGTTTTACCAATAATTGATCCATCTTTCGGCACAATACTGGTAATATCTACTACTGGTAATACTGTGTCCAGTATGACGTTAATTTCCTCAGTAACTGTGTTGCCCGCCATATCTGTAACAACATACGTTATTACTGTGTTTCCTGACGGATATGTCCTAAGATCAACTTTACAATTCATACTTGCAGTTAATGATCCACCTGCATTTACTTGACATGAACCTACCGAGTTTCCCCCAATAAATAGTTCCATTGTGGAGATACCATAAGCATCAGTTGCATCTGCAATGAAGAAATAATTTCTTGCTCCCAAATTGTCGTTTTCGCTTGGTTGGTTTACTGTCAATACTGGATCAGTAATATCATAAGTTACATCATTTACATACGCCGTTGTTTCTAAATTTCCAACTAGATCAGTTGCCTCCGCCTTTACATCATATTCACCCTCGCTTGATGGTGTCCAGTCATATATCCAATCATAAGGATTTGTTGTATCAGGATTTACCAACGTTGAAATTGGATTCCATGTGACTCCTTCATCAGTTGAAGAATAAAGTTCCACTGTTGCCACACTCGAATCGTCATCGGCAGACACTCCGTCCAAAGGAATTGCACTGTTCCAGAATGTAAAATCTATATCAGGATCA
>Ga0190315_1001356_pt1 | contig 10064 bp, 11 predicted proteins | sample 48701101_MG_FD_161673 | JGI IMG/M metagenome (GOLD analysis project Ga0190315, IMG submission 161673) | Hydrothermal vent sediment bacterial communities from Southern Trench, Guaymas Basin, Mexico - 4870-11-0-1_MG | ecosystem: Environmental > Aquatic > Marine > Hydrothermal vents > Sediment ...
TACACTCGATTTGTATATTATCTCGGCATCATCTACCTCCACGCTGTTTATGGCTTTTTCAATCTCATCCAATCCTTCATTAATCCTCCCCGCTCTTCTATCAATAACTCTGAGTTCATCATCCACAGTTGCCAGGTTTGCTCTGAAACAGATATCTCCATCCTGAACATCCATTCCTATACCAAGCGCTTCAAAAACTCCTCTTCCCGTATATACCTCCTTAGGGTCATAGCCAAAGATGGATAGATGGGCGGTATCGCTTCCCGGTCTCACGCCGTGCTCTATGGGATCGAGCAATCCATTTATCCCCATCTTTGCCAGGTGGTCCAGATTTGGGGTATCCGCCGCCTCCAGGCACGTCTTCCCGTTGTAATCTGTTATTCTCCCTCCTAACCCGTCTGCAATTACCAGTACGGCCTTCATCGTTAGACCGAATGCACCAAAACTATATAACACATTTCTCTATACGGGAAACGGATGCATCAATTATCTGCTTACATTAAAAGAATTAAGGGGGCAGAAGAAGAAGCCAAATTGAGAATAGAAAAGGCAAGGGAGGAAGCAGAAAAAATCAGAAAGAGCGTTGATGAGGACATCAAGAAGATGAGAATGAAGATTAAAAAAGACATCGAGGCGGAGATTGAAAGATTCAAAAAGGATGCGGAAAAGGAGCTTGAGGAGGAAAGAGAGAAAATCCTGAAGGAGAATGAAAAGCTGTTGAAGGATCTGGAGGAGAAAGCAAGAAAAAATATGGATAAAGCCATCGAATTGATGCTGAAGGAGATAGAGGGAGCAGAATGAAATTGTTCCCCGAAAGGATGGCAAAAGTTTGTCTGTTCGTCCATCAATCTGATGTAGGCAAACTCATAGATGATCTTTCTGAAAAGGGTATAATTCATATTACCAGCGTCGGTGTCGAGGATATCTCCAGAGACATCCAGGTAGATGCCAGCATATCAATGCTGACGCCATATGAAAACAGGCTCAAGAGAATCGTCTCCATACTGAAACCCCATGCCAAGAGGGTATCGGGAATCAGAGCCATACTCAATCCACCGAGGGTAGAAAAAATCAGGGTCAGAAGAAAAAACTTGGAAGAACTCCTGGAATCTGTAGAGAAAAAACTCCAGGGGGTGGAGGAGCAGGTACTCGGCATAGATGCAGATATAAAATCACTCGATGAGAGATTCAAAGCAAATGACGCGCTTATTTCAAAACTTTCCAACATCCGCTTTCTTGATGTAGATCTTGGGTATGTTAGGGGAAGCGAACATATAATCCTTAAGGCAGGTATATGCAAAGATGTGGAGATTATTAAGGAAAAGGTAGAGAGTATAGGCGGAATCTTTGATTGCAGACCGCTCGGCAGAAAAGAGAAGAAATGGGTGGTTGTTGGCGTATTTCATAGAAGCGTGGCTGATGATGCTGAAAGGATATGGCAGAGGTATGTGGAAGAGATAGAAATACCCGATTTGTCGGGTACGCCCTCCCAAATCATAGATAAGCTGAAAAAGGAGAACAATAAAATTCTCAGAGACATAAATAAACTGAAGAAACAGTTAAAACAGATAGCTGACAGCAAGCTTATAGAGATACTGGCAACCTTGGAGGAGTTATCCATAGAGAAACTCAAACTCCAGGCAAGAAAAAGTTTCGGTAAAACCGAGCAGGTGTATCTCGTCGAGGGCTGGGTTCTGAAGGAAAAGGTTGATGAGCTCTTGGCAACGGTGAGGAGAACTACAGATGGTAAATTTGCACATCTGGTACACGATAATCCGGACGTTTCTGAAGAGCCGCCCACTTACATAAAAGCAGGGAAGATAACCAAACCGTTTAAACCCCTTCTAACCCTGTACGGTCTGCCAAAGTACAGAGAAATCAACCCGCTCCTCTTTCTCACCATATGGTTTCCCATCATGTTCGGCTTCATGCTGGGCGACGCCGGCTATGGTTTAATTCTATTTCTGGGTTCTGTATTTGCAAAGCTGAAGTTCGGTAAGAGATCAAAACTCATAAGAGAATGGTCTGTTATCGGCGCATTGCTGGGTTTCTGGACAATCATATTCGGATATGCCTCCAACAGCTTCTTCGGAGATCTTCTTCCCAGATTCTTCCATACTCAACTTCCAAAAATAAATATTGCGGGAGTGGAAATACCTGTGGACGGACTGAGAAACCCATTATTATTCCTGCAGATCGCTCTTATTCTGGGTCTCATCCATCTCAATCTTGGATTTGCACTCGGTATCTATCAGGATTTCAAGAATAAAAAGATAAAAAATCTCCTCTGTGGAAAAGTTTCTTTCATTCTTCTTCAGATATTTGGTGGAGCTCTCATTGGAGAGAACCTACTCAAGATATGGGAATTATCTCCAGCCTTTAGGACCATATCCTATATTGGTGTTCTCGTTGGAATAGTTCTTCTGGCTTTGGAAGCGAAGGGGATGGCATTTCTGGATTTGATGGGTTTTGTTGGGGACTGGTTATCCTACGCAAGATTACTTGCCCTCGGTCTGGCTACAGCAGGTATGGCTTTAGCATTCAACATAGTTGCACAACTATTTGGTAAGATGATTCACGTTGCCGTTTCTGTACTCATACTGCTCATAGCGCATTTGGCTACCATGGGTCTGAATTCCCTTGGTGCCGCTGTTCATAGCTTAAGGTTACAGTATGTTGAGTTTTTCAACAGGTTTTATGAAGGCGGAGGCAGGGAGTTTGCCCCGCTGAAGGCGAAAAGGAGATATACCGAGCTGGTATGAGGTGAGATGAGATGAAAAGATATGGTATAATGGGAATGGTGCTGGTGGCAAGCGTATTACTCCTAGCTAGTCCCGCATTTGCCCAGGAGAGCAACAACGAGCTACAGAAGAAAAACCAATCCCTGGTTGTTCTGGCATGTGCCTTGGCTATGGCTATAGCGGGAATAGGATCGGCAGTAGGTATATCGATGGGAGGTATACCTGCGGCTGCGGTTACTGCGGAGAAGCCAGAGCTATTCAGTAGAGCTCTCATTCTAGAGATGCTACCAATGACCCAGACCATCTATGCATTCATAACATCGGTGCTTCTCTTGATGGGGGCAGGTCTCCTTGGAGGAAAGCCAACCATGAATCTTCTGAACCCGACAATAGGTCAGTCAGCGGTATTTGTGGGTCTGATGGTAGGGTTGACGGGGTTATCTGCCATAAATCAGGGTATGATAGCGGGCGCCGGAATAACCTCCACGGGCAGAAACCCGAGTGTTGCGGGGAGAGCCATCATGTTCGCGGTAATGCCAGAGACAATAGCGATATTTGGCTTCCTGGTAGGCTTGCTCATAATGATACTTGGACTGAAGATCCTGGGATAGATGAGATATGGCTCTCGAGGACATACTTTCCAGAATTAAGGAAGAAACGGACAGAGAGATAGATACAATTATCGGTGAGGCCAGGGCAGAGAAGGAAAAAAGACTGAAGGAAGCACAGAGAATGCTCGAAGAGGAGAAGGAAAGGGAGATAAAAAAGGCAAAAGCATCCATTGAGAACTGGAAAAGGGCGGAGATAGCAAAGATAAAACAGGAGGCGAGAAAGAAAATTATTCAGCTGAAGGAGGGTATAATAAAGGAATGTTTCAATGGGGTGCTGGAGAGATTCAAAAAGATCGATGGACAAAGTTACAGAAAGATTGTGGAGAAATGGATGAAATCAGCGATGGCCGAAATCGGGAACGGTATTGTCATAATAGCTTTCAGAGACGAGGATAGAGAAGTGGCAGAAAAACTGGGTCTGGAAGTAAAGAAAGGAAAAGGAAAGGTACTGGGCGGATTCATAGCTCAATCAAAAGATGGAGATGTTATCATCGATTACAGGATCGAAAGTATTATGGAGAGGGAGAAGAACACGCTCAGGGCAAAGATAGGTAACCTGCTGTTTGGAGGATAAGGAGATGGACATCATAGTGTGTCTGGCGATTGTATTCTCGGGGATTGCCGTGGCGGTCATGGTACAAAGGTCTCTACCTTATATTAGATTTGCATATCCCACAGCAAAAGCGGAAGCTGTAGGAAACCCCTTCTTATCTGAGGGGGTTTTGAATCAGTTGCTGGAGAGTCGAAACATCACATCCTTTAAAAATACGGTAAACTCTTACAAGGACTTCTTTATCGAGGGTGAAAGGATAGAGGATATTCATGCTTCACTGGATGAATACATGATTCAATCTGTCGAATCCTTAAAAAAGGAGAGTCCCAAAGGTCTGGAAGAATTCTACGATAGATTCACTGAATTTTTAGATAGCCATAGTTTGAAAAGTTTTGTAAAATCTAAAATCATAGGTGTCGATATTGATATACGTCCCTTTTCAAAAACCTTTGCAAGATGGATAGATCAGATGAAAAAACTCGAGAAAAAAGAGATTCTAGAACTTCTGATGAAAAAAGGTGTAATAACGGATACTTCTGTATCTGCCGAGTCTCCCGAAATTGATGTGCAAATAGACAAATATGTATTGAAAAGGATGTATGAATCAAAAGTGCCCAAAGTAGCTGAAAACACAAAAAAAGAGTTCGTGGAAAGAATGACGGATATTATCAACATTAGAAACATTTTAAGGGCAAAATTGAACAATCTGGATGTGGAGAAATGCAAAAACCTCTTTTTGGGCGAAGGCAGGGAAGTTCCAAGGTGGAAATTTGATGAGATGTGCACATCGAAAGATGTCGAAGAGATGATATCCAGATTGCAGGGAACCACATACTATGAACCTCTGAGACAGGGATATGAGGATAGTAAAAAATATGGAAATATGGAATTGATAGAGATATCTCTGGATAAAATATTGCTCAGAACGGTAAGAGACCTCTCCAATAAGAATTTTCCATTCTTTGGTCCCCTCCTCAAGTTTATTGTGTTCAGGTATTATGAAATCAGAAACCTTAAGGTTATATCCAAGGGTGTGTATGAGCGTTTATCGAAGGATCGGATAAAACCTTTGCTTGTGACAGGTGGCTGATATGAAGATAGTTGCGATATGCGATGAGACCACTGCCATGGGTCTGGAGCTCGCGGGAGTGCATGAAGTTTATGTTCCGGAAGGGGATGAAAGAGAAATATTTCGCGATATCATAAACAGAGATGATGTGGGCATCATGTTCATAACGGAGAATATCGCAAAATCTATAAACAGGGAACTCAAGGAGTTCTTCCTGCAGGGAAAGGAATTTCCGATAATCGTTGAGATTCCGGGTAAAGAAAGGGTGGAGGGGTATATGGACAACATATCCGCTCTGATAAAGAGGGCTGTTGGAGTTTCGGTGGATAGGAGGGCTCTGTAGATGATAGAAGGAAAGATCGTTAGAGTATCTGGACCGGTCGTTGAGGCCAGAGGTATGAAAGGGGCGAAGATGTACGATGTCGTTAGAGTGGGAGATGAAAATCTCATAGGAGAAATAATAAGATTGAACCAGGATATGGCGACCATCCAGGTATACGAGGAAACAACGGGATTGAAACCCGGAGAGAAGGTTGTGTCAACTGGAAATCCCTTATCCGCCGAACTCGGTCCGGGTCTCATAACGAGCATATTTGATGGTATTCAGAGACCGCTGGTTCAAATAAAGGAATCCGTTGGGGATTTTATAACGAGAGGCGTTGATGTACCCGCTCTGGACAGAAAAAAGAAATGGAATTTCAAACCGCTGGTGAAGAAAGGTGATAAGGTAACATCTGGAGATGTGATTGGAGAGGTCAGAGAAACAAGCTTGGTGACTCACAGGATAATGATACCTCCCGGTATAGAAGGGAAAATCAAACACGTCGTTGATGAAGGGAAATATACCGTTGAAGACATCATAGCAAAGGTTGAGACGAAAGAAGGCCAGAAAGAGATAAAACTCATGCACAGATGGCCGGTGAGGAAGGGCAGACCCTACAGGAAAAAACTCGACCCAACAGCTCCCCTCATAACTGGACAGAGGGTGGTTGACACATTTTTTCCCATAGCAAAGGGTGGAACTGCTGCCATACCCGGAGGATTTGGAACAGGAAAAACGGTGATGCTTCATCAACTCGCAAAGTGGAGTGATGCGGATATCATAGTGTATATAGGATGTGGAGAGAGAGGAAACGAGATGACAGATGTTCTGAGAGAATTCCCAGAACTTAAAGACCCGAAGAGCGGAGAACCCCTGATGAACAGAACGATACTTATAGCAAATACCTCAAATATGCCCGTCGCCGCCAGGGATGCGAGTGTTTATACCGGTATAACTCTCGCGGAGTATTACAGAGACATGGGATATGATGTCGCTCTGATGGCTGACTCAACATCTAGATGGGCTGAGGCAATGAGAGAGATATCCGGAAGATTGGAGGAGATGCCCGGAGAGGAGGGATATCCAGCGTATCTCGCTTCGAGACTCGCTGAATTCTATGAGAGAGCGGGTAGAGTTATAACCCTCGGCTCGGGAGAAAGAGAAGGTTCTGTATCTGTTGTAGGTGCAGTATCTCCGCCCGGCGGCGACTTCTCTGAGCCAGTCGCGCAGAATACACTCAGGATAGTCAAGGTATTCTGGGCTCTGGATTCAGACTTGGCAGACAGGAGGCACTTCCCTGCGATTAACTGGTTGAGATCATATTCTTTATATGTGGATAGCGTAAGAGAGCACTGGGAGCAGATAGGGAAAGGATGGGCCGATTTGAGGACAAAGGCGATGACCCTGTTACAAAAGGAAGCCGAATTACAGGAGATAGTCAAGCTGGTGGGTCCAGATGCCCTTCCGCAGCGAGAGAGAGCGATACTTGAAGGAGCGAGAATGATAAGAGAGGATTTTCTACAGCAGAGTGCCTTCCATGAGGTGGATACTTACTGTCCGGAAAAGAAGCAGTACGAGATGCTGAGGATAATACTGGACTTTGTTGATAAGATGATGCGTGCCATAGAAAAAGGTATTCATATAGATGATGTGCTCAAGATGAAAAGCAGAGAACTTATTGCCAGGATGAAAATAGTTGAAAACGAAAAGTTTGAGAAGGAATTCAAGAAGATAGAGAAGGAGATCAATAAAGAATTTGAGACCCTGATGGGAGGTTAAATATATGGTGAGTAAAGCAAAGGAATATTCCACGGTTACAGAAGTGACCGGTCCGCTTCTGATAGTCGAGGGTGTGAGAGGAGTAGCGTATGGAGAGGTCGTAAAAATCAGAACATCTACTGGTGAGGAGAGGACAGGGCAGGTTCTGGAAGCCCGGGAAGATAAGGCAGTGGTTCAGGTATTTGAGGGTACAAAGGGTCTTGATACCAAATTGACATCCGTTAGATTTACAGGAGAGACAATGAAAGTGGGATTATCCAGGGACATGCTCGGCAGAATCTTTGATGGGATGGGGAGACCGAGAGACGGTCTGCCAGATATAATTCCAGAGAAAATGATGGACATAAACGGTCTTCCGATAAATCCAACAGCGAGAGAGTATCCGAGAGAGTTCATAGAAACGGGAATCTCTGCTATAGACGGGATGAACACTCTTGTCAGGGGTCAGAAATTACCCATATTCTCAGGATCTGGTCTGCCGCACAACGAACTCGCGGCTCAGATAGCGAGACAAGCCAAGGTTAAGGGAGAGGGCGAGGAGTTTGCCGTTGTGTTCTGTGCCATGGGTATAACTGAAGAAGAAGCAAATTTCTTCATAAAGGATTTCAGGGAGACGGGAGCGATAGAGAGAACGGTGATATTTCTCAATCTGGCTGATGAGCCAACAATTGAGAGAATAATTCTGCCAAGGATGGCCCTAACCTGTGCTGAGTATCTGGCTTTTGATCTGGATATGCATGTTCTTGTCATTCTGACAGATATGACGAACTACGCAGAAGCCCTCAGAGAGATATCGGCAGCCAGAGAAGAGGTTCCAGGTAGAAGGGGATATCCGGGTTACATGTATACAGACTTGGCGACGATTTATGAGAGAGCGGGGAGAATTAAGGGTAAAAAGGGTTCGATAACCCAGATACCTATACTTACCATGCCAGACGATGATATAACTCATCCAATTCCGGATCTGACGGGATATATCACCGAAGGACAGATAGTTTTATCCAGGGAACTTCACAATAAGGGCATATACCCTCCAATAGCTGTACTTCCTTCTCTGTCAAGATTGATGGCGAGGGGTATAGGAGAGGGAAGGACGAGAGAGGACCATGCTCAGGTCTCCGACCAGCTGTATGCGGCATATGCCGAGGGATGTGATCTTAGAGATCTGGTTGCCATAGTTGGAGAGGAGGCTCTAACAGATAGAGACAGAGCGTATCTCAAATTTGCAGATGAATTTGAGAGCAGGTTCGTATCTCAGGGTAAGGATGAGGATAGATCCATAGAAGAGACATTGGCCATAGGCTGGAATTTGCTCTCGATAATTCCGAGAGCCGAACTTAAGAAGATAGATCCGAAATATATCGAGAAGTACTATCCCAAGGTAGAGAAAAGATGAGCGGAGAGGTGATTGCAGGAGTAAAACCAACCAGAATGGAATTGCTCAGAATAAGGAAGAGGCTGGAGCTTGCTGAAAAGGGGCATAAGTTGCTGGAGGATAAAAGAGATGCCCTTGTAGAAAGATTTTTCAGGTCCATAAAGGAGAGAGACAAGATAAAGGAGGAGGCTAGAGAGATACTGGGAAGAGCGATCGAGGCTCTGATAGATGCTGAAATGATAATGGGCACCAATAGAGTAAAAATATCTTCCAAACTTGTGGAAAAGATTGGGGAGATAGAGTTTCACAGAGAGAATGTCATGGGAGTGAAGGTTCCCAGGTTGGATAGAGAGAAACTGAATCTGAAATCGAGACCTCTATATGGTTTTTCGGATACATGTTTGAGGCTCGATGAAGCGAAAAAACTCTTTGAGAAAGCATTGGAAAAACTGATCGACCTGGCGGAGATAGATGGAACGGTCAAGGCTCTGGCTCTCGAGATAGAGAAAACAAAAAGAAGGGTAAATGTTCTCGAGAATGTGCTGATTCCAAGATTACAGGCGACCAGGAAGAGAATAGAAATGCTACTTGAGGAAAGAGAAAGGGAGGATTTCTTCAGAAGAAAAAGGATAAAGGCTATACTGGAGAGGAGAAATGTTTCCTGAAGATTTCCTTGAAGACCCGGAAGAGAGAGCAAAGTGGGTGTTGAGATTCAGGGTAGCGTATCTTGCATGGATCATCCTGGTGATACTTTCACTGACATTTCTTGCTCTTTATTATCTCCTGAGATAATAATCAAGATGGAAAACAAAGGTCAAACAAATAAAGGATAAAAGAAGGAGGTTATTCAGTCAGCCAGACCTCGTCTATCCTTTTGTAGTCACATATCTCTTCCCGTTTGAACCACAGGTTGATTTCATACTCCGCCGTTTCTTTACCGTCAGATGCATGGATTATGTTTCTGCCTATGTGTTGCCCATAATCCCCTCTTATCGTTCCCGCCGCCGCCTCCTGCGGATTGGTCTTACCAACCATGCTTCTGACCATCTCTATTACATTGTAACCTTCGAGAACCATCACTATAACCGGCGAGGATGTTATGTATTTGACGGTTGGTTCAAAAAACGGTTTGCCTTTATGCACCGCGTAGTGCTTCTCTGCGAGTTCTCTATCTACCTTCAGCATCTTCATGGCCACTATCTTTATGCCTTTTTTCTCGAATCTTGATATGATCTCGCCTACCAAACCTCTCTGCACGCCATCGGGTTTTATCATCACGAACGTCCTCTCTTTCTCCATTGGAATCACCTCCATACGGTATGCCAAGTTTACTTAAAGAATTATCGAGAAGTAGTAGTGCATGAGAAGCAGAGCGAGCGTGTTGTGCATTGCGTGAGGAATTATTACAGATATTAAATTCTGGCTTTTCAGGAGCGTGTATCCAAGTATACAGCCTATGAGGAAGGGCAGGATTATCTGGTATAAAGTTCCATAGGAGAGATGCGCCAGGCCGAACAGCAGGGATGATAGGAGAACACCGGCATGTTTGTTATTTTTAAAAGAAAGTTTTTCGATAAGGAAACCCCTGAAGAAGATTTCTTCTCCTGATGATTG
>Ga0190315_1001357_pt1 | contig 10056 bp, 7 predicted proteins | sample 48701101_MG_FD_161673 | JGI IMG/M metagenome (GOLD analysis project Ga0190315, IMG submission 161673) | Hydrothermal vent sediment bacterial communities from Southern Trench, Guaymas Basin, Mexico - 4870-11-0-1_MG | ecosystem: Environmental > Aquatic > Marine > Hydrothermal vents > Sediment ...
CACTAATGTTTGTTTTCTGCACATACGGCTCCATAGCGCTTGCCAAAACATATCATCTGTATCCCAAAGGGAAATGTCCACCCAGGCAGGACTGTATCTTTGCCTTGTGGCAAATAAGTAAAATCGCGCCGGGTGATACGGTTGTTCTTTATGACAGTGCGGGCACTCACAAGGGCGCGTTTGGTATGGAAGGCTGGAAAGGAACCGCCAAATCACCGATAACACTCAGGGCAGCGTCTGGCCAAACGCCTGTCATAGATGGATATGTCGATATCCAGCAGTCGGAGTATATAACCTTGGAAGGCATTACAGTTACAAATAGCCCGTATGGCGGCATCTTGATCCAGAAGGCCAGTAACAATATAACCGTAACCAAATGCACGGTCAAAAACAGCGCTCTGGGAATCTGGATCGGCAACGGAGCGGGCATGGGAAATAAAATCACTGAAAATGAAGTGTTTTCAAATAGCACACAGGGAATTGCAGCAGATCATATAAACTGTGTTCCCGGCAAAGAGACCATAATATCTCGAAACCGAGTTTACAATAATGGCTACCACGGTTTCGAAATCAGCTCCAACTATTATATTATCGAACATAATGAAGTTTTTAACAACGGAAAAGATTACATAGGCTCAAGCGGAATCCATCTATTTGCCTTTACTCCCGATGATAATGCGGGTGACCATAATATTATTCGATATAACATATGCTATGGCAACATAGAAGCTGTCAGCGGGCCGGATGGAAACGGTATCCAACTGGATCAGTGGTGCGACTACAATCAGGTGTATTACAATGTTTGTTATAACAATGATGGGGCTGGCATAGCTGTATTCGACAGTGCCGAAAGCACTATCTCTAACAACACGCTTTTCAATAATTGCCTAAATAAGAACAGTTCCCATCTGTTCAAGGGGGAAATATTTTTGGCAAGCGACTTTACAAAGAATGTGGATCATGTGAAAAATGTCACCGTCAAAAACAATATCATTGTCTCCAATAGAGCGGATATACCAGCGATAGCAGTATGCGAACTAACTTCAAATAATACCTTGTCGATCGGCAATAACCTGCTCTACAATACCAAAGGTGGCAACTTATTTATCTGGGGAAAGGTTTCCGGCACCGATATCAAACAATGGAATGGACTGAGTGGAGGAGCTAATGACATATCTCAGAACCCGGTGTTTGCATCTGCCGTTCCATCAGCTATTGCGGATTTCAAATTAAATCAATCATCCCCTTGCATCGATAAGGGTAGCACTACGGGAATAGCTGCCGACATTTTTGGCACTAAAGTATTCAAAGGGAAAGCACCCGATTTGGGAGCGATTGAATCTGCTTTCACTAAAGTCACAATCGCTGCTCCTAAAAATCTTCGTCATAAATAAAGTTTTAAGTCCTATCTGAGAAATATCAGGACCACCCTACTGACGGACCACATAAGGCTGAAAATATCATCTTTTAACAGGCCAGGAAAGCCGCGACCGACACATGCTTTTACTACCAGATCATGAATCAGCGGCCTGCCTTTTGTTTTTCTTAAAATAGCGAAATACACACAGAATAAAAAGCGTATTAAATATCATATATCTTTTTATTAGCCTGCGTGGTTCCTGGGTCAGCCGAAACAACCAGCCCAATCCTAATTTCTGAAATTTTGCAGGTGTTATTCTCTTTCTTCCAGAGATAATATCAAAAGAACCGCCAACATGAATGATAGCTCCCCGTTTAATTTGAGTTTTTATTTTCTGGAGCAGATAATAGCTTTTAGGACAACCTAAAGCCAAAAACAGTATATCCGGATCTACCCTGTTAATCTGCCGGATGAGCCGGCTGACTGCTTCCGGGTCATCGGGGTCTATACGGCTGGTTACCCAGGCGGCCGGCTTGTTAAATTTTGATTCAAACAGGGCTTTGGTTTTATCATCGGACCCAATGACCATAATTTTGCTGTTACCGGAAAATCGATCCCAAATACGCAAAGTTGCCTCAGGGGCATAGCATGTTGTTTTGATTCTGCTGCCTAACAGACGTAAATACCATACCAGAGGCATGGAGTCGGAAAGCAAAATATCATATGTCTCCAAAGCCTTACGGAATTTTCCATTTATCGCTGCCAAACTGACGACTACGGTATTGGATGTATCAATGCATATCCTCTGGCCAGTGGCCATGGTTTCTCTGATAATGGCCAAAATGTCGTCAAATGTGCCCAAGCAAACCCTGGTTTTAAAAACCATTAATGATGGTAATTTTTCCATTTAATAACAGTCCTGCAGCTAATTCAATTTTTTGCAGACCTGAGCCCATTTCCGCATGTAAAAGGCCATCTGATGAAAATAGGCCCGGGTGGCATCATTCCAGATTTTGCCTTTAAACCTTTCCACATTCTCTTGCAATATTTCACTCAGACACACATATGTTTCCACATATGTGCTGCCTATAAGTTGCGCCTCCTGCGTCAGCCAGGGCAGTAATTCTTCCAAGACCATAATTCCTCCCCACTCATTGGCAGCATCATTAAAAAAATTGTGAGAGTGCCTTTTGTGTTGAGCTATTGGAGTACCGACGCGTACTGAGCCTTTCATGGCCTTGATGCAGGCTTGTGAGAAATAGCCGCTGCAGATATCGCCAAATCTGTCAATAGTCATTTGCTCCATTGGATATCCCATTTTTAGATAATAGTAACAGCAGACCACGTCCCGTCTCATTGCCGTATTTTGTGTATTAATCGGCGTCCATGTATCCTGTGCCAGAACCGGTGATTTTCCCCTAAATGAAATTGCCTTTGCCGGATTCACCAACCACGAGATACCGTCAACATCAGGATCTTGGAGCCATAGCCCTGCATTGAGGTGAATTGTGACCCCACCCTGCACAATATCTAACTGCTCTTTCTTGTGGCGGGCATAATAGGGAAACCCACGAGGATATGTTTTTACTTGTGGAGCAAAATTCAACAGTTCGCAGATATTGTACCACCCTGTCTGGGAGGAAACCGCATCGGCGGTATGCCTGCCGCCACAGACAACCTCATGGCACGCGATAAAATCCTCATCTTCGCTACAGTAATTATCATCATCAATAGAGATGATAAGATCGGCACCTGATTCCAGCGCCATCAGAAAACCTACGTTTCTGCGGTTGTCGGAATTGCAGGGAACCAGATGTGGATCAAATCCAACCTTTCTAAGAAATTCTTCCTGCTCAACAACTGCTGGACACACCACATTTAACCCCTTTTTTTGTAGCCTTTCACATCGTTTATATGCTGAATCAGGAGTTTTTAGATCGGGGATCATGTAAATGCCGACATCGCTTAATCGATCAAATTTTTTTAAATTTCGGTAGTAGTCATCAATCGCCACCGGATCATATATGGTTGTAAGCACAATGCTTGCACTTATACCCATCTCCGCCTCCCTCCGTATTCTTTACAAACATGTTGACAGGATAGATCTCTTTACACTATTGTCAGAATCGCTTTTTCGATATTGTGCAAAAATTTATCAAGAGTAAAACGCTTCAGATATATCTGTCGCCCTCTTTCTCCCATTTTTTTTCGCAAATCCGGGCTATTTAATAATAGAGATAATTTTTCAGCCACGGCCCTGCTATCCCTGATTGAAACCAGAAATCCAGATTCTCCTTCTTCAACCATGGAGGGAATACCGCGCCATCGTGTTGCCACCACAGGAAGTTTAAACTGCATGGCTTCCAGGATAACTAGACCGAAGGTTTCACTTTCAAAAAAAGTGGGAAAGCAAAAGATATCAGCAGCATTATAAATCCGCCATTTTTTTTTCCCAGTACACACGCCCAAAAATTCCACATTTCTTTTTAAGTTGTGGCTTTCCACGAAACGATATACCTTTTGTTTAAACACTTTGCAGTCAAACTTCCCCATAATTTTGAGGTGAAACAATTCACCTGATTCCTTCATCAAGCGACAGGCATCCAGCAAAACGAGCACGCCTTTGGATTCACGTACGACCCCTACAAAGAGTATGGTCGGTATCTGCTCATTTTCTTTTCTTCGAATAAAATCAGGATATCTGTCGATGATACCATATGGCACGATAATATCTTTTTGAGAATTTAAAAAAGCACCATCTGGTGGATTTAGTTCGGACAAGCGGATTGACAAGGCCGGCTTAAAGTAGGCCAGCCGAAACAGAAATTGCTCAATATGAGACAATTTTCGGTAAAGTTCGGATATTCCACCTGCATGAAAATGGAAAACTGTCTTCTTAAACAACCACCTTGTACACAGAAGTATTGCTATATCCCGGTACATTGGGATTCGATTTGGCCCTGCAGGTGGATAGTAAAGGATTTGAATGCCGTATCTCAACCGCATCCAAATAATTCTAAAAATAACTGAAATAAGATGAGACAATTTTTTGATATGAAATCTCCCGACTTCATCCATTTCCCTTGAAAAAGCCATGCGAACATGGAAAAATTGAATCCGCCTGTAATGCCCCTCAAGCATCACCTGCTGGATAATTGCCTGGCCGCCGTAAGGCGGTGGAGTTTGCCCGGCAAAAAGCACTCTGATCAATTTTTTCCGACTTTCATCCCTATGCAATTGGCAGCAAGCACTTATCTTACGGATAGCCATTTCTCTTTTGTGATTCAATCGATTTTAAGCTTGGCAGCCAATTTTTTAAAAATCCATGGGAAGCCGTACAAGGCTTCATAATATAGCCGTGAAAAACTGTGATGTCCGTTTTTAATATATATCCCCAACGACAAAAATGGGGAAGCGACCAATTTGAGAGGTAACACCAGAAGAAGCAGAATTACATAAATATTGGCATGTGCGTTACCATGCAATTCCTTAATTATGAGATAGTATGATTCATACCGTAGTGCTGCAATCCATGCGGGCATAGCTTTTTTTGTGCTTTGCCCGACAAAGTGGGTAATTTCCACGTCGGCCAGATAACGTATTTTATATCCATTTTTCCAAAGCCGAATACAAAATTCATGGTCCTCTAAAAACATGGGTAGGCGTTCGTCAAATCCCCCAACTTTACGATAGACCTCATAGGGAAACATCATATAGGCCCCCTGAATTCTGTCTACGTCCAGATCACTGTTATGATCCCAGTAGGTCATTGCAGGGGGCTTGAAGCATTTGACTTTTGGAAAAATCTTATCCAATAGGAGCGTTTCCCAGATGGCTCCTCTCACGGTTAAAAATTGGCCTGCGCACTCTAACTGAATTCTGTCATTAGGCTTCAAGGTTTTAACACCAACGCATCCATACTCTTTGTGTTTTTCCAGAAAATCAATTGAGCGCCAAAGGGTGTCTTCGTAAATCTGTGTATCCGGATTTAGCGCCAGCAGATACTTTCCTGAGGCATTTTTGAATCCTAAATTATTTGCCTTTGGAAAGCCCAAGTTTTCAGTTAGCGCTATCAGTGTGACATTGGGATAAAACCTTTGCAAATTAGCAACACTTTCATCTGTTGAATTATTATCAATTACTATGATCTCAAGATTAATACCTTTAGAATATTCCTTTATTGATTTCAGACAATTATCTATATATTCCCATGAATTCCAATTGACAATGACAATTGAGAGCAAAATCTTATTATCACTCACCGAGTTACCCCCTGCATGGATGAAGTCATCTGCCATAAATCGTCACCGAGCCAACACCATCAACGAATATCCCCCGAAGATTCGAACCGTCAGATCTTGATTAAGATTGAAAAACAGCCTTCTCGGAATGTTCATGAGGGATGCTTTCAAGCTTCGATTGGGCAATTTTAGTTGTTCTGGTGTGTAGAACCAGTCAAGGATCGTATACCCGGTGTCTTTAAGGGTCGCCAATGCCGTCTCTTTTGTAAAATAGTGAAGATGGCCATATTCTTTTCGTCCCTTGATCATGTGTGCTCTCAAAACAGTTTACACCGAAAGATCAAGAGGAATATGGAACATCTTGTAGGTCCCTTTCCCTTTTGCTTTTTTCAGGAAAGAAAAATAATCTTCGATATGTTCAAAAACATCGATGATAAGGACAAGGTCGTAGACTCGGCTATCAGCTTCCAGGATATCTTTGAAAAAAACTCAAGCCTCTCTTTAGCTCTTCCTTTGCAAAGCTGATAGGCCTGTGGTGAAATTTCATAACCATGAAACAAGACGTCTCCGGCCATCTGTCGGTGCAGTTGATTCAGGATTTCACCAGCGCCGCACCCCACCTCGCATACACTATCCGGCCGGATGTGGTTTCTGTTTAAACAGTAAAGAATCTGCTTTGCTTTCCAAGGAGAATCTTCTGTATGCCATGTGGGATTCTTATCAAAATACCGGCCATTTTCATATATATTTTTCATCGACACTTCGTTACCCATATAGCCTATCTTCATTTGATGCCCATTCCAGTGAGAGAATCAACCTGATAATAGCTCTTCTCCATAAGATTTTTTCACCTCCTTATCTGTCGAGACTATCAATATTTGGATAGCAAGTTTAATATTTTTTGATTATGCTCATATAAACCAACTGCCGTAGCGGTCAGATTTCCTCCTAATGCAGCATCAATATTTGGCATGAATATACCTTCTTTCATCATCTCCAGCCTCATTTTTTCACGATCCATTGGGCAGTCAAATACAATAAAATTTGTCTGAGATGGCATATTGGGAATGTCCATTTGATCTAATTCTTCACAAATTCTCTTTCTTTCAGAAAAATTGTGCTTATAAACTTTTTCTTGAAACGCTTTATCCTTAAGGGCGGTCAAGGCAGCTAATTGAGACATCGAAGATATGTTGAAAGTCAGACTCAATCGTTCAAGGTAATTAATGGTATCAGGGTTTCCATAGGCATATCCCACTCTGAAACCTGATAACGCAAAAAATTTAGAAAAAGTTCTTAAACCAATCAGACGACAATTTACCTCTTTATATTCCAGGGCTAAGTTCAATCGTTTTTCAGGTTCACAAAATTCGATATATGCTTCGTCAATAAGAACGGTAACATGGCTTGGTATTTGACGTAAAAAGCTTCTAAGTTCCTCTTTTTCAACAATTGACCCGGTTGGATTGCAAGGATTTACCAAATATACCAATTTTGTCCAATCATTAATGGCATCTAAAATCCCCTGCAAATCATGTTTTATATTCTTCCTTTTGACAGAACCCGTGTATGGCACTTCGATTGGTAGAAAATCGTATTTTATGCACGACGGCCACACTACATGTGCCCATGTTGGTTTCGTAATAATTATGTTGCCCCTTTTACTTGCAAATATTCTGATAGCGCGATCGATCAATTCGCTCGATCCTGTCCCAAAAGATATGTCGGATGGATCTACGTTTAAGTAGGCAGATATCGCTTCCCGCAATTGCGTATAATTAGGGTCAGGATATTGATGAACGGATGGATCATTGACCACTTTGCTCAACACTTCAACAACTGAGGGGCAAAAGCCAAATGGATTTTGCAAAAAATGCATATATGCCCCCCCTTTGTCACGGTATTCACTTCTATAAACCGGTGTTTGCATCTTCAGGGGCTGAATTAACGGCAACTTGTTCTCCATAGTAATTGCTGCTCCTGGGTCTGCACTGAAACATGGCTCATCAAGTGATTTTCCTAATATTTCATTCCTTTGGGCTGTTGCTGCATAAAGAAAGACCGGCGCCAAGACATCTGGATAATCCATAGCCAAGTACTCCTTCTTGGGAAAGAAGCTTTTGGTCATATAGGTTCTTACAGATCTGGGTTTGATCGAGACGATGGATATTAAACGATCATCGATAGCATCATTGGCAACTGATATCGTTAATCCCTCCAATCCCATTTTTGAAATGGTGTATGCTCCCAAGTATGGAGCCCCTTTGTCGACAATTCCTGATGAAACATTGATTATCCTGATATGGTGTCTATTTTTCTTGGCCCACTGAATCACCTCTTTGGAACACAAAAATGGGCCGATAATATTGGTTTGCAGGATCTGCTGCAACTCATTGCCGGAAAGCTCCCAAATCTTTTTATGATTTGAAGAAGATACAGCCGCATTGTTTATTAAGACATCAATTTTTCCAAATTTCTTTAAGGCTTCATCTATAATTTTTTTTGCGCCATTAGGAGTCGAGACATCTTCATTTACAGAAAGCACATTGGAAGTATACTTTTCTAATTTTTTTAAGGCCTTTTCTATGCTATCCTGGTTTCTGCCGTTGATAACCACTCTTGAACCCGCGTCTAAGAAGGCTTTGGCAACAGCAAAACCAATACCTCTTGACGACCCGCTAATAACAATAACCGCTCCATTAAGAGATAATTTGCATGGTGCGACTTTTTTGATCTCTACTGACTCCACAACTGAATCCTTTTTCCATTCGATAGCGATTTTATTTGCAACCTTATTTATATACAGGAAAGCAAATATAAATAACCTTCTAATTTTACGAATTATTAATTTCATCATTCTTCCTTCTTAACTTTTCGTAAAAATATTAACACCAAAGTTCTTAGCCGATTGAAAGAGATACTTTACAGGAAGGATATTAAACAAAATTAGTAGAATTATATAAACCAAAGCCGCATAAATAGCGAGTAATAAATCCGCCTTTCCACTGGACATGTATAGATAAGCAAATAGCAAAATATTTAAAGATATAATCCCCAGCCATCGCGACCACCTGAACACGTTTCCTATGCTACGGCTTATATATATCATTGACACACCCAACAAAATTCCTTCACATATCAAAGTTGCCCATGCCGACCCAATATAGCTATAGCGAGGGATCCAGAAGTAATTGAGTAGAATATTTATTGATGCTGCCAGAACCGCATTCCACCAGGCAAAATGCGTAACGCCAATAGAGACCAGCAAAGCAGAAGAAAAAAGAGAATAAAAGATCAAAACACCGACCCAGGAGAAAATGTTAAGGATCTTTGCAGACGAAATAAACGCATTACCGAAAATAAGCTTAATGACAATAGTAGAAATATATGGAGTAATTATGGCAATAGGGATTAAAATTATTGCCACTCTTTCCATAATCTCAGAAAAAGTTTCTTTTAAAGCAGAACGATCCTCTTCAGCGTCCTTTGAAAATATCGGTAAAATAGGGCCAATCAAAATAATCGCCAATGTTGCCGCAAGGTCCAAAAAACGGTAGGCGGCATTATAGATACCCACTTCATAATCTGACTTAATGGCCGCAAGCATAAAAATATCGGCCCTGGTATTAACCATGACTATCAGGGAAGCAATCCCTATGGGCCAAGCCGGTTTTAAAATTTTTTTAACCATCTTTAACTGAAAGTAAAAGCGTGGTTTTAAAAAGGATGCCGATAAAGTAAAAGCCAATATGGTATAGACAACATTAGAGATGCCATAAGAGACTACAACCAACCACAGGGAATTAAAAAACTGAATCGCACAAAAAGTAGATGCAAGATACAAGGATGCATAGGAAACTGAACAGACAGTTGAAAACCAAGGCTTTTGATAGACCTGGAAAAGGGGATCGAAAAAACGGGAAGCGATGAACGGCAGCGCCAATATGCCTGTAAGCAGATAGTAAAACAGGTCATATCGCACCAGATGAGCTGCAGCAATAGCCGGAATCGCCACCGCCAGGCTAAGGCAAAAACGCAATATGATAAAATTGCCCCAGTAGATGTCGGCATCCTCATCGATCTGTGCAATATCCTTTGCAAAAATAACAGTCGTGCCAAACTCGGCAATCAGCATGCACATCCCCAGGAAAGCAATGATGTAGGAGAATTCTCCGAACTTTTCAGTTCCTAATAATCGGGCTACCAGAATGAAAACAGCCAGATTACAGGCTATGGAAAAGAGCCTTCCCGTTGCCTGGGCCGCCAGATTAATTGAATAATATCTCTTTCTTGAGGTGTTATTCATCTATAATTTCTTGCTCGTTTTTGGGTTTACAGGAATATGTTTTAACACCGATTTTCGCGCTAATTTAACCGTCACAGGAATATAAGATTTTAGAGGTCAAGGAATCATCTAAATCTGAGATTGAGATTAACACCATCAAGCCAGGATAA
>Ga0190315_1001358_pt1 | contig 10056 bp, 9 predicted proteins | sample 48701101_MG_FD_161673 | JGI IMG/M metagenome (GOLD analysis project Ga0190315, IMG submission 161673) | Hydrothermal vent sediment bacterial communities from Southern Trench, Guaymas Basin, Mexico - 4870-11-0-1_MG | ecosystem: Environmental > Aquatic > Marine > Hydrothermal vents > Sediment ...
GATAATTTTTTCTTTGCTATATTTATCTATTATAGTACAATGCGATTATGAAAATTTTAGTGACAGGCGGAGCCGGCTTCATCGGTTCGCACACCAGCGTGGAACTTATTAAAGCGGGACACTTCCCGATTATTGTTGATAATTTCTCTAATTCCGAAAAATGGATTGTCAGCCGAATTGAAAAAATCACCGGCAAAAAACCGGCTGTTTACGAAGGCGACTGCGCCGACCAAAATTTTCTGGAAAGTGTTTTTGAAAAAGAAAAAAACATCAGCGGCGCGATCCACTTTGCCGCTTTAAAAGCCGTCGGTGAATCAATGGAGCAACCGCTTAGGTATTACCGCAATAATATAGATTCCGCTCTAACCCTTTTAGAAACAATGGCTAAGCGGAAAATTGGAAATTTTGTTTTTTCTTCCTCCGCCACCGTTTACGGCGAGCCGAAAAAAAATCCCATTCCGGAAACCGCCCCGCGCCAGCCAGCCGCTAATCCTTACGGCAATACCAAAACCATCATTGAGGATATTATCCGCGACACGGCGGCGGCTAATAAAAATTTTTCCGCTTTATCCCTGCGCTACTTCAACCCCATCGGAGCCCATCCTTCCGGACTTATCGGCGAATTGCCTAAAGGAACGCCTAATAATCTAGTCCCTTATCTCACCCAAACCGCCGCCGGCAAGCGAAAAGAGCTGATAATTTTCGGGGATGATTATAACACTCCCGACGGGACTGGCATTCGCGATTTTATTCATATAGTTGACTTGGCGAAAGCGCATATTGCCGCGTTAAATTACTTAGAAAAGCAATCCTCGCCATTTTATGTTATTTTTAATATCGGCACTGGCAAAGGCGTTAGCGTCAAAGAATTAATTAAAACATTTGAAAAAGTAAATGGCGTAAAAATTCCCCATAAGGTCGGGCCGCGGCGCCCGGGCGATATCGCCGCCTGCTGGGCGGATCCAACTAAAATCAATAAGATTATCGGCTGGCGCGCCGAAAAAACCGTGGCTGACGCCCTTCGCGACGCTTGGAAGTGGGAACAAAAAATGTAATTTCTCCCCCTTTGCCTGCCTGGCGGCAGACAGGGAAAAGGGGGTCGGGAGGATTTGAAAACTATAACAAATATCCTATGAACAATTTAATCAATAAATATTTTATAACCAGAACCAATACGACGCATATCCAATTTTTTCGCTACATTTTTGTCGGCGGGCTGGCTACCGTAGTTGATATGGGCTCCTTTTATTTTGCCGACAATATCTTAAATCTTCATTATTTAATTGCCCAAACTATCGGTTTTTTGCTAGGACTGGCGGCGAATTATTTAATGAGCGTGGCCTGGGTTTTTGAAAGCACGGGGAATGTCAAAAAAGAATTTGCCATATTCGCCTTAATTGGCGTCGGCGGGCTGTTTTGGAGTTATCTTATTTTATGGATTGTGATTGACATATTGGGACTGCACTATCTTCAGGATATGCTGGCTAAGAGCATCGCGGTGGCGCTGGTTTTGATTTGGAATTTCGGAATGAGAAAAAAATTCGCGTTTAAGGAATAGCAAAAGGGTATTTATGTCATCCTCGGGCTTCTATGTCATTTCTGACTTCCCGCCAAAAGCGGACAGGCCTGCCTGACAGCAGACAAAGATTGTAAATCTAGAAAATGTCATTCCCGCGAAAGCGGGAATCTAGAGCAACTTTTCAAGATAGTGATATTTCCCCTAGATTCCCGCTTTCGCGGGAATGACATAGGAGCGCGGGAATAAGAGATAACATAGAAGTCGGAGATAACATAAAGAATTCAGAAAACCAATAATTAAAATAATAAACATTGAATGTTGTTCGCTTATGGATAAAACAAATGTTATCATTTTCGGCGCCGGGCCGGCTGGATTGGCCGGAGCGCGCAAGTTAGCGGAAAACAATAAAAGCGTTATTGTTTTTGAAAAAGAAAAACAAGTGGGAGGCATTAGTAAAACTCTTAAATTCAAGGGCTGCCATTTTGATCTGGGAGGCCACCGCTTTTTTACCAAGTCTAAAGAAGTAAATAAACTATGGGATAAAACGTTGGGGAAAGATTTTCTGGAAAGGCCGCGGCTGTCGCGAATGTATTACCGCAATAAATTTTTCAGCTATCCCGTCAAGCCGTTTGAGGCTCTTTTTAAATTAGGTTTGATTGAATCCGTTTTGATCGGGTTTAGTTATATTAAGTCCAAAATCTTTCCTTACAAAGAGGAAAAAAATTTCACCCAATGGGTTTCTAACCGCTTCGGCAAGCGGCTTTATCTCCACTTTTTCAAGTCCTACACGGAAAAATTATGGGGCATTCCTTGCGAAGAAATCCAAGCGGAATGGGTAGCGCAAAGAATTAAAGGTCTTTCTTTCCGAACGGTGATAAAAAACGCGCTCTTCCCAAGCAAAAAAGGATCGCCTAAAACCCTTATAGACAAATTCAAATACCCTAAATACGGACCGGGTATGATGTATGAAAAAATGGCGGAAGACATAAAAAAAATGGGCGGGGAAATATTTACGGAAAGGGAAATAGTAAAAATAAGCCATTCCGATTTCAAAGTGGAAAACGCCGCGGTTAGAGACAAAAACGGACGGGAAGAAATTTATTCGGCTGATTATTTCCTTTCCAGTATGCCTATCACGGCTTTGATTAAAAGAATGTCTCCCGCGGTTCCGCCGGAAGTTTTAGCCGCCGCCAACAATCTCCACTACCGCAGTTTTATTACCATCAGTGTTATTTTAAACTGCCCTGTTCCCTTTCCGGACACTTGGATTTATATCCATTCTCCCGAAGTAAAAATGGGACGCATCCAAAATTTTAAACGTTGGAGCCCTTATATGGTATCCGGCAAAAATAAAACCGCGCTAGGCTTGGAATATTTTTGCTCCGAAGGCGACGAGCTTTGGAATATGAAAGACGAAGATCTAATAAAACTGGGATTGGAAGAATTAGAAAAAATCAAGCTGGGCAAGAAAGCCGATTTCGCGGACGGATTTGTCGCCCGCGTTCCTAAAGCTTATCCGGTTTACGACGCCGGCTATAAGCAAAACATTAAAACCATTCGGCGGTATTTGGATAAATTTAAAAACCTTCAGCCCATCGGCCGTTACGGAATGTTCAAATACAACAATATGGATCATTCCATTTTAACCGGCCTTTACGCCGCCGAGAATATTCTAGGAAGCCGTAATGACATCTGGACCGTCAACGCGGACAAAGAGTATCATGAGGAGAAGAAGTAATGCGAGAAATTATTAAAAAATCTTGGAACGCGCAAAACATAAATAAACCCGGAAAAATTTTTATGTTATTTTTCTGGTTTGTTTTGTCGTTTAGTTTTGTATGTTTTTTATTTAATTTGCCGTCAGAATTTAGTCCAAAACTTAATCCTGAACAAAAAACAGAGCTAGCTGGAAAAATAACTTCTGAAAATTCATTTTCCGGATCGTTTGCGGCAAAAAATGACAATCTCAGAAAAATATTTTTCTATTTTACCACTAATATCAAATCCCGCCCCAAAAACAGCCCTAGGGTAAATTTTTCTATTTTTGATGAAAATAATCAATTAATTTACTCCGACGATAAAAAAATATGCTATATTAGAAATAAAAAATTCTATGAATTGGACTTAGATCATATTTTAAAAAATTCTAAGGGACAAAAGTATAAATTTGAAATCTCCGCCATAAAAAATTTGAAAAACCCTGATGGATTTATAGCTCTTTGGAGAAATGCAAACGGACAATTAATAGTCGCGCTTGATTACACTCCCGCCAAAATCGCTGTGCTTAAAAATAAATTTTATTTATTTTTGCCGTCTTTACTGATAATTTTATTTATTGCATTCGTCGCAACGCAAAAGATTTTAAATAAAACATATTTAATTTTTAATAACAAGCAAATACTATTTTTGATAATTACCCCTTTTCTGTTTATTAACGCCATTTTCTATGTTTTTTACGTAAATCATTGGGCGCCCATTGATGAGCAGTCGCACTTTGAGGTCATAAAAACAATTTCTAAAAAAGGAACCCTGCCGACTCTTTATTCCAGAGATAACATAAAAAAAACTCGCGAAGCGTTTCAACCCCCGCTTTATTATATCGTCTCCTCTCCGCTAATATTATTCATCAAAAAAAGCGGTATTCAAGCAATGATTTTAAGAATTTGGGGGGTTGTCCAATACATTATTTTAGCGCTAATCGGTTTTTTGATTTATCAGCAAATTGCGCGAAAATATAAAAAGCTCCAAAATAATCTCGCTTTTATTTTGTTTATATTAAGCGCAACGCTTATCCCGGCGCTTATCGTTAGGACCGTTTGTATTTCCAATGGAACTTTTTCATATATTTTCATAGCGCTTCAAACGCTCTTTTTATTAAAATATTTAGATTCTAAAAATAAATCAAAAAAATATTTGGTTATTTTGAGTATTATTTCCGGGTTATCTCTATTAACCCGCCTTACAAATGTTTACACCATTCCCGTCATAGGGTTCGCGATTTTATTAAAAGAAAAAGCCAAATTTATGCCAATTATAAAATTCGCCGCGATTATAATTATTCTCCTGTCTCCTTGGCTCGCGTGGAACTATGCTCACTATAAAGTGTTTACTCCCAATAAGCTGGCCATGGAAGATCAGAAAGAACAAGTAAATCCAACCGGCCGCGTCTTTGGATTTGATTTTATTAAATCAAGAAGTTTATTTATGCTGGACACTGTCTCTATCGCTGAAGATTACGGATTAAGCCAAGAATCTGCCGGATGGAAGATAGCCAGAGGAATAAGTTATGCTATAATATTAAGTATTATTCTCTGCGTTTTGCTTGTTTTTAAAAATATAAAAAAATCATTTAATCCAGAAAAAAAGGAATTTATTCTTTCCCTAATGCTCGGATTTATTTTAATGAATATTCTTCAACAATACGCGGTGGTTATTCTGGATAATTGGCCGGTTCTTCTGGGACGGTATCTGCACGGCAGCCTCATCGCGATAAGCGTCATACTGACAATTCTGCTATCAAGCTTCTTGCGAAATAAGCTAATGTTTAACTTAACTTGCTCCGCCCTATCCATTATCTTAGTTTTCTTTAATGCGATTTATTTACTTATAGTTATTCAGAAATTTTAAATAGTAAAGAAACCTTAATAAAAAAGAAAAATTTACCACAACAGATGTTATGGTTTACGAATAATTTTAGAAAGATAATACCGATAAAATATAAATATTTACATTTATATAGTTAACGCTTAAATAAGCCAAAATAATTTTTATTCATAAAAAACTATTGATTTTTTATCAATGCTATGATAATATTCTATTGATTTTTTATCAATAAATTTAAGATTTATGATTCAAAGAGAAGTTCTCCCTGAAATTATTCACTGGATAGGGAAAGAAAAAATACTCATATTAAAGGGAGCCAGACAAGTCGGAAAAACAACTCTTTTAAAACAGATTATCGCTGATATACGAAAAAAAGACGCTTCTTCGGCAATCGCCTATCTTCAAGCCGATGATAAGGAAAATTCGCAAATTTTCCATTCAACCGCCACGCTTGAAGAATACTTAAAACGAAATTACGGTTTTCCGGCAAAATTCGTTTATCTTTTTATTGATGAATTCCAAACCATTAAAAACGCCGGATTATTTCTTAAAAATATCTTTGACAAACACCGCGGCCGGCTTCAAATTATCGTAAGCGGATCCAGCTCTCTTGAAATTACTAAAAATACGGAATTTCTTACGGGGAGATCAATAAATTTTGATATTGCCAGAATTTCATTTCGGGAATATTTTAATTACGAAAATAAAAGCAACATCCTTCCTATTCCGTTGACTAACTTTAACGAGATGCAAATTTTCTATAAAACTTTTTCCAGCAGGATAGATTTGCGCTTTAAAGAATATCTTGCTTTCGGCGGGTACCCCGAAGTTATAACCACTCTGGAACACAAAGATAAAAAAATAATAATAGAATCCATAATTAAGACCTACATAGAAAAAGATATCGCCGACTTCTTGAAAGTTGAAAACATACACGGATTTAATAATCTTATTAAAATTCTTTCTTCTCAAATCGGAAACCTGGTTAATCTTTCGGAAATTTCCAACACTACCGCTCTCTCCAGAAATACAGCCGAAAAATATCTATCCATTTTAGCCGGAACATATGTTTTTAATTTTGTCACGCCTTTTTACAAAAATATCCGTTCGGAATTATCCAAAATGCCGAAAGTATACGCGCTGGATATTGGAATACGCAATTATTTTACTCGTTCATTTGACGCCGACAACAGCCTTATCGGAAGCGTAATAGAAAATTTCGTCTATTTGCATTTGCTTCAACAATGCAAAAAAGACTATATCCATTTTTATAGGACTATTGGCGGAGCGGAAATTGATTTTGTCATTGAAAGCGCCCAAAATAAAGTTATCATCAGCGAAGTAAAATACCGCCCTAGAATTAATATACCCGTTGCTATGAAAAATTTTTCCGAACGCTACTCTGACATTGTTTCCCAAAAAATAATTTTTACGAAAAACACTCTTGAAAAAAAAGCCGACGGGACAATTCTTCTTCCAGTTAATCTTCTCCCTTTCGTAAACATTTTTTGTTAATAAATTGCAAGATATACTAGCATTCGTTCACATTTTTTTCTTATACTTTATGCCATTCTAACTTCCTGCCCAGTAACAAAAGGAATCGGGAGTTTAGAACGACGCTCGGAATTCTTGCGAATTGTAAAATATATGATAAAACAAATTGTTATTTTAGCAGGAGGGTTAGCAACAAGATTATATCCAACCACAAAAAAAATTCCAAAATCAATGGTCTTAGTTAATAAAAAACCTTTCTTAGAACACCAATTGATGCTTTGCAAAAAAAACAAAATAAAGAATGTTGTGTTATGCGTCGGGCATTTATGGAAACAGATAAGAGATTACTTTGACGACGGAAAAGATTTTGGCGTTAATATCACATATTCCATAGAAACAGAAAGGCTTGACACTGGAGGTGCGTTGAAAAATGCTTTTCAGTATCTTAACGATGTATTCTTTGTTATGTATGGAGACTCTTATTTAACAATCAATTGGCAAGATATTTACAAATTCTATAAAAAAGCAAATAAGCAAGGACTTATGACCGTTTACGAAAATAATTGGAACTTTTGTCCCAGCCAAATTTTGTTAAATAATTCCAAAGATGAAATAATAGAATTTACCAAGGAAAATTTTAAACCGGAAATGCGCCATATGGAATATGGCATTAACATACTGCCTAAAAAAATAATTAATAAAATTAAAAAGAAGAATTTTCCCATTGAGCTTTATTTTCATAAACTAATAAAAGAAAAGCAACTCGCGGCTTATATATCAAAAGAAAAATTTTATGAAATAGGCTGCCACAAAGGATTGCGGGAAATTGGAAAAATTATAAACTAACTGTTATTCAGTTTTTTCTATTGACATTAGAATATAAAGATTGTAGGTTTTATTTAAACAAAATAACCAGCACATTGACAATAAAGGAGGCTAGATTATGTATAGAATGCTTTTAGGAAAAGTTCCCTTAAGACTCTCCATGGGAGGAGGAGGCACTGACATTGCGTCTTTCTATTCTGCCGAGGGAGGATTTTGGACATCAGCGGCAATTTCCCTGTATGTTCGCATTTCTGTCAACCGAAGGTGGAGTGAACATTGGATTGTTAAATATTCCGACAAGGTTCAAATGGTTAAGATTATAGACGAAATTAAACACAATCTGATCCGCGAGTGTTTAAAACTGGTTGACGCATCTACATGGCTTAAAGGCAAAGGGCTTGAAATGAACATCATTTCCGATGTTCCCGGTTCTTCCGGTCTTGGAGTATCTGGCGCCATAACCGTCAATCTTCTCCAAATTCTTCACGCAATGAAAGGTGATAATCTTTCCAGAAAAAAGTTGGCGGAAGAAGCTTACCATGTTGAGCATGATCTTTGCGGCTCTAAAGCTACAGGCAAACAGGACCAATATATCGCCGCTTTCGGCGGAATTACTTCCTTTGAAGTAACCCGGAACGGCTATGTCGATGTCTATCCTTTAGAATTAGAAACCAGAACGATTTTTGAACTTAGTGAAAACCTTGTTCTTTTCGGCACCGGATTATCTCGCCTTAAATCGGCTAATGAAACACTGAAAGATCAGGGATTAGCGCCAACGCAAAATGGTAAAAAACTCTCAAAGCTGGATTATCTCAAGAAAATAAAGGAGATTGGACTTGAACAGTTAGACGCGATGAAAAACGGCAATATTCGCAAGTTCGGCGAACTTCTAGATGTCCACTGGGAAACCAAGAAATTGTATTCTGATCATACTTCTAATCCGGAAATTGACGGAATGTATGAAATGGCAAAACAAGCTGGAGCAATTGGGGGCAAAGTTGTTGGAGCCGGAACTGTTGGCGCGTATTGGCTTTTCTATGTTGAAGCTGATAAAAAAGCTTCCCTTAGAAACGCTATGCAAGAATATAATCTTGAAGAAGTTCCATGGTCATTTGTTGAACACGGTAGTATGATCGCTTACTGCGAATAAAACGGAAAGGAGTGAAAGAAATGAAAACTGCACCAAAAGACTTTTTCACAAAAAGTATGGATGATATTTCAAAGATTGCTCAAGACTTGAAATATCAAGCAGGAGCATTTGAAAAAATGGCGCAAATAATCAATAACGCGCGTCAGAAAAAAGGTCGGCTTTTTTTCTGCGGAGTCGGAGGAGGAGCCGGAAACGGAACTCACGCGACAGGTGATCTATTCAAAAGCTGTGAAATAAAGACTATTTGTCTCACTGATAACACGCCCACAATCACCGCGATCACGAACGATGAGGGCTGGGCTGAAGTATTTATTGACCAGCTTAGAATATGGGATATGCAAAAAGATGATGTCCTTTTCGTTTTTTCGGTAGGTGGAGGAGATACTGGCAGAAATATTTCCGCCAATATTGTGAAAGCTGTCTCCTACGCTAAAGAAAAAGGCGCCTATATCCTTGGCGTCGTTGGAAAAGCGAACGGCTATACCGCTCAAAACGGCGATGCTGTGATTATAGTCCCAACCGCTAATCCAAATTATCGCACTACTCATACTGAAAGTTGGCAGAGCTATATCGCCCACCTTCTCACTGAAGCCCTGCGGCAAAGGAGCGCTAAATGGGAATCAGTATCAGAAGAATAGCTGTGTTTTTGGACCGCGACGGGGTTATAAATTCCCATTGCGGAACAGACAAATTTGGAAATCCCGAATCTCCCTTGAGGTTTGAGGATTTCCAAATTTTTCCCTTCGTTGGCGATTCAATAAAAAAAATAAATGCTCTTGGATTTATTGTATTGATCGCCACTAATCAACCTGCTGTTGCCAAGGGTAAAATGACACTTGATGTCTTAAACAAAATGCATACAGCACTTTTAGACAAGGTTCTAAAAGCCGGAGGTAGGATAGATAAAATTTACACTTGTCTCCATCATCCGGATCCAAAACAAGTTGTAAATTTACATTTACTTAAAGAATGTGAATGCAGAAAACCAAAACCGGGAATGTTGCTTAGAGCGGCCAGTGAATTCAATATTGACCTGAAAAGATCATGGATGATTGGCGACAGCTGGAGAGATATCACAGCGGGCAAGTCTGCCAAATGCAAAACAATTCTTATTGCGCCGAGTGCCCAGAATTCGGCAATGTGCAGTCCGGATGCTACAGCAAAAAACTTGGAAGAAGCGGTAAAAATCATTGAAAAGGAGAAAATAAAATGAACAGTGGAAAAAGAGATGGATTATTGTTTTTAGACACTGGAAACTTGGAAGAAATTGAAAAGTATCTAAAGCTTGAGTTAGTTGACGGGGTTACGACAAATCCCACCATCATGAAAAAATCCGGGGTGGTCGGAGGATTCAATCAAATCAAAGAAAGATCTATCGCTATCGCGAACCTGATTGATCCCCTGCCCCTTTCCGTGGAAACATCCAGTCCTGAGGGCCACAAGGAAGAAATACTGGAGCAAGCCA
>Ga0190315_1001362_pt1 | contig 10037 bp, 11 predicted proteins | sample 48701101_MG_FD_161673 | JGI IMG/M metagenome (GOLD analysis project Ga0190315, IMG submission 161673) | Hydrothermal vent sediment bacterial communities from Southern Trench, Guaymas Basin, Mexico - 4870-11-0-1_MG | ecosystem: Environmental > Aquatic > Marine > Hydrothermal vents > Sediment ...
CACAATAATAGGGAATATAGTAATGATGTTCTGATTAAGAATCTCGATATCATATCTTCTTATGCTTCAGACGCAATAATCAAAAAGTTAGGGCTATCGGAACAGTACACATCAGATTTGCGGATCAAACTAAAGAATATTATAAGCTCATATTCTGTTGATGTTTTGATTAGATTGAATAATATTTCTCTGTCGTATCTATCTGACTTGATATTAACTGAAAAGCCCGCAAATCTATATTCGTGTGATATAATCCTACGCGGAATGATGGTGAGATCATCAATAGATTATATAAATCCAAGGAGATCATCAATAGATTATACATAAGTAGGTGGATATAAAATGGTAGAAATAAAAGAATGGGATCGAGGAGAGACAGTTCGAATACAGAATACTTATACTGATTCGGATGGTACTCTGTATGATCCCGATACTATCGAATTGAAGATATATGATCCTAAAGGATCATTAAGCGCCACGAAAACTTTTGCTGCAGGGGAAATCGTCAAATCCTCAACAGGTATATATTATTATGATTATACAATTGCTGATGATGCAACAACTGGATGGTGGATTAGTAAATGGACCGCGGTGATCGGGACTCAAACGGATCGGGAGAGCGATCAGTTCTATGTGAGAGACCCTGAAAAGAAACTATATTGTACAGTGGAGGAGGTATGGAATCGCGCAGGGGTCGATTGTAACGTTGCTACAAGGGAAGAGATAATTCCTTTGATTAGAGATTCAATGGACGAGATTGATTCAATGATGGGGAAGTCATTCCAATATGGTATAGATGTGGTAGAATGGTTTGATACGAGTCAGCCGGACGAGAATATCAAGAGAACGAGTGTGTTTTTGAGGTATACGCCGATTCTGTTGGTTGCTTCAGTTGAAGAATACGATATAAACAATAATTTAGTTGAAACTCATACAGATTATTGGATTGATTCTAATACAGGATACCTAAGGCTCACGTCTGGTGAGTTCGGACAGCAGAGACATAGGATCAAGGTAACATACACCTACGGATATGAGACTGTACCTCGTAAGATATCGGCTTTGTGTGCTGTGTTAAGTGCTATGAGATTACTCATTCACCAGATCGGTGGCACGTATGATGATGTCACATCGTGGTCAGCTGCTGGATTATGTTTTGCGGGTGAAACAGAGATTCTGACCGTTGATGGATATAGATCTTTCGAATCTTTGGTAGATAGCGGTGTAAATATAATAAACAAAGATGGAATTGTATCTAACGGTAGGGTCTGGTGCACAGGTGAAAAGGATATTGTAAAATTGGCACTGAATAACGGAAAAGAGATAAAATGTACACCAAATCATCTGTTCATGATTGATGAAGGGCATGGTGTTCAGGCTGTCGATTTGTTAGGAAGAAAATTAAAATTATATAATAGTAATGAAGATATACGAGTCGTATCGATAATTCCTTATGGATCGGAATTAGTATATGATTTTACAGAACCACTGACTCATTGGGGTGTAATAGATAATGGTATTATTGTTCACAACTCCATAGCAGTTGGAGAGCCATATACAAATATGAGTAGAAATATAGAATTCCTCACTAAAGAAAGAGATAAATTACTCGCTAACATTGGGAGGCTGCGGCAGTCCATCTTTATTGTTTAGTCAAAACCTTTATGAAGCATGAATAATAAATGATATAATGGTGATCACTTGAATTACAAAGTTTCTATGTATTCAGATTTTGGAGGCAATTGCTAATGTCCTGCACGCCAACGGCAGTGCCCCCTGCAAGGGTCAGATCAGGATTTTCAAAACATTTCCAACAAATCCTTGACGTTTGGGGTGGAAAAGAATGCACGCATGTCCAGATCACTGAAACACTTGATGAAATGGGTCAGGTCATAGATCAGTCCCGTTCAACTTCAACAATCTACGGCATCATCTCCCCTGCATCCTATACTGAGAACTACCATCCAATAGGATCTTTACAGCAAGGGGATCTAACTGCCTTTTTCAAATATTCCGATGATGTTATAAAATCATCGCAATTGACTGATTCCACGATCCGCAAGGATCACATCATATACGAAGGCAACGAATATAGGGTCGAACAGATCCAAGAAATTGCCTATGATGTTGGTGATCCGGTCTTTGCCCGGTACTTGCTGCGAAAGGTGAGTCCATGACCATTGAGATAGATCTTGAAAAGTTTGATAGATATCTACAATCATCACCCCGACTATCAACCATGATTCGGGGTCACACATCGAGGGATAGAATGGTAAAAGTTCGCATTCATAACCCGAAAGGACATGATTTCTGGGCATACCGACGCAAAAACGAAAATCCTCACAAAAATGAATACCTCCCCGAGTCAAAAATCTGGGAAAGGTGGCAAAAATACTACAAAGAAAAACTATATAAAGCGCCAGTAGAAGGCGAGCCCCACGAAACAGCAGTTGCTCAAATCATAATGATAAGCAAATCACCCGAAGAGGCGGTATATCGGATAGACAAATTACAAGAGGATTTCCCCTCATCAGTCCATGCTGATCTCAAACGCGAATTCATTAGTCTATACATCAGAACAAGGAATGAAGTGTTGCCCGAACATCAGAAACTATCAAACCCGGGATGGATTCAATTGGAGAGATAAGATGGAACTTTCACTTGACATATCTGACTTAATCAATAATCTTGAAAACCAAACTCCAGATCAAATACGAAGAAAGATTCGTGAAGCGATGGAATCACTCGCTGTTGATTGGGAAGGCAAAGCCAAAGAGATCATATCAACAACGTCTGTAGATACAGGTGAATATCTAAACTCCGTTCACTATGAAATGTTCGAAGAAGGGGATGAGATCGGATTTACAGGTCATGACGGGGTGAAATACGGGATTTTCATAGAGAAAGGCACCGTGCGGCATTTTGTACCGTTCTATAAATGGACAGGAGAAGGCTACGACGTGACACAACCAATATTGGCGGATTGGGGAAAAAGAGTATTGGGATTGACAGAGGAAGAAATGTTGGAGAAAGGTGGAATCAAAGTCAAACAAGACGGAAACGATGCGTTCATGAAAGGTCTGCTGTACGCTGAAGGTGAAGCTAGAGATGTATTCAGAGAGGTGTTTGAAGAATGATTGAAATAAACCTGTCGAAAATCGAACGGGGACTCCGCACCGAGCGGGTAAGAGTTGTCCGGGATAGCAAAGTCTACTATCGCAATCAGCGAGTCGGGCAGAAGAAAAAATCATCCGGGCGATTAGGGACGGGGAAGATAGCCTCATTACCCCAGGAGATGCGGGATGAGATACTTTTGCTGCGAAGTATTGGAGATAGTGGAGCAAAAATTAAAGAGGCTATTGAGGACGGAATCACGACAGATGAAGAAGGGAAACCTGTATTTGTGACGGTAGATAGGGAGAAAAAGGCAGAGTTGGCACCGCGCGAGAAAGAATTAAATGATAGATATTTCGCTACCACAAATTCTGAAGAGAAAGAAAAAATCTACAGACAAATGAAAGCGATAAGTGATCAATACACGAAAAAGATTCCAATCCCAGATACTGCCGCCGTCAAAGATGGCAAATTGATGGTCGGGTCTCAGGCTCTTGTTGATTGGGCAAAAGTGCGAGGTGTTGAACCTTCTGTCAAACGCCAAACTAAATTAAGAAGTGAAAAAGAAGCCAACAAATGGGTTAAAAATGAATTAGACAAACTACAATCTAAATTATCGCGTGAACAAGTTGAAAATCAGGAATTGAGAGAGAAACTCAAAGCTCTAAACTGGAGCAGAGAAGAACAGCGAAAAGCCGAGAATGATATAGCATCGAAAAAGCTGATTGCTGACCAACAGAAAAAGATAAAAGAATTATATGATGAAATACAGAACAGGGATCAAAAGATCAAGGCTGTTGAGAAGGAGAATATGAAGTTGAGAGGTAAGATCCGAGATATTGAAGCTGCGATAGAACGTTTGATGAAAGAAAAATAATGTATGTGTTAGAGAGATCGAAGAGAGATTAAGAGAATAAAATAATAATTTTGAAGGGTTTACTCTAACCCTTCCACATCAAGTGATGTGTAGAATAAAATCCCAAGTGGGACTATTCTGCCAATAAGGCAATATAATTAGATAAGGAGGCACATGACTATAGACAATATTAGCCTTGCTCAGTATATTGTAGGTAAATTGCGTAAGGCAGTTGCATCAGGTGATATAGTAGACTATAACGCGGCGAATCGTGCGTCAGTCTATAGAAATTTTATCTATCCGGATGCACCAAAAATAGAGAAAATATTGAAAAATAAAAATAATTTTCCTCGTGTTAGTGTAGAGACATTATCTCACAGTTCAATAAACGAAGTGGGAATGAGTTGCACCAATTATGAGGAACTTGCTACCCTTAAAATATCAGTCTGGACCGTTCGAGATTTAGTATGTACTGTAAAGACTACTACAGTGGAAACGCACACCTTCACGTCAGGTACAACGGTATACAGTCTTGATAACTTACCTGTGAGTGATATTGTCGAAGTATATGACAATACACGCATTTTCATAAAAAATACTGATTATCATCTGATAGATAATGATAGCGATGGAATATTCGATTCAATTGAATGGCTACAAGACACACCATCGAACGGGGAAGATTTCATGGTGAGCTATGTTAGGAAGGCAAGTGGTAGTGAGCTAGCAAGGATTATTGCCCAAGATATACATTCATATCTGGGCAAGAATTGGAGATCATGGGATGAAAGGAAGATATGGTCATACATGTTGGTAAGCTCAATGCCAATACCTTTCGATGAACCGATCAGTATATATAGATATGAAATGCAGGTGAGATTTAATGGTATTGATATAGGACAAGAAATTTAAATAAAGGAGGTATAAAATGACAGAATTTTTTCTAGGAAAACGAACATATCATAGCTATTCTATCGAATCATCGTACGGGGTAAGATCAGCAGAGACGTATTATGATTGGATGGGTATAGTACAGAATATAGCACCGAACAGCAAATCTGAAATTAAACCGATGAGTGCGATGGATGATAGTGATTCGAGAAATGTAGGTGATTATTTCGAGACATTGCGCAATTATGGTTGCAACATTACATTTCTGTTACAGCATTGCCGTCCGTTAATGCTTGCTTATGGGTCGGATACTTTTGTGTCTGGTTCACCAGCAACTCATACACTGACAGAGGAGGAGACCTTGCCATCGTTCACTCTACAATTTGGTTATCAGCACAGCACATCACCGCATGCTATTGACTACATGGGGTGTATGGCCAATAAATTCACTATCGACTGCACAAAAGGTGAATATGTCAAATGTAATATGGAAGTAATCGCCCAGGATGGATCAGACAGCCTCGAAAATGAATTTAGGGACTATAGTTCATCAGCTGGTAGGAAGAAATACCCGCCGGTCGGCTCAGGATCAATTAGACCATATATGTATAGTGATGCGGAATTCAGTATTGGTGGGGTGTCATATTGTACAGTTGAAAGTGTACAATTGGTAATCAATAATGATCTATTAGCTGAACCTGTACTATGCAGTGATAACGGGAAGCGGATTGCAGAGCCAATACCTCAGGTTAGAACGTATACAGCCGAATTCACTGTGAGAATGGCAAGTGATACATTGTATGATCTTTGGGAGGCAGATGAGTATATAAGTCCTGCTCCTACAGTGACCTTTGCACGAAGTTCAACTGATAAGGTTGTATTCACACTGAACAAAGCTCGTCTAGAGTCTGCTATCAGTCCATTCAATATAGAAGAGGGCACTGTAATCGTTAAGTTACCTATGAAGGTACAGTCGATAGGTGTGGTTGAAACGAATGATATTGATGCAGAATACAACTATGTTGGAGAGTGATGCGTTATGAATAAAAAATACTTTATAAAACGAGGGTTATCAACAGTCGGTATTGTATTTCAAGGTGATACCTACGATATCACAGTGAAAAGACCAACCAATTATGAGAATGATTCTATAATTGAGAAATATACTGAAACCGGACCAAATGGAGAAATTGATATAAAGGCAGCTGATCTGATGCAAGAAATGCTTGTCCGATTTATTGTCGAACTACCTTTCGAGGTTCCGGCTGACGACGAATTTACAGAATTTAAAAAGTGGTCAGAGCTAACACACGAGGAAAAGGTGAGAGCTGTGCAGGTTATGGACTCAGACTTGCGCGATGAGATATTTAAAGCGATTGAATCTAAAACCCATCTTTCAGGTCGTGATAGGGGGGAATCAAAGCAGCGGTCTACACGGGTATAGTGGACCATAGTATTGCAAGATTGTGGGATAGAGTCCAACTATGTCTTCAGTTGAGATGTCTACCTAGTGAGTTAGACGCCGAAGATAATATTGATATTGAGGCTATAAAAGCGGTGCTATCAGCAAGAGCAGAGATAGAAAAGGAGGAGTATGAAAGCAATAGAAATAGGGTCAATGGTAATCTCGGTTAAAGCAAATTTATCAAAGTTTACTGGTAGTATGAGCGATCTAAAAGGTAGAATCAAAGAGGCCAAATTAGCAGCCGAGAATTTTGGAACAGAAATATTTCGGGTTAAAGGTCTGATGCTCGGACTAGCTGGTGCTGCAGCCATTACCGGGGGATCACTCTTAAAAATGCTATCAGATGCTGTAATGTCGAGTCCTATGCTTGCGGGTAGTATGGCTAAATTGAAAGCCCAGACAATGCTATTTGGTAATACAATTGCAAAACATCTGAGGCCAATAGTTGATAAAGCCGGGGATGTAATGGGATACTTCCATAAAAAATTCAAAGAATTACCCGAACCAGTGCAGGGTGCGATCGTGCAAGGTTTGGCTTATGGTGGTATGCTAACGGGTCTAACAGGTATCATCCTCGGTGTGATTAGGATTTTGAAATGGATGGGGAAGGAGATTATATCTCTGATACCTGAAGGTGTAAAAACCAAATTGCTATCTTTCGGTCGAATCCTCAAAGATTTCATCGCGAAATCTCTGACCCGTGTAGCATCGTTTCTGGGAACTGTCGCTTCTAGGTTGATCTCTTTTGTTGCAGGTTCAACTGCCGCAACTGCAGCTTTAGGGGTTTTTCTTGGTATGATTGGGGTATGGATAATGAGCAAGACGGGCATATTAGATTGGTTTAGGTCTCTAGGCGATAAGTTCAGAGAATCTCACCAACAAATTATGGATATTGCGAGTGTCTTACTTGTATTTCCTGTTTTGTTTGGGGCAATGATTACAGATATCGTGAATGGCGACTTCGGATTTCCTTTTCTAAAACAGGGAATCCAATCTGTGAGTGACTCGTTCAAAAGACTAAAAGATGACGTGATAAGGTTTTTCCAACCTATTATTGATAAGATTCAATCTGTGATTGATAAGATCATGGAATTGAAAAGTAAGATTCCTTCACTATCCATAAGTGGTTTGTGGAAACCAATAAAAGAACCTGAAAGCTACCAAACTGGCGGTACAGTGCCCATGACAGGGTTGTATAGACTTCACGAGGGCGAAACGGTCATCCCAAGAGGAGGCAAAGTAGAGAAATCTAATGAAACATCGATTATAGTAGACTTCTCGGGCGCTAATATCAATTTAGCCAGTGGTATAAAATTAGAAGAATTTGCAGATGAAATATCACGCCAAATCGCATCGAGACAAGAAAGATTAACATATTAGAGGAGAAATAAAATGGGCAACTGGAAGATCGGATTCCCAGAAGGACTTGATAGTGTCACAGATTATGAGGACGGTAAACTTCTCTACGATAGTTATGGAGTTGAACCTATCAATTTGGACTCCAAGATGATGTGTAGGGCAGTAGGGAAAGTAAGTTCGGTTGTCGGATCTACCCTAACACTCGAATCCATAAACAACTATCCTAACAGTTCAGATACACCTTTTACCCCGACCAATAGTTCGCTTGAAGATGATGAATACAACAATGGGTTCATTCGATTCTTATCTGGTAATTGCCAGAACGAAGTATATAAGGTATCAGACACAGTATCGCCGGATACACTAGTATCATCAGATACTTTTTGTTCAGATGGTGTATCTGCGGGTGATTATCTTGAAGTCGTGACGGGATCATGCACGTTTGAATTTAAACTCCCACGCAATCCTATCCGTCGAGATTTCAAAAGACAGATATCAATAAGCGCCGTACGATTCCCTTATTATTCTGGTGGTTTGGTCATACCTATCGGATTCCAACCAGACGATTATGTTTTTAGCGTTAATATGACAGAGGAAAGAGATATAGATCGTTTAGAATTATTTTTAAATCATCATCTAGATTTCAAGGGGTTCGATGGTCTATATAGTACAGGATATAAATTCAACAATGACGATGGTCTCGCGCCAGTGGTTCTTGAAACTGGAACTCATGATATCAAAAATCAATTTCTGGGCACTATTGAAGATTATAAAATTATAAAGGATGCTCAAAGAGGTGATAGTTTCTGGGAAGTCTTGATACACATGAAGAATTATAGCAGAATATTATATCGGGGAATATAAAATGACATGGAAAGTTAGAATTGGTCAAGGATCAGAAATTCGAGAGCAGAATCGCGTAATGAGTATACGTGTGACGGAGGAATTTGCTCACGTAGACTTCGAGATTGTTATAAAATCTCCGACCCAAGAGGATAGAACCCAGAAAGCAGGTAGAATTGATGAGGCTATTGTACAAATCTCCCGAGGATCAGAAATACTCGTGGAGGGTTATATAGAAAGCGTAGAGAATGGTGATGATTATGTGAAGTATATGGGGAGATCCTTCTTATTATTACTTGGATATTCTACATCATCGAAGACCGAAGCAAGTAGTGAGGATGAAAGCGAGACGTTAGCGGAATATACCTCGAAGAAGGGTGAAGAGATTATAACAGATCTTATTGACAAATTCTGCTATCATGTTGATGGGGGAGATGATGTACGAGATCCTACATTAGATTTCTCGGATATTGACTTTGCTGATGTATATGAAGGTAAGGATATTCCTGTTCATGGTAAGAAAGTATACCAGGTTGTTCGCAATATGTGCAACGAATTCGGGAAGGATCTTTGGTCGGATGCTGGTTGGGATGGTGATAATGATGAGATAGTCGCTAAATATATACATGTAGGTGTAAAAGGTCGAGGAACAGATGAAGATCCGCATAAGACGCTTGAAGGCGGCAAAAACCTCGAACGCATACCAAGAATTAGATACAATACATCAAAGACTATCAATTGTCTGCGAGTCATTGGCGGGGGAACAGGCAAAGATCGGGTCTCAGTATTCTGCAAGGACGAAGATTCGATCGCCGAAAATGGTTATATAGAAGGCGAGCCATATACAAATAACATGATTCGCTCGGTTGTGACCGCAGAATCAGTTGGTAATAAGATAATAGAAGCGAAGAAGGATCCTGTAACCGAGTTGGAGGTTAAACCAGCCTACTATATTAATGACCTTATGTACGGCGATTGGGTGAATATAATTGATAGTTATTCTAATATTAATACGGTAAAAAGAATCAAAAAAATAATTCGGATATTTAATGTTGATGCTGCAGATTCGATGTTCATAGAGTTAGGGGAAGCCTTCAGTGATTACGCCCTTATGGTTCGAGAATTAACCAAAGGTGATGTTGATCCAGAACCGGCAATGGTGAAGCTAGGTGGATCTCTTAAGCTGACAGCGAATGATCCCCCTGATGATTTCGTTAGGATAGACGGAGGGGATTTCTACGACAGCACTGGTACGATACAGACAGCGGGTAAAGGAATTTGTACTTTCTGGGCGAGTAGTACGAGACGATTAGGTGGTGATAATCCTGGTAATGGAAATTATAAGAAAGCTCTTATTGAAATAAAAGATGAAGATTTGACAATCTGGTATCATGTTGGTACAGAATATTCAGGTTCTCAATTAGATGATGCAAAGAGTGAAAATATATCTGCCGACTCAGGATATACACCAATCGGCGAAGTGATTCTGAAAGGTAAAGGGAGCAATGA
>Ga0190315_1001363_pt1 | contig 10034 bp, 10 predicted proteins | sample 48701101_MG_FD_161673 | JGI IMG/M metagenome (GOLD analysis project Ga0190315, IMG submission 161673) | Hydrothermal vent sediment bacterial communities from Southern Trench, Guaymas Basin, Mexico - 4870-11-0-1_MG | ecosystem: Environmental > Aquatic > Marine > Hydrothermal vents > Sediment ...
TCACGATAATCACTCTTTGAGGGGTGCTTCAATGCCCTTGCAACAAATGTTTTTGATTTGCCATTCCCATTCCCATTCTTCAACTTCAATATCATCTCCACAGGTCTGTGTACAAAGAAGTACCGCATGGCACGAGCGTCCACAATCTTCCTGTTCTCTGCATACAGGTTCTTCATGCTCACTGAGATATCGTTCTGAGAAACGCCCATAGCAATAAAGAAGTTCCGAATCGCCTCAGGTTGAAATCCACGTCTGCGCAGTGCCCTCAATGTTGGCAACCTCGGGTCGTCCCAGCCATCATATTCACCGCGCTCTATGCGCTTCCTCAGCTCTGAGGTGCTGAATTTGCCGAACTCGTGCACCTTTATCTTGCCCCAGAGTGTCGTTACTGGATATTGCCAGCCGAGATAGTCATATAGGAATCGCTGCCGCTTCTCTGATTTCATCAGGTCTTTGCCCCTCAATATGTGCGTTATACCAAGTAGATGGTCTTCTATCCCGGATTCAAAATCCAGTGTGGGCCACACAATGTATCGCATGCCAACGCGTGGATGCTCACGCTTCAATATCCTGAAAGCGACCCAATCTCTTAAAGCCGGGTCTTCATTAGTCATATCTGTCTTTATCCTCAGCACCGCTTCCTTCTCTTCGTAAAACCCACTCAGCATCCTATCCCAGTTCTCCATGTTCGTCTCAACGTCCGCATCACGATGTGGGCATGCCCGCATCCGCTCTTTATAAGCTTTGAACTCCTCCTGCGTGCATAGACACACGTATGCCATACCTCGCTCTATCAGCTCTTTACCATACCGGTAATACAAATCCATACGTTCCGAAGCTACAATCACCTCGTCTGGCGCGGCATCAAGCCATTCACAGTCTTCAATATACCACTCGTAAGCCTCCAGCATCGGACGCTTCAACAGCGGGTCGGTATCGTCAAACCTGAGAATAAACTTGCCTTTATACATCTTCGCATATTCGGAATTGATAACTATGCCGCGGGCACTGCCAAGCGTGGCTGCGCCGTTCGGATTGGGTGCGAATCGCATAACGACCTTTTTATCATGACCGCTCAGTGGCAGTTCCGGCAGTTTTGGCTCCTCTATGCTCTCGCGCTTCGTGCTCTTGTCCATTATCTCCGGTGCTATAAGCCTCAATTCCGCATTCCACTCATCTAACCCCTTCGATTCTATATCCCTTATCTCATCTGCTACCAATCTGGCAACCTCTCGCGCATCCTTCCTCAATTCCGGATGCTCACCGAGAACGCGCTTCAATACCGCATCCACACGCGGCGGTTTGCCGTATCTCACCGCATTCTCCAGCGCATATCTCCTTATCTCTTTTCTCATACTCTATTCTATCCTGCTGGCAATTTCCAAAATGGTGTTTATACTATACAAGATTATGATTGTAAGTAATAGTGAAAGTGAGATAAGCTATGGTCATAACAATTCAACGATTTTATAGACAAATATGGAAAAATATGGATGGATATGATTCTGGGCAGAGCGATCATTCTCTTTTACCCATCATATCCTCCAAAAGTTATAGAGAGAAAATAAATATGATGGGCAGAGCGAAATGATAAAGTCATATCGGCTGAAGATATATCCAAATGAAAGTAAGAGGAAAGAGCTTAATCGGCTAATCTCTTTCTGGAGTGATAAAGTTAACCATTTCATAAGGCTATTCTGGACATTTGAAGAACTCTCAGGAAGTTACCCGCCTAAGGAATATACAAGAGGAGGACGGCTGATAAGGGACGCGGCGGTAAAAGCATGGCAAATCGTAAAAGGTGCAAAAGAGACAGGACAGAAGAAGAGACCTTATTATGACGGAAATGAGATAGACCTTAACGAGTTCTCCGCTTATATTATCCCCGATTTGCAAACAAAAGAATTTGACCTCTGGCTAAACGTTATTAGCCTGGAGAAAGGGAAGAGGTTAAAACTGCCTTGTAAGAAGCATAGGGAATTTAATAAAGCATTAGAAGGAGGAAAACTAAGAAAATCCATTAAAATAAGCAGAGAAGGAAAGGATTATTATGCTACTTTCTTCTTTGAGTTCGCAGAGAAAAAATTGTATAATAGTAAAGTGGTAGGTATAGATGTGGGAATGAATCATCCTGCGGTAACATCAGATGGACGAAGATTCGGGGACGAGTTAAGAAAATTGAGGATAAGAACGAAATGGCGAAGGTATAAAGGATTATCGGCATACAAACAAGCACTAAAGATAGCGAAGGAAATAGTGGAAGCGTATCCGGGTTGTGATTTCGCGGTGGAGAGATTATTATTCAAAGGGAAGAGGGGGAGAAGTAGAAGATTTAGGAGACTTAACAATAATTGGGCTTATGCTCATCTCGCTCATAAATTAGAGGAGATGGGAAAGGTGGAAGGTTTCCGCCTCTGGAAAGTGAATCCGGCATTTAGCTCCATCAAATGCCCTGAGTGCGGGTTCACGAATAGAGCGAATCGCCGGTGTGATGAAGTGTTCAGCTGTATCAGCTGTGGCTTCACGGGGGCGGCTGACACGGTAGGGGCATGGAATATCGGCGAGAGAGTAGCGAGGAGCAATCCGTCCCTCAGACTGATTGCCTCCGAGTTACCATATCTGTCTATAAATGTCGGAGGTGATTAGAACGGAGAGCGAAGTGAAGATTGGACTGGAATGTCATGCACAGCTCCTCACCCGGTCTAAACTATTCTGCCCGTGCTCTACCGATTATCATAACGCAGAGCCGAATACGCACGTGTGTGCGGTCTGTCTGGGTTTGCCGGGCGCATTGCCCACTGTAAATGAACAGGCGATAAGATATGGTATAAAAGTAGCACTCGCACTGGGCTGTGAAGTGCAGCCGGAGATAATATTCTATCGCAAGAACTATTACTATCCTGACCTCCCGCGTGGATTCCAGATAACGCAATACGATTTCCCTATCGCGTTCAATGGCAGGGTGCGAATAGAGAGCGATGGTGAGGAGCGAGAGATAAGGATAAGGAGGGTGCATATCGAAGAGGACCCTGGCAGGCTGGTATATAAGGGCGCGATAGATACTGCGAAGTATTCGCTCATTGACTACAACCGCTCAGGGATACCGCTGGTGGAGATAGTTACCGAGCCCGACCTCCGGTCACCGAAAGAAGCGCGGATATTTCTCAATAAGTTGAGGAGTATTCTGGAGTATCTGGGAGTATTCAATGGTGACCTGGAGGGTGCAATGCGCGTTGATGCCAATATATCACTGGCAGGCGGTGAGCGTGCGGAGGTAAAGAACATATCATCATATAAGGGTGTGGAGCGTGCATTGTCATTCGAGATAACGAGGCAGAAGAATTTATTACGTCGGGGTTTAAAAGTCCAGCAGGAGACACGCCACTACGATGAGGTCCGTGGCATAACAATTTCGATGCGCACGAAGGAGTTTGAAGCGGATTATCGCTACTTCCCTGAGCCCGACCTCGTCCCCATTCGTATCGCCGCCGAGTCCGTGTCAGACCTGAAGGCTGAGATACCGGAGCTGCCCGATGAGAGGCGGAAGAGGTTCATAACGCAATATTCAATAACGCCGGAGCATGCAACTGCACTCACGTATGATAAGCATATAGCGGATTTTTATGAGGCTGTGGCATCGAGGATAGACCCGAGATTGTGTGCCACATGGATTGCGGATGTCCTGAAGGGGGAATTGAATTATCGGTCTATAACAATGCGTGAAGCAGAGAAGAGGCTCTCTCCCGATGATTTCGTCGCCATCTTACGATATTTAAAGCGGGGGATAATCACAGAGCGTGGTGCAACAATGCTGATAAGGGAGATGCTGGACAGGGGTGGCAAGCCGGATGAGATAATAAAGCGTAAGAAGCTGGCAGCCATCAGTCCGGGTGAGATAGATGTGGCGATAGATGCAGTGATAAAGGCTAACAAAAATGCAGTTGCTGATTATCTCGCGGGAAAGAACGAGGCGTTGAACTTCCTCGTCGGGCAGGTGATGAAGTATACACGCGGGCGTGCGGAGCCGAAGGAGGTTCGTATAAAACTCGTGGATAAAATTCAAGCACTACTACAAAAGCGGAACTGGTAAGGCGAGCTGTGAACTACTCACCTACAAGTAAGTGAGCTTCCATCCTCATCCAGGGTTCCAGCCCGGAATCACCGATGGTTCCGCGAGGTTCATCCATTGCCCCCGCCAGCTTACGACTCCTCTTCAGAGCCGCTCTGGTCTTGTGCTTCAGATAGGTACTTGCCTTCTGAACCACTCTCACACAGGAGTTGAATTCGCGGTCGTAATGCATACCGCATTCCGTGCACACCACGCGTCTGCCCTTCGCCTTCAATTTACCGCCACACTTGTGGCATTCGCTCGACGTGCCCCATTCGTTAAATCGTATTCCGATTATACCTCGCTCCTTTAGCTTCTCTATTATGCCATCCGCCAGCCTGCTGTAACTCCAGTTCTGCAATATCTTCCTACCTCGTTTATTACCATCACCGCGGTATTTGTGGTATCGAATCAACTGCGGGTCGCCGATGACCACGAGCTCGTTTTCCGCGCATGCGGCGAATTCTTTCGCCAGTTTCCTGTCGTAGTCTTTCGCTATGTTCCTTCGCTTATGTCTCAACTTCTTCAGTGCTCTCCACTTCTTCAACCTTCGTAGGTGCGACACGCGGTCATTCAACTCCCGTATCCTCAACCACTTATCGTCGCATCGCAGCAGTGAGAAGTTTCGTGGGTGCTTCGGCAGCTTCACGGAAGCCACGGCGCGATCAACACCCAAGTCCACTCCTCTTACTGCGTGAACCGGTTGAGCGCGAGCAAAATACTTACAGAGCAGGTGGACAAAATATTTCTTACCGCGTTTGACGAGTTCAAACCCGCGTAGCTCCGCCGCAGAACGGAGCATATCGTGATGCCATTTTGAGGGGTTGAGCAGTACAGTTATCTTCTCGCCTTTCTTCAGTGTTGAGATCCGTACAACCAGTGGTGATATCTTCAGATGTGATTCTTCTATTGTCCCTGTTCGAGAGTCGAATTTTGTGGGTATCTTCTTCAAATTGCTCCGCGCTGACGTGCACGGCTCTGCCGGCTCGCGCTTCAATAGCTTCTTATACCACTTCGTGCCCGCTTTCGCACGGCGCAGTTCGCGCTCCCAGTTCTTATGCGTCTCACGATACTGCGCCCACATCCACAGCGCCTTGTCCCGCGCCTGCTGCACGAACGCGGCACTCAATCCAGTGATGCGCTGTATCTCATGCTCGTAAGGCGAGCAATCCTGCCGAGATTTCAAGCCCAATTCGGATATGCGCTCGCACCACAGCCTGACCGCGTAAGTCAGCCGTGCGGTGAGCCTGTCGAGATAGCTGAGCTTCTTGTTGGTTGTGGCATAATGGACCGGTATTTTAAGCGTGCGCTGGAGCTCGAAGATGATTGCATCATCTCCCGCTTCTACCTCTATCACCTGCGTGGTCGGCTCGCCGGCAATACCCGAGCAGCAATATCTTACTACAATGGTATATATTTTATAAAAGTGTTATTATGAGGGGACGGCGGGGGAAGTGAGTAGCGAAGTGATTAAGAGGTACATAGAGAGGGTAGAACATGACTGATACGCATTCATCACACCGTCAAGAGGTGTGTCTTCTGCGCTGTGTTTCTACAAACTTCTATCAGGTGAAATTGGAAGCGAAGAAGAACAAGCGGATTATATTAGAGAGTGAGGAGGAGCCGAAGAGGGAATGGGTTATGGTATAGACCCGGAACTTGAACCAGCTTTCACAAATTTTGAAGGTGGATGTGCACGTCTATCAACCTCCAGAGCGAATCGAAAAATTGGAGGAAATGAAAGAAGGAGTAAAGAGTCTTAAAGAACCAGTAACTAAGGTTGAAGAGGTGGAAGAAGTATACATAAACAAGCCTATACCTATAATTAGATGGGATAGGTAAAGAATACAACACATGCAATATATGGAACGCGAACCGATGAAGGTGCTGCTAAGGAACGTGGAGGAGGTAGTGACGCGAGCCGAGCTGGAAGAAGCTCTTGCTTCGGGCACACAGCTGAGGGCGTATGCGGGCTTTGAGCCGAGTGGCAGTGTGCATATCGGGCATCTACCACTGATAGCAGAGTTGAGGGAGTTGCAGCGGCTCGGATTCCATATCATCGTGCTCCTCGCCGATGTGCACGCGTATCTAAATGAGAAAGGCGATTTTGAGCAGATAAGAGCGACTGCCGAGTATAACCGGCGATGCTTCACCGCTGCTGGTCTTAGTGAAGAGACGGAATACATACTTGGCTCTTCCTTTCAGCTCGATGCCGAATACACGCTGGACTTATTACAACTCGCAACAGTGACGACGGAGAAGCGAGCGAGGAGGAGCATGGACGAGCTATCGCGCAGTAAAACAGACCGCAAGGTATCGCAGATGCTGTATCCGCTGATGCAGGCAATGGATATCGCATATCTCAACATAGATGTGGCAGTTGGTGGCATAGATCAGCGTAAGATACACATGCTCGCACGGGAGAACTTACCGAAGCTCGGCTTTAAAGCCCCTATATGTATCCATACACCGCTTTTAATCGGGCTGGACGGCGCTAAGATGTCATCCTCACTCCATAACTACATCTCGGTGCACGAGTCGGAATCGGACCTGGAGCGTAAGATAAAGGCTGCTTTCTGCCCACCCAGAGTCGTCGCCGGTAATCCCATAATGCAAATCTACAAATATATAATCTTCGGTGCTCTTGACGCGGTTAAGATAGAGCGCAAGCGGGAATATGGCGGTGATGTGACATATCATGATTATGAGCAGTTTGAACGCGATTACGAGCTGGGCAAGTTACACCCGCAGGACGTGAAGCAGAACGCCTCGCAATATCTGAATGAGTTGCTGACGCCCGTAAGGGAGAGATTGGGTGATGTCTCGAAAACTTTTTAAGATGCAAATACCAATTATCTTATTGTTGAAGGAGGGAAGAAGTTGCTACTGTCGCTCCTCAGCTTGAAGATTCTAATTCTCCTGCTGTTATTGCTCCTCTCCGGGTTCTTCTCCGGCTCGGAGACCGCTCTGATTGCAATAGGGAAAGTGAGAGCGAGAGCACTGGTGAAGCAGGGCGTGAAAGGTGCGAAAGAGATAAACGAACTGATGAACCAGCAGGAAGCGATGCTCACCACCGTGCTCATCGGCAATAACATGGTGAATATCGGCGCATCGGCATTGGCAACATCAATCGCAATGCAATTCTTTGGTAGTTACGGCGTGGCAATTGCGACCGGTGTGATGACGTTCCTGATACTCACATTCGCGGAGATTCTGCCCAAGACGATCGCCGTTCACCACGCAGAGCGGATTTCTATCATCGTATCCAAGCCGATAAAGATGATGGCTTATCTCTTCACGCCGTTCATCAAAGTGGTATCCGCAATTACCGGCACTTTTGAACGGTTCATGGGTATGGCACCTTATAAAAGGCACATACTGACCGAGGAGGAGGTGGAGACGATGCTGGACATAGGCGAGGAGGAAGGAGCGATAGAGGAGGACGAGAAGGAGATGATGATGGGAGTATTGAGGCTCGATGAGATCGTGGTGAGGAATGTGATGACTCCAAGAGATGCGATGGTATGCATAGATGTCAATCAGAGTGTTGATGCTGCGGTGGAGTTGATAAAGAGAACGGGCTTCTCCAGGATTCCCGTATTCGAGCGAACGGAGGATAACATCGTGGGCATTCTATATGCGAAGGACCTGCTGGCGAATAGGGGCGAGACTTCGATACGAAAGCTTATGAAGCCCCCTTATTTGATACCGGATACGAAGAGAGTGGACGATTTACTGAAGGAATTTCAGCGTGGCAGGTTCCATATCGCTATCGTTGTGGATAACCATGGCAAGACCGAGGGGCTGGTCTGTCTGGAAGACCTGCTGGAAGTGATTGTGGGCAGTATATACGATGAATACGATATTATCGGCAGGAGTGGGGGTTAGTGTGGTGAGTTGTAGTTTTAGTCTGTCAGATATAACTATACCATCAATTGTTGCATCCATTTATCCTATCCTGCGGACAAAAAAGATTTCCGATTAAAACCTTATGGGGTTTTCGATAAAATAAAAGAGGTGGGTTGGTACGCTGCCCGTACCTCTTACATCCCTTTCATATTCGCCCCTTTATCGGATGCGGGGGTAGCACAGCAAGCAGCACCCGGTATTCTCCTATATACGCGCCCTTATACATACTCAATGTGCCCTCGCCTATCCTCGTGCCCTCATACCGCATAACTGTGATATTGATATGCCCCGCCCTCTCCAGTGTCAACCCTGAGACGTTCATGAGGTCTGCACTGACAGTCATATCCCCGGTTGTGATATTATCAAGTCTATAAAGTTCCTCACCAACACGTAAACGACCGCGATATCGGGGTCTTTCTTTCGCTATCGCCGCCTTCAGCTCCTTTAGGCTCATATTCGCGCCTATATATCCCATGATTTCTCTCGGCTTTGGCTCTCTCACTTTGATCACCTGTATCCTGAGCACATGGAATTCATCACCGTTCAGAGCAAATCCGTGCCCTGAATAAACGACCGCAACCGGTACCCTGGGCATGGGCATCGCTGTAATAGATACCGTTATTATTCCACTGACGATACTAAGAATTACCACTGCCGCGACGGACATCCCCACCAACTTTTTTATGTATCCCATTTCTTTTTACTTCACCTCCGGTTTCATCTTCTTTTGAACGATATAAAAAGCCATAACAGTACCAATAGTTCAAATAACTGTTCAAAACGTTCATTTCTTGCCCTTACCCTCTAAAAACCACTCTGATAGTTCTATTACGTTCGTCCTGCCCCATTCTTTCTTCTTTATTATGTTCCTTCTCTCAAGGTTACGGAGGATACCCGTCAGTGAGGATTTTGGTATCCCGGTCTCGCATCTCAGGTCCGCCTGGGTCATCTCCCCGTTATGCTTCAATAACGCATTCACTATCCCTCGCTCCCTCTCTGTCAGTGTCCCCATTACTCGCATCATATCGCTGCTAATCTCGATTCCTGCCCCCTTCCTGCCCTCCCTGTCTGCCTTATACTCTTCCGCACCTCTTCTCGCACCTCGCTTCTTCACGGCGTAGAAGTAGAAATATAGCACCAATAACGCAGTTAGAACAGCGATAGGCACGATGATAAGCAGTGGTTGCATAACGGTAATGTTAGTGTTAATGTTAGTATCACCCCTACCGGGCTGCCCGAGCTGCTCAAGCTGTTCCTGATATTCTATCTCAGTCATCGGGCTTTCAACATCGTAACCATGGACATCAATAACAAAAGAGCCATTTGATACTGTTACGAAGTACTGCATTGTAGGCGAGCAATTTATCCTGCCCAATCGTATGACATCGGGCAAATAGAAGACCGTGTGATAATCAGTATAATAGGCACAGGAGGAGAATCTCAACGTCCAGTCAGCGCCTGATTTGTCCGTTAATTCGTCTGTGAGAGCATATAACTGTTTTGTATCATTATCGTAGATATATTCCGAGTTATTTAAGAAAGAGAGACTCGCAACTGCGTCAGGCTCTATATAACCTGTCACAAGTGCTTTACCCGATTCATCCACATATATCTCCAGTATGAGCTGCTTGAAATACCCCTCATCTGCTACCACCGCTGCTGCCTCATTACCGTCTTCAATACCCAACCCACACACCACACATACTATACCTGAGACAGAGATGAGAACAAGAAGGCAAAGTATCACCCTTAACCCCAGCTCATCCATAATCGTAAGTTTCTCAGGTTCGCCCTCCACACTACATCTTTGTGCCATTTTAGGGTGGTCCTGGCAGTCTTTCCAGAGTCTTTCTTTATAGAGTTAAGTTAAGAAATAAGATGAAATGAAAAAATAAACGAACTATAAGGGACAGCGATGAAGTCGGCGGCAAGTCCCCTCGCGCGAGCCGGGGGATGAGAGCCGACGCAAGCTTTATATTTCTTACCCACCATATAGTCATCGTCTGCTTGGCTGAGA
>Ga0190315_1001365_pt1 | contig 10028 bp, 6 predicted proteins | sample 48701101_MG_FD_161673 | JGI IMG/M metagenome (GOLD analysis project Ga0190315, IMG submission 161673) | Hydrothermal vent sediment bacterial communities from Southern Trench, Guaymas Basin, Mexico - 4870-11-0-1_MG | ecosystem: Environmental > Aquatic > Marine > Hydrothermal vents > Sediment ...
GGTGTTGGAGGAGGGAAAGGCCCAGGAGGTTTTCAGGGCTGATCTCAACGTGAAAGTGGCTTCCAAGGCCTTCTTTGGCATGATGGACGAAGTGGCCACCGTTTGGGTTCTCAGGCGTAAGAAGCCCCTGACCGAGATGGCAGGGGAGATATTTTCCATCTTTTACCAGGGAATAAAGAAGGGGGTTAGATTATGGTAGAACGGGTCGAAAGGGCAGCGGTGTTGGGGGCGGGCACTATGGGTGCTGCTATTGCCGCCTACCTGGCCAATGTGGGAGTGAAGGTTCTCCTCCTAGACGTTGTGCCCGAAGGGGAAAGTGACCGGAACAAAATCGCAAGGATGGGCCTGGAGAGGGCTGTGAAGGGGAAACCCGCCGCCTTCTATCTCAAGGATTTTGCCCGTTTAGTGGAAGTGGGCAACTTTGAAGACGATATGGCGAAGCTTGGGGAGGTGGACTGGATCATTGAGGCGGTGGTGGAGCGTTTGGACATCAAGCGCCAGCTCTTTGAGAGGGTGGATCAGTTCCGAAAACCGGGTTCCATCGTTTCCACTAACACCTCGGGCATTTCGGTGAATGCCATTGCCGAGGGTCGGTCCGAGGACTTCAGGAGACACTTCCTAGGTACCCACTTCTTCAACCCTCCCCGTTACATGAAGCTTCTGGAAATCATCCCCGGTAAAGATACCGACCCTGCCGTGGTGGAGTTTATCTCCCGGTACGGAGAGGATCTCTTGGGCAAGGGAATCGTCTATGCCAAAGATACTCCCAACTTCATTGCCAACCGCATTGGTGTTTTTGGCATGATGTACACTCTGAAGGTCATGGAGGAGCTGGGCCTCACAATAGAAGAGGTGGATGCCCTCACGGGTAGAGCCATGGGCAGGCCCAAGATGGCCACCTTCCGCTTGGCGGACATGGTGGGCATAGACATCCTCTACCACGTGGCCAAGAACGTATACGACAATGCCCTCGACGACGAGTGGAGGGAGATCTTCAAGCCTCCCCAGTGGCTGGAGGAGATGGTCCGGAAAGGATGGCTGGGAGACAAGACCAAGCAGGGCTTCTACAAAAAGGTTAAAGGCGAGGGGGATAAGAAGGAGCGTCTGGTCTTGGACTACAGGACCATGGAGTACCGCCCCGCCAAGAAGGCCTCTTTCCCCAGCCTGGAGATGGCCAAGCAGGAAGAGGACCTGGCTAGGCGTCTCAAGGTCCTCATCTCTGGTAAGGACAAGGGAGCTCAGTTCGCTGCCAAGAGCCTGGCCGCTCTCTTTGTCTACTCTGCCAATCGCATACCCGATATTGCCGACGACGTGGTAAATGTGGATCGGGCCATGCAGTGGGGCTTCAACTGGGAGAAAGGTCCCTTTGAGTTGTGGGATCTCATTGGCTTCGAGAAGTCCCTGGAGGTTATCAAGGCCAATGGCTTTGAGGTACCCGCCAGGGTTCAGGAGATGGTGGATAAGGGCTTTGGCTCTTTCTATAAGGGGGAGATCAACGGCCAGGGAGTGAAACGCTACTTCTACGACTTCGAGACCAAGGACTACAAAGAGATAGAGCCCAACCCCAGGATCGTCATCCTGCCCGATTTGAAGAGGGCCAAGAAAGTAGTCCTGGAGAACGCCGAGGCTTCCCTCATTGACATCGGCGACGGGGTGACCTGTCTGGAGTTCCATACCAAGATGAACGCCATCGGCCCCGGTATCCTTCAAATGGTCCACGAGGCCCTGGAAGAGGTGTGCAAGAACTTCGTGGGTCTGGTCATCGGGAACCAGGGGGAGCATTTCTCCGCCGGAGCCAATATTGCACTGCTCCTCATGGCCATCCAGAACGAGGAGTGGGAGGACATAGACTGGATGGTCCGTTCCTTCCAGGGAGCCACTATGAGCCTTAAGTACTTCGAGAAACCCGTGGTGGCTGCCCCCCACGGCATTACCGTGGGTGGTGGCTGCGAGTTCTGTCTCCACTGCCACCGCATCCGGGCCGCAGCCGAGACCTACATGGGTCTGGTAGAGGTGGGAGTGGGACTGGTGCCCGCTGGTGGTGGTAGCAAGGAGATGGCCATCAGAAACCTGTCCCATATCCCCCAGGATATGCCCAGGGGTGTGGTGATAGACCCCTTCCCCTACCTAAGGCGCGCTTTCGAAACCATAGGTATGGCTCGGGTGGCCACCAGTGCCCATGAAGCTAGGGAGATCGGCTTTCTGACTCCGTGTGATGGCATTTCGATCAACAAAGAATACCTCATCCATGACGCCAAGGAGACGGTTTTGGCCCTGGTGAAGACGGGGTACAAACCGCCCATGCCTGCTAGGATTCGGGTGCCCGGCAGGGACGGATACGCTTACTTGGAGATGCTCATCTACAACATGCAGGTGTCGGGTTACATCTCCGAGCACGACGCCAAGATTGGCCGCCACGTGGCCCGGATTCTGTCCGGCGGTGACGTGCCCGCGGGCACCTGGGTGGAGGAGCAGGAGTTTCTGGATCTAGAGAGAGAGGCTTTCCTCTCCCTGTGTGGTGAGCCCAAGACCCAGGAGCGTATCCAGCACATGCTCACTACGGGCAAACCCCTGAGAAACTGAAGTTTTTGAGGATAGAGGAGGTAAGGCCATGAGAGAGGCAGTGATAGTGGCAGCAGCCAGGACAGCGGTGGGCAAAGCCCCCAGGGGCACCTTGAAGGACACCCGTCCTGATGAGATGGCGGCGGTGGCTATTGCCGAGGCTGTGAAGCGGGCGGGCATCGAGCCCGGCCAGGTGGACGACGTAATCCTGGGTTGCGCTTTCCCCGAGGGTGAACAGGGCATGAACGTGGCCAGGGTGGCCCTCACCCGGGCGGGTCTGCCCAGCTCCGTGCCAGGTATGACCATCAACAGGTTCTGCTCTTCGGGGCTTCAGGCCATCGCCATTGCCTGTGAGAAGGTGATGTGTGGTTTTGCCGATATTGTGGTGGCTGGGGGCACCGAGTCCATGTCTATGATCCCCATGGGTGGTCTCAAACAGGCTCCCAACCCCCACGTTATAGAGACTTACCCCCAGCTCTACATGGCCATGGGTCTCACTGCTGAGGAGGTGGCCAAGAGGTGGAAGGTGAGCCGGGAAGACCAGGACGCCTTCGCTCTGGCCAGTCACCAGAAGGCGGCGGCTGCCATTGAGGGGGGTCGTTTCAAGGACGAGATCGTGCCCCTGAAGACCTGGGTCCGCAGGGAGTTTCCCGACGGCTCTCAGAAAATCGAAGAGGTTGTCTTCGAGGTGGACGAGGGGGTGAGGCCCGACACCACTATGGAGGCCCTGTCCAAGCTGAGACCTGCCTTTGCCCTCAAAGGCACGGTGACGGCGGGTAATTCTAGTCAGATGTCCGATGGAGCTGCCGCTGTAGTGGTCATGTCCGACAAAAAGGCGGCGGAGCTCGGCGTCAAGCCTTTGGCCGTCTTCCGGGGATACGCCGTGGGTGGTGTTGATCCTGACATCATGGGCATTGGTCCCACGGTGGCTATTCCCAAAGTGATGAAGATAACCGGCTTGAAGATAGAGGACATGGATTTGATAGAGCTCAATGAGGCCTTTGCCGCTCAGTCTCTGGCCTGCATCCGCATCCTTGGCATGGAAGATATAATGGAGCGTATCAACGTCAATGGCGGTGCCATAGCCCTGGGTCACCCCCTGGGTTGTACCGGTGCCAAGCTCACCGTCACCATCCTCTACGAAATGGCCCGCAGGAACGCTAAATACGGCCTTGTGAGCATGTGCATCGGCGGTGGCATGGGGGCTGCCGGGGTCTTTGAGAGGGTGTGAACACGGAAGGGCCGGAGGGTTTTTCCCCTCTGGCCCCTGTTTTTGGCAGGAATGTGAGTGAGCGTTCATTCAAAATTTTGAAAGAGGAGGAAGAGCCATGGCAGGAGAGAGTGTGAAAGGTGGGGCCTTTTTGTTGGAGTCCCCTAAGCTTGAAGAGATTTTTGTTCCCGAGGAGTTCACGGAAGAGCAGAGGATGTTTGCCAAGACGGCGGAAGACTTTGTGAAGAACGAGGTGGCGCCCAAGAGCGACGAAATAGAGGCCAAAAACGACGAGTTACAAGTCCAGCTCTTTAAGAAGGCAGGGGAGCTGGGTCTTCTCATGACGGACATCCCCGAGAAATATGGCGGGCTGGGACTTGACAAAATCAGCTCAATGCTGGTCCAGGAAAAGGTCTCTAGTGGTCAGGGTTCCTTTTCTGTCACTATTACGGATCACACGGGCATCGGTACCCTGCCCATCGTCTACTTCGGTACCGAGGAGCAGAAGCAAAAATATCTTCCCAAGCTGGCCACGGGAGAGCTTATTGGTTCTTACGCCCTAACGGAGACCAACGCTGGATCTGACGCCATGGGCATCAAGACCAAGGCGGTCCTTTCAGAGGACGGGAAGTACTATATCCTAAACGGCTCCAAGCAATTTGTGACCAATGCGGGTTTCGCCGATATCTGTATCGTCTATGCCAAGGTGGACGGTGAACACCACGCTGCCTTCATCGTGGACCTCAAGTCTGAGGGAATCACTCTGGGGCCCGAAGAGCACAAGATGGGTATAAGGGGCTCCAGCACCCGGGCCATTTCCCTGGACAATGTGAAGGTGCCTGTGGAGAGCCTCCTGGGTGAGGTGGGCAAGGGGCATCTTATCGCCTTTAACGTCCTAAACATAGGCCGCTACAAACTGGGAGTGGCCTGCACCGGTGCCTCCAAAACGGCCCTGGAAGAGGCGGTGAGGTATGCCAACCAGAGGGTCCAGTTCGGAGTGCCTATCTCAACCTTTGGCATGATTAAGGAGAAGCTGGCCGACATGGTGACCAAGACCTATGTCTTGGAGAGCGCCGTTTACAGAACGGCGGGTTTCATAGATGCCCTGTTTAGCCAGCTGGACTATGACGATCCTGAATTCGGCAAGAAAGCCATGGACGCCATCGCCGAGTATGCTACTGAGTGCTCCATCATCAAGATCTTCGGCTCTGAGGCATTGGACTTCGTTGTGGACGAGACTGTTCAGATCTTCGGAGGCTATGGCTACACCGAGGAGTACCCTGCTGAGAGGTTTTACAGGGACTCTAGGATTAACCGTATCTTTGAGGGTACCAATGAGATCAACCGCCTCCTCATTCCTGGCATGCTTATGCGCAAGGCCATGAAGGGTGAGCTGGCCCTTCTGCCTGCTGCCCAGAAGCTGGCCAAAGAGGTGATGACCCTTATGCCTATGGCCCTCTTGGGTAGCGGTCCCTTGGCCCAGGAAGAGCTGGCCGTGGGGATGACCCGGAAGGTGGCTCTCATGGTGGCAGGACTGGCAGCCCAGAAGTACAAGGAGGCCTTGAAAGACCAGCAGATACTTTTGGCTCGCATGGCCGACATTATCATTGAACTCTATGCCATGGAGAGTGCACTCCTGCGGACCAAGAAGGTTTTGGAGGAGAAGGGTCAGGACAGGGCTAGGTACCACGTGGTAATGACCCAGCTATATGTGGCCCAGGCCTTCCCCAGGGTGGTCCAGCTGGCACAAGAGGCTTTGGCGGCTATCGAGAAGGGTGACATGCTCAAGGCTAACCTCTCGGTTCTGAGAAAGCTCACCAGGTGGTACACCCCTGTGCCCCTTGTGGATCTCAAGACCGTGGTGGCCGACAAGCTCATTGAGGAGGAGAAGTACTGGATCGTCTAATACCTCCCTCCGCTCCTCTACCCTCTGACTGGGGCCCCATGATGTGGCCCCTTTTTATTTTAGGGCTTTTGGCCTAAGGGTTTCTACCTCTCTAGCGGTTGACCCGGGGCTTCGTAAAGGATAAATGACTGAATACTCATTCATGATGGAGGGAGGATGGCCGCCGAAATAGTTTCTCTGAATCCGGCCACGGGAGAAATCCTGGGGAGGGTGGCTACTGCTACCCGGGACGATGTGGCCAGGGCTGTAAAGGAGAGCGGAGAGGCCAAGGAGAGTTGGGGAGACCTGCCTCCAAAGGAGAGGGCCTACAGGCTAAGGGAAGTCCTAAAAGCCCTCATGGCCCGGATGGAGGATGTGGCGGGCCTCATTTCCAAGGAGCAGGGCAAGACCCTGGTGGAGGCCTACTGCATGGAGATCTTTCCCGCCCTGGAGGGGGTGGATTTTGCCATAAACGGCGCCTGGAAGGTGGTGAGCCCTAAAAAGGTAAGGCCATGGACCCCTGTCTTTGCTTCCCATTCCATGGAGACCCGGTATGAGCCCCTGGGGGTGGTGGCCATCATCTCTCCCTGGAACTATCCCTTTGCCATTCCCTTTTTGGAGATTTTGAGTGCCCTGGTGGCGGGAAACGGGGTGGTGCTGAAGCCTTCTCCCTATACTCCCCTGGTGGGTAATCTGGTGACTGAACTTTTCCAGGTGGAGACCTTGCCCCGGGGACTGGTCCAGGTGGTCCAGGGGGAGGGGGATGTGGGTGAGGTCCTGGTGACCCATCCAGGGGTGGCGGGTGTCTTCTTCACCGGCTCTGTGGCCACGGGGAAGGAGGTTTACCAGGCCGCTGCCCCGGGTTTGAAGAAGGTGGTGCTGGAGCTGGGAGGCAAGGACCCTGCCATAGTCCTGGCCGATGCCCAGCTGGATTACACCGTGGAGGGTATCCTGTGGGCTGCCATGGCCAATGCGGGGCAGACCTGTGCCTCGGTGGAGGTGGTCCTGGCCCATGACTCCATCTTTCGGTCCCTGGTGGATGCCCTGTTCCAGAAGATCCAGGATTTCAGGGTGGGAGACCCCCTGGATGAGGGAGTGGACATGGGGCCCATGTCCAACCAACCCCAGTATGAGAAGGTCCTGGCCCAATTGGAGGAGGCCAGGAAGGCTGGAGTGGAAGTCTTGGGGGGTGAGCCCCTTGAGGGGAAGGGGTTCTTTATGAAGCCTGCTGTGGTGGTGAATCCACCCCGGGGGCTGAGGGTGGTGGAGGAGGAGACTTTTGGTCCCGTGGTTTCGGTCATTCCCTTTGGTGAAGTGGAGGAGGCTATCGCCTTTGCCAACGGTCTGCCCTATGGCCTCACTGCCTCGGTGTGGACCACCAATCCTTCCTGTGGTGAGGAGTTTTCCCGGCACTTAAGATACGGGGTGGTCACGGTGAACGATCATCTCTTCACCTTTGCCGAGCCCCAGCTTCCCTGGGGAGGTTTCAGGAACAGTGCTCTGGGTAGGAGCCACGGTTTGCCCGGTCTCATGGAGCTGGTGGAACCCAAAGGGGTGGCCAGAACCTACTGTTTCGCTCCCCGTTTGTGGTGGTATCCCTATGACAGAGACCTTCTGTCCATCATGAAAGGGAGCATGGGGGGATTCTTTTCTCCTTCTCTGGTCACCCGATGGAGGGAGCTCATGACCCTGCCCATGAAGGGGCGGGTGAGGGAGAGGGTGGATCTCAAGGATTTCATGTTGAAAGGGGCTCTGAGAATTGGCAGGGCCCTTTTGGGGAAGTAGCATGGTTGGGGAAGGGTTCTACGATTTTGCCGTGGTGGGTTCGGGCTTCGGTGGCAGCGTGGCTGCCATGAGGCTGGCTGAAAAGGGTTACAGGGTCCTGGTTCTGGAGGAGGGCCTCCGGTGGGAGGATCGCGACTTTCCTCCCCACAACAGAAACCCCTTCCGTTACATCTGGGCCCCGCGATTCTTCATGAGAGGGTATTTCCGTATCCATTTCTTCAGGGGGCTGGGGCTCCTGGGCGGAGTGGGTGTGGGAGGCGGCTCTCTGGTCTATGCCAATGTCCACCTGGTGCCTCCAGACACCTTTTTCCAGGGCTTTCCCCCGGGCAAAGATTGGAAAGCAGAGCTCATGCCTTTCTATGAACGGGCCAGGTTCATGCTGGGCACTACTCCCTGTCCCGTAGAGACCAGGGCCGACGAGGCCTTGAAGGAGGGGGCCAGGAGGCTGGGGGTGGAGGATACCTTTCATCCTGTAGATGTGGGGGTCTTCTTCGGTGAGCCTGAAGAGAAGGTGCCCGATCCTTATTTCGGTGGACTGGGTCCTGACAGGGTGGGTTGCACCCTGTGTGGCAACTGTATGACTGGATGCCGGGTGGGTGCCAAGAACACTTTGCTGAAAAACTACCTCTATTTTGCTCAGAAATACGGTGCCAGGATCGTATCCGAGAGGAGAGTGGTAGACATCCTGCAGGAGGAGGGTGGCTACACCTTGGTGGCTGTTCCTGGTGGGCCAGGTTCTTTTAAAAGAATTAAGTACAGGGCCCAAAAAGTGGTCTTGGCTGCCGGGGTGGTGGGCACCCTTAAGCTCCTCTTTGCTCTGGGCATGAAAGAGAGGCTCCAGTTGCCTTCGGACCTGGGGCGGGGAGTGCGCACCAACAGCGAGTCTCTCCTGGGGATAAGGAAGCCGAGCAAGGACGTCAATTTTTCTGAAGGGTTGGCCATCACTTCGGGGGTCTATCTCGATGATGTGACCCATGTGGAGGTGGTGAGATACGGGGAGGGTTCCGACGGTTTGGCCCCTCTGGCTTTTCCTCTGGCGGAGGGAGAGAACCTTTGGGCCAGGTTGCGGGGCCTTTTTTCTCAGCTTGCAGGGAGTCCCGGGAGGCTCTTGAGGGCCATGAAGCCCAGGGGATGGGCCCGGGAGACCATCATCCTTTTGGTGATGCAGACGGTGGACAACATGCTGAAAATGGGGGCCAAGAGGGGGCTAACTGGGAGGATTAAGCTCAAGATCAGCCCTGAGGAGGGTCATGAGAGGGCTCCGGTGTTCATTCCGGGAGCTCATAGCTTTGCCAGGACCATGGCAGAGGTCCTGGATGCCATGCCCTTCACAAACATCTACGAAGCCATTTTCAACTCCTCTTTTACCGCCCACATCCTGGGGGGATGCTGTATGGGGAGAGTGGTGGATGAAGATTTGAGGCTCCTGGGCCATGAGGACTTTTACGTGGTGGATGCCAGTGTGATTCCGTCCAACCTGGGGGTTAATCCTTCCCTTACTATTACAGCCCTGGCCGAGTACGCCATGGAAAAGATACCCTTTAAAAAGGGCTTTGGCCGTGATAAAATATTGTCTGATTAGAAAGTAAATCTGGGAGGTGGAAGGGCTTTATTAATTTGTCCCTGAAAAGTGAGTGAAGGCTCATTCATTATTGAAAAAACTCTTATGGAGGGAAAGAAGATGAAGAAGTGGTTAGCCTTGATTTCGGTTTTGCTATTCTTTCTCTATTTGGCTCCCCCTTCCTGTGCACAGGTGGGGGTCCAGAACCTCTATGGGGCGTCCCTCAAGGCGTGGCATGGGGTGAAGGATTACACCTGTGTCATGGATTCCTATAACCGCCTGGGCAACAGGGAGGAGTACAAGACTTATGAGTATTGGTATCTCAAGCCGGGTTACATCCGCATGAAGGTTATCAATGGCAAGGGCAAAGGGGGAGAAGTCTTCTTCGACCCTACCAGAAACAAGGTGAGGGGTCACAAGGGAGGGTTCTTCTCCTTCGTGGTTCTCACCCTGGAGCCCACCGATAAGAGGGTGACTTCCATTAGGGGAGTCAGGGTGGACCAAACCAGTTTCGGGTACATTCTGGATCAGCTTAAGCCCTATGTAGAGGCTGGACAGTGCAAAGTTATAGAGGAGAACGGAATGAAGGGACTGGAATGCACCGCCACCGACAAGGCCTATTTCGGAGATATATGGAAGGAGAAGATCATCATGGACAATTCACTCATGCCCGTGGTGTGGGAGAGGTACGGCAAGGACGGGACCTTGCTCTACAAGCTGGTGTGTAAGGGTGTGAAGTTGAACTCTGGCCTCACTCTGAAAGACGTGGCTGGGAGGCTGGCTTTCAAGGAGAAGTAGTCATGGCTGAGGCAATGGATAAACCCTGGACAAAATCCTATCCCAAGGAAGTGCCCCTTCACCTGGACTACCCCAGGGTGAACGCTTTCTATCTCCTTGAAAGGGGAGTAGAGGTGGCCGGGGATAGGCCGGCTCTGGTCTTCTTTGGTAAGAAAACCACTTACAGAGAACTCATGGAGGCCACTCTTTCCTTGGCGGCTTCCTTTCAGGAACTGGGGGTAGACAAG
>Ga0190315_1001366_pt1 | contig 10027 bp, 8 predicted proteins | sample 48701101_MG_FD_161673 | JGI IMG/M metagenome (GOLD analysis project Ga0190315, IMG submission 161673) | Hydrothermal vent sediment bacterial communities from Southern Trench, Guaymas Basin, Mexico - 4870-11-0-1_MG | ecosystem: Environmental > Aquatic > Marine > Hydrothermal vents > Sediment ...
GGTATGAGTTGGCGTGAAGTTCCTTAGTGTTACTCTTGTCAGAATAAGGTGAGGAAGCGGGCCTGTACCTTATGCCGTTACAGCATCTTTTTAAATTCATCCACCGTTAGATCGGCGTCTCTCAGAATGCTCTTGAGAATCTTAGGGTGGAGAATCTTTCCCGTATGATAAGGGACTGTTACTCTTTTTCCGCTTTCGTTCCTGTATATCTTATGGCTTCCACTTTGACGTACAAGTTGGAAACCTAAGCGCTCCAATACTCTGATTACGTCTGCAGCTGTTACCCTGGGTGATCTGTCGCTCATACAGCCACTTCCAAGGAGGTGAGGCTGACTACACTGGCCTGTGGTATTTCTTCTCCCGTCTCGAGACGATCTTCTACATGAAGCCGAATGGCGTCTTTGATATTGTCTAAAACCTCCTCGTAAGTCTCGCCCTGGGTATAGCATCCCTGAAGCTCAGGGCAAAAGGCGAAATACCCGTCTTCGTCTTTCTCAATCACTACGGAAAAACGATAGAGTTTCATCATCACCTCCCAATTACATTCCTCAAGGTCCATCACTGTATTTACGCAGGTGGAATTGAAAAGTCCACTAAGTCAAAGTGCACACCTTGACAAATAAGGCTACCCACCCGACAAGCAGGAGAAGGCCGCCAGGACCGTCCTGGAGCAGGCGGGTATGAGTTGGCGTGAGCCCCTGGGATTTTCTTCACTCCTCTTGCTTGAGTGCTAGTGGACTTATGGGGATGTCAGTGTCCAAGATTATCAATCCTGCTACCCTGCCTCGTTACGTCTTTCCTGCTGAAACATTCTTTAATAGCTTGACACATCAATCGTGGATGGGGGACTGGTAGTGGAGGCCTGTTTGGGATAGTCTTTATCCCATGGCCAGGCTGTTGATTTACTTGTCTGCCCGTCCCATAACAGGGAGCCTCTTTCGCTTCCGGGCTCTCTACGAGGCAATCCAGAGGTGGGCTGGGGACTGGGAGGTGGCGGTGAGGACCCCTCTGAAGTGCCCCTGGGAGTCCTGTCCAGGTCTCTTTTGGGAAAAGACTCCCCTGCCCGAGCCTTCCCCTTTATTGGATGAAGAGCGGCTGGGGGAGTGGATCCGGGAATGGGTGAGGGGGTGGTCTCTATGGGTGGAGGGAGAGAAAGAGATAGTGGAGGAGTATCGCCCTCGCGTTATCCTCTCCGATATGGCACCTCAACCACTCCTTTTGGCCAGAGAGACGGGGGTGCCGGGCTGGTTTCTTGGCCACTTCAACTGGTTCTCCTATCTTTCCCAGTTCATGGAGGTCTCTGGGCTGTTGGACGAGGTGGCATCGGTTTACGAGGCCGCTCAGGTGGCTTTTGTTCCGCCTTTATCCTGGGGGCAGGGGATTTTTCCCTTGGTCCAGGAAGTGCCTCTAGTGGGTGGAGGGGTCCAGGAGGGGAGGGTGAGGGAGGTGAGGAGAAAAATTCTCCCCAAGGGGGTGCCTGTGTTCGTGGACCAGGGCGTGGACGAGGGGAGAGTGAGAAAAGTGGTAAGAGAGATGTGGGGGAATGTTGTCCAACTGGGGGCCTTGGAGGATCTGCCTGCTGTCCAGGTGGCCTATGTGGAGGCCAACTATACTCCACTGGTTACAGCCTTCAGGGGTGAGGTACCGTGTGTGATCTTCCATCGCGGCCTGGAGCCTGGTGTTTCCATGGCCCTGGAGATGGAAGGGTTGGGGGTGGCCCTGGCTCGGGAGGAGCCCGGAGAGACACCTTCTGCCCGGGAGATGGCCCTACTTATCAATGGAGCCTTCGAGGCTTATAAGGCCTTGCCCTCCCTGTATCGTCTGGAGGGAAGCCAGTTTTTAGTGGAGACCTTGACCCAAGTCTGAGGTTTGGAATTTTTTTCGGCGCAAAGCCCAGAAAAATCAATATATAGTGACTTATCCACAGAAATACCACAATATATAGTATTGATCTCGCGTGGGGGTCGTGTTATCACTTCTTTTGGAATTCCTTTCCAATGATGGAGAGCGAGGTGGACCCATGGAATATTTGGTGAGAAAGAGGGACGGCAAGATCGTTCCCTTCGACAGGGAGAGAATAACAAATGCCATTTTCAAAGCTGCCAAGGCTGTGGGTGGCAGCGACAGGGTGAAAGCCGAGGATTTGGCCAATCAGGTGAGTCTCATTCTTTATGAGCGTTTCTTCAGGAAGGGTTCCATTCCACATGTGGAGGAGATTCAGGACCTGGTGGAGAAGGTCCTTATAGAGAACGGCCATGCCCAGGTGGCCAAGGCTTATATCCTTTACCGAGAGCAGCGGCGGGTGGCCAGGGACCTTAAGAAGGCCCTGGTGGACGGCATGGAGCTGGTGGATCACTACCTGGGCAAGGAGGACTGGCGTGTCCGGGAGAACTCCAACATGAACTATTCCCTCCAGGGGCTCAACTTCCACATTGCTTCTTCCGTGGTGGCCCGTTACTGGCTCAATCGTCTCTACCCCCAGGAGGTGAGGGAGGCCCATGAAGAGGGAGACTTCCACATCCACGACCTGGGTATTCTGGCGGCCTACTGTGTGGGGTGGGACCTTGAGGACCTTCTGCGTAGAGGTTTTGGGGGTGTGCCTGGTAAGGTGGAGGCCCGTCCTGCTCGCCACTTAAGAACAGCCTTGGGCCAAGTGGTTAACTTCTTCTACACCCTCCAGGGCGAGGCGGCGGGGGCCCAAGCTTTCAGCAACTTCGATACCCTTCTGGCCCCCTTCGTCCGTTACGACAACCTGGATTACAGGGGAGTGAAGCAGTGCCTCCAGGAGTTCCTCTTCAACCTCAATGTGCCTACCCGGGTGGGATTTCAGACTCCCTTTACCAATATCACCATGGATCTGGTGCCTCCTTACACTTTCAGGGACCGCAAGGTGGTTTGGGGTGGAGAAGAGCAGGAGGCCACTTATGGTGAATTTCAGAAAGAGATGGACATGATCAACCGAGCCTTTGCCGAGCTCATGCTGGAGGGGGATGCCAAGGGGCGCATCTTCACTTTTCCCATCCCCACCTACAACATCTCCAAGGATTTCTCCTGGGAAAAGGAGGAGCTGAAGCCCCTGTGGGAGATGACGGGCAAGTATGGTATTCCTTACTTCGCCAATTTCGTGAACGCTGACATGAAACCCGAAGATGCCCGTTCCATGTGCTGTAGGCTGCGTCTGGATAACCGGGAGCTCCAGAGGAGGGGAGGGGGACTTTTCGGGGCGTCTCCCCTGACGGGTTCCATTGGGGTGGTCACCCTGAATCTCCCCCGTATGGCCTATCTCTCCAGGAACGAGTCGGAGTTTTTCGAGCGGCTAGGGCGCTACATGGAGCTGGCCAAGGTTTCTCTGGAGATCAAACGGAAGGTGATAGAGGACTACACGGATAAGGGGCTCTACCCCTACTCTCGGGTCTATCTGTCGGAGGTGAAGAGGTGTCAAGGGCAGTACTGGTATAATCACTTCTCCACCATAGGGCTGATCGGTATGAACGAGGCCTGTCTCAACTTCCTGGGGTTACCCATCTATGAGCCCGAGGCTAGGGAATGGGCCATAAAGGTGCTCAACTTCATGAGGGAGAAGCTCTCGGAGTTCCAAGAAGAGACGGGTAATCTCTATAACCTTGAAGCCACCCCCGCTGAGGGGGCCTCCTACAGGCTGGCCAAGAGGGATGCTGAGAAGTTCCCGGGCATTATTACCCGGGGTAGAGAGCATCCATACTACACCAACTCTGTCCACCTTCCCGTGGACTACACGGGGGACCTGTGGGAGATCCTGGAGCATCAGGATGCCCTCCAGGTGCTCTTCACAGGGGGAACGGTGGTCCATCTCTTTCTGGGTGAGTCCATAAGGGACTACCGGGCTGTGAGGGAACTGGTGCGCTCCATTGTGACCAACTACCATCTGCCTTATTTCAGCATTACCCCCACATTCTCTGTATGCCCTGTCCATGGTTACATACCGGGGGAGCACACCATCTGTCCTTATCCCCACACTTTGGATGAGTTGGAGGTCTATGGAGAGGTGCTGGAGCTGGATGAGGAGTCTTTGAAGGGGGTAGCTCCTGGGGCGTATCTAAAGATGGATTGAGGGAGGAGGAGATGCAGGAGAGGGTCATGGTAGAGAGGAGAAGGTCGGAGAGGGCAGCCAGTAGTGTTAGGGTAAAGGCTGTGCCAGTAGAGGTTTACTCTAGGATTGTGGGTTACTACAGGCCTGTTCAGAATTGGAACGACGGAAAGAAGGAGGAGTTCAAGGATCGCAAGTACGTCAAGCTGTGAGATGACTGGGTCTTATCCCTCTGGAGACGGCTGGGGTATTAGAGGCTTTCAAGGGGTCTCCCTTCTGGATTTTCCCGGAAGGGTGGCCTCTTTGATCTTTCTGGGCGGATGTACCTGTCGATGCCCTTTCTGCCACAATCCGAGCTTGGTCCTTCCTCGGCTTCTCTCCCTTGGGGACGAGCTTCCCATCTCTCAAGTTATGAGTGATGTAGCCAGGAGGATGAAGCTCATCACAGGGGTGGTGATCTCCGGAGGAGAACCCACTCTTCAAGAGGATCTCTTACTGGAGCTTTTGAAGGAGGCTAAGGCCTTGGGTTTGGCAACGAAGCTGGACACCAACGGTTTCCGCCCCAGAGTGCTGGAGAAGGTGCTGGATGAAGGTTTGGTGGACGTGGTGGCCATGGATATCAAGACCTCGCCCCTCAGGTATCCTGTGGCTACGGGTGGGAGGGATTTTGGCCCTGTGGCGGAGAGCCTGGAGATCCTCAAGAATAAGGCTTCCCATTGTATCCTTCGGACTACCCTGGTGCCAGGGGTTGTGGATTTGGAGGATATGGAAGAGATAGCTTCTCTGGCCCAAGGAGCTTCCGAGTATCATCTCCAGCCTTTCTCCAGTAGGGTGACTCTGGACCCCCAGTACGAGGGAATGAGCGCCTATCCTCCTCACGTTATGGAGGAGATGGCCAGGGTTCTGGAAAAGGAGGGTCTCGCAGTTGTGCGTCTCTGGTAAAGTCTAATGGGAGAGGAACCGGGATTTTGGCTTTTTAATCCGGGGATTCTTTCTGTGTTAACGGGGTTTGCCTCTGCACTGCTGTGGAAAGGGCTTGGCAGAGCAGGGTTCTTCCTTCGTGTTGCAATGAATTCACCCCTATGGTAGCCTTTTCTTCCAAATCCTCGACAGGAGGAGAGTTATGTCCCTTTCCAAAGAGAAAGAGAAGGCTGTAGAGGGTGCCATTGCCCAGATAGAAAGGGAGTTTGGTAAAGGCTCCATCATGCGTCTGGGTGACAAGGGGCGCCTTTTGGACGTGAGGGTGATCCCTACGGGAGCTTTTCCCCTGGATCTGGCCTTGGGAGTGGGTGGGATTCCTCGTGGGAGAATCACGGAGATTTATGGTCCCGAGGCTTCGGGCAAGACCACTTTGGCCCTCCACGTTGTGGCCGAAGCCCAAAGGGAGGGAGGTGTAGCGGCCTTTATAGATGCCGAGCACGCCCTAGATCCTGTGTACGCCCGGAAGTTGGGAGTGAAGACAGAGGACCTTCTCATATCCCAGCCTGACACGGGTGAGCAGGCCCTGGAGATCGCCGAGACCTTGGTGAGGAGTGGGGCTGTAGACGTGGTAGTGATTGACTCGGTGGCGGCTTTGGTGCCCCGGGCTGAACTGGAGGGGGACATGGGAGACAGCCATGTAGGGCTCCAGGCCCGGCTCATGTCCCAGGCCCTGAGGAAGCTGACCGGGGCGGTGAGCAAGTCCCAGACGGCCCTCGTCTTCATCAACCAAGTGAGGCAGAAGATCTCCACATTCGGTTTTGGCCCTTCGGAGACCACCACCGGAGGTATGGCTCTCAAGTTTTATGCGTCTGTGCGCCTAGACATCAGGCGTATTGGCTCCATAAAGGACCGGGAGGGCAACGTTTTAGGCAATCGGGTGAAGGTGAAGGTGGTGAAGAACAAGTTGGCGCCTCCATTCCGAGAGGTGGAGTTCGAGATCCTCTATGGGCAGGGTATATCCAAAGAGGGATGCCTCATAGATATGGCTCTGGATCTGGGCGTCATTCAGAGGAGCGGTGCCTGGTTCTCTTACGGTGACATGCGCTTGGGCCAGGGCAAGGAGAATGTCAGAGAGTTGTTGCGTACAGATCCCGAGGTTATGGAGAAGATAGAGAGAGAAATAAGGTCTAAGCTGGGACTGGAGGCCAGGGAGGCTCCGGGCCAGGAGGTTTGAGATGGCTGAGAATGTTTCGGTGGATCTCCACGATCTTTTGCACAAGGCTGTGGAGGCCAGGGCTTCAGACGTTCATATCAAGGCGGGTAACCCCCCTGTTTTCAGAATAGACGGGGTGCTCCATCGCCAGGAGAGTTATCCTATACTCACTCCAGAAGATACCATGGAGTTGGCCCTGACCATTCTGCCTCCCAGGCTCCATAAGAGGCTCCAGGAGGAGATGGAGGCTGAGTGTGGATATGGGGTCTCAGGTCTGGGACGTTTCAGGGTGAGTATCTATATGCAGAGGGGGAGCGTTTCTATCGTCATGAGGCACGTGCCCATGGGAGTGCCCTCCATAGAGGAGCTCAACCTCCCCCTCATCTTGAAGGACCTGGCCATGGAGCCCAGGGGGCTCATTCTGGTGACGGGTACCACCGGTTCGGGAAAGTCCACTACCCTGGCTGCTATGATCGAGCACATCAACAAAAACAAGACTACTAACATTATCACCATAGAGGATCCTATAGAGTTTCTCTTCAAGGATAAGATGAGCATCATCTCCCAGCGGGAGGTGGGCACCGATGTGGATGACTTTCATACGGCTCTGAGGAGTTCTCTCAGGCAGGACCCGGATGTCATCATGGTGGGTGAGATGAGAGACCTGGAGACTATGCAGACGGCCCTTACAGCCGCTGAGACGGGGCACCTGGTCCTTTCAACCCTCCACACTCTGGATGCTCCAGAGACGGTCAACCGTATCATCTCTGTCTTTCCCCCCTATTACCAGAAGCAGATTCGTATACAGCTGGCCTCGGTCCTTAAGGCGGTGATATCCATGAGGCTGGTGAGGAAGAAAGGGGGCGGGCGGGTGCCTGCCATGGAGATTTTGATAGCCACACCTGCCGTGAGAGAGGCTATTCTCATTCCGGAGAAGTTTAAGACCATAAGAACACTTATCTCCGAGGGTTATGCCCAGTACGGCATGCAGACCTTCGATCAGTCCCTCTTCGATCTCTATCAGAGGAATCTCATCACCTTGGAGGAGGCCCTGGCCCAGTGTAGCAACCCCGACGAGTTCAAGTTGAGGATTCGGGGTATCCTCTCGGCGGCAGAGATGACCAAGCTTGAGATGGAGAGGGTTGAGGAGGAGGACAGGGTTTCTGAGAGGACCAAGTTGAAGATAGAGAGATTTTGAGGGGGGGAGAGATGACGTCTAATGAGGTGAGGGAGACTTTTCTGAGCTTTTTTGAGAAAAAGGGGCATACCAGAGTGCCCAGCTCTTCCCTAGTGCCCCATGACGATCCAACTCTTCTCTTCACCAACGCCGGGATGGTCCAGTTTAAAGACGTATTTTTGGGTAAGGAGAAGAGGCCTTATACCCGGGCCACTTCTTGTCAAAAGTGTGTGAGGGCGGGTGGCAAGCATAATGACCTGGAAAACGTGGGGTACACAGCCCGGCACCATACCTTTTTCGAAATGCTGGGCAACTTCTCCTTTGGGGATTACTTCAAGCGTGAAGCCATCCTCTTTGCTTGGGAGCTCCTTACCGAGGTGTATGGACTGCCCAAAGAGAGGCTCTGGGTCACCATATTCCAGGACGACGACGAGGCCTTTGAGATATGGTCCAGGGAGGTGGGTTTCCCCGAAGAGCGTATTGTCCGTATGGGGGAGAAGGACAATTTCTGGGCCATGGGGGACACGGGTCCATGTGGCCCCTGTTCTGAGATCATTATAGACCAGGGCGAGGACATGGCCTGTGGTCCCAATTGTGACATCTACTGCGACTGCGACCGGTTTCTGGAGCTGTGGAACCTGGTCTTTATGCAGTTTAGCAGAGACAGAGAAGGCAACCTTACACCTTTGCCTGAACCCAGCATAGACACGGGCATGGGTCTGGAGCGTCTGGCGGCGGTTCTGCAGGGTGTGAGATCCAACTTCGATACTGACCTCTTCCGCCCTCTCATCGCCTTTGTGGAGGACCTTTCAGGGGCGACTTATGGCGCTTCGGGTAACACCGATGTCTCTATCCGGGTGATAGCCGACCACGCCAGAGCCACCACCTTTCTTATCTCAGATGGGGTGCTGCCCTCCAATGAGGGTAGGGGATACGTCCTGCGCAGGATCCTTCGAAGAGCGGCTCGCCATGGCCGTCTTTTGGGAATGAAGGAGCCCTTCCTTCATAAAGTGACAGACTGGGTGGTGGAGATGATGAAGGAGGTGTACCCCCAGCTGGTGGAGTCCCGGGAGCTGGTGGCCAAGATCACCCGTATGGAGGAAGAGCGCTTCAGCAGCACTCTGGAGTACGGTCTTCGGATGTTGGCAGAGATTGTGGATGATGTGAAGGCCAGGAGTGAGAAGGTCCTTCCAGGTAGGGCCCTCTTTAAGCTCTACGACACCTATGGGTTTCCTTTGGATCTGGCCCAGGATGTGGCCAAGGAAGAGGACTTAGAGGTAGATCTGGAGGGCTTCGATGAGGAGATGGAGCGTCAGAGGGAGCAAGCCCGGGCCAGCTGGGCTGGTGAGGCTCGGGAAGTGCCCCCTGTCTACTTGGAGCTGGAGAAGGCCCGGGGTCCCATAGTCTTCACAGGCTATGAGACCATGGAGGACAGGGGCAAGGTGGTGGCCATCATCAAAGGTGGCCGGCAGGTGGAAACCCTGGAAGAGGGCGAAGAGGGTGAAGTAGTCCTTGATCGTACTCCCTTTTATGGCGAGGCAGGTGGTCAGGTGGGAGACAAAGGCTATCTGGAGACTTTGAATGCCCGTTTCCGTGTAGAGGATACCCAGAAGCCTCTGCCCAACCTCTTTATCCACAGAGGCAAAGTGGAAAGGGGAACTCTGAGTGTGGACGATGAGGCTCTAGCCCGGGTGGACGAGGAGGACAGAAAAAACATCATGGCCCATCACACCGCCACCCATCTCCTCCATTGGGCTCTGCGCCAAGTTCTGGGGGATCATGTGAAGCAGGCGGGTTCCCTAGTGGCTCCTGACCGTCTCAGGTTTGACTTCACCCATTTTGCTCCTTTGACACCCCAAGAGCTGAAGAGGGTGGAGGATTTGGTGAACGAGAAGATATGGGAGGATCACCCCGTAGAAACCCTTGTCACCGACCTGGAAAAGGCTATGGAGATGGGGGCTATGGCCCTTTTTGATGAGAAGTATGGGGACAAGGTGCGTCTGGTCATGGTGGGCGACTTCAGCAAAGAGCTCTGTGCAGGTACCCACGTGAAGCGTACGGGCAACATAGGCATGTTCATGATCGTTCATGAGGGTGGTGTGGCCGCCGGGGTCCGCAGGATAGAGGCTTTGGCCCGGGGTGCCCTGCTGGAGCATATCCGTGGAGAGGATGCTGCCATGAGAGCTATAGGGGGGCTTCTCAAAGCCAAACCTGGAGAGGAGATCTCCAGGGTGGAGCGCCTCCTGGCCCAGGTGAAAGAGTTGGAGAAGGAAATCTCCCGCCTCAAGGATAGGTTGGCCTCCCAAGCGACAGGGGATATCCTGTCCGATGTCGGGGAGGTGAAGGGGGTGAAGGTGCTGGCTGTGAGAATGGACGGCACCGATGTGGAGGGTTTAAGGGCTATGGCTGATCGCCTCCGTCAGAAGCTGGGGACCTCAGCGGTCCTTCTGGCCTCGGTTTCAGAGGGCAAGGTAACCCTCCTCTGCGCTCTAACCAAAGATATTGCAGGCAAGAGACTCCATGCGGGGGAGCTGGTGAAGGCTGTGGCTAAAGTGGTAGGCGGTGGCGGTGGTGGGCGTCCTGACATGGCCCAGGCTGGGGGTAGAGATACCAGCAAAGTGGACGAAGCTATAGAATTCTTCTATGGGCT
>Ga0190315_1001367_pt1 | contig 10016 bp, 8 predicted proteins | sample 48701101_MG_FD_161673 | JGI IMG/M metagenome (GOLD analysis project Ga0190315, IMG submission 161673) | Hydrothermal vent sediment bacterial communities from Southern Trench, Guaymas Basin, Mexico - 4870-11-0-1_MG | ecosystem: Environmental > Aquatic > Marine > Hydrothermal vents > Sediment ...
GACTTGGAGCGCCGTGAAGTATCTGATGCCTCTCAATGATATTATAATAGAATATATTAACATTGTTGGTATAGAGCATGACGAGAACGGGTAGTACAACAAGAAAAGAAACGATGCAGAAGAGGATTATCCTTTCATCTAACAAAGCGCGCCAGCTCCTCTTCGTCCAAACGATGAAGAGGATTATGGTGATGAGCACAATGATACCGATGTACTTGGTATCGATCGCCAACCCATGAAATATTGCTGATATATATATGCATCGCATTCCTGCATCTTCGCAGTACCCTTTCCAAAAGAAGTACAATGAACCCACGATGAAGAATATCGTAGCAGCTTCGAGCATGTATATCCGACTGTAGAGTATATGAAAGTTTAGAAAAGAGAGAAACATCGCCGATAAGAATCCAACCCGCCTGTCGAAAAGTGACTTCCCAAGGAGATATATAAAACAAACGGTTAGACTTCCGGTGATTACAGATACGAACCTAAGAACTCCCAGATCCCCTCCAAAAAGGTGAATTATAACTGCTTGTATGTAAAAGAGTAAGGGTGGCTGGTAAAACATGCAATCCCTCGGCATTATCCAATCGTTGGATAGTATCTTGAGTGAATATACCAGATAGGTGGATTCATCTGGATAGGGGACTATGTTCTTGACTTCATAACCACGCAATAGAAATGAAACGAAGAAAAAAATCACCACTAAAATAATATCCAAACGTTTCTTAAGTGTTTCTTCAAACATTTAACTCTTCTATATATTCTTTTAACACACTATACGCCACTTTTTTTGTAAAATCTTCGTTTAGTATTCCTTGATTATCAGTAGTTCCAGTTCCATCTCTAAGATAAAAGATGCAAAAACCATCGAATCCATTCTCCGATGCAAGGCTTATTGAATGGTTAAGGTAATCCTTCTGATACTCCTCTTTGCCTGCATGCGCTCCGAAGATGTTTGTTTCACCGACCCAGATATCTCCGTGCCAGTTATATTGATCTCTGAGTCGCACAATATTCGATACTTCATCATCCAGTTCATCGTAGCTGTATGGGTCAATTCCAATGATATCTATATATGGACTATTGTCGTCCATTATTGCTTCAACAAAAGCTATATTAGTTAGCCCGGATTTCGTTCTGACGATCTCATCGAGAACGATTTTGGTATCCGGAGATACTGTTTTAATCATTTTAGCAGTCTCTTTTGTATATTCAACCCATTCCTCTGTGGTGCGCACAGAATTTACCTGATTGCCTATATTAAATGGACATTCCACCATTATCATCATATACTCGGGATGGTATCGCTCTGCAAGATATCTCGCTTCACCAGTGTACATCTCTTTGAACTCGTCCCACGATGCTTTTCCATCGCCGCCATCCGGATGGAAAAACATAGTAAAAATCGATGCTAACCAACCCTCCATTCCATAAACACCAATATAAATCTTCAAATCCTTTGAGCGTGCATAACCGATTATTTCGTCGAGTTTTTGCATTTCATCAGGAAATCCAAGCGTCTCGTTCCTGATGTCAATCCGTATAAAATCTACGCCAAGATCTTCTGCAGCATCAACCTCTTTCTTGCTATTTCCCAGATCAATGGGGCCATAATCATGTCCTGGATAGTGATAGCACGCAGAATCTATCGTCACGCCAAAAGTCATGGTCTTTGAGCCAGATACAGTTTGTGTTGTATGTAGCTGCTGTACCGGCGTGGGTGTGGGTGAAGGTTCCTCCTCCACACATCCGCACATTGAGAGGACGGATACAATTAACAAGAACATTACTATGATCTTTAATCTCATCGCTTATGATGCTTAATCTTTGGAATATAAAAGCCTTTTGATTTGATTTTTGACACCGCATGCAACAGCTGGCATTCAGAGTGGCTCCTGCCTCACCAATCCAAGATTCACAAGAGCCTTCTTCGATAGTCTCAGGATATTCTCGGCTCTGCCCTCTCCGAAGATCTTGAGCGCCGAGTAAATAGGATAGGCATAAGGATAATAGTTTTTCACATACACATCGAATGCAAAAGTCTTGAATCTCCTGCAGGATTCTTCGATAGAACTCTGAGGGAAATGTGAGGAATTGATCGCAGCACCCTCTTCAAAGTAGCTCTTCTTATTGGTTTTGAGGAGCATTCCCTCCCTCTCACATAACTCATAGAGCTTGGTCCCTGGATAAGGGTAGAAGATGGAGACCTGGATGTAGTCAGGATTGAGCTTCTCATTCAGCCTTAAGCTCTCCTCAGCCATCTCCGGCGTCTCATAAGGGATGCCGACCATGTTGAACGAGTAAGTCCTGAGGTTCAACTCCTTCGCCTTCTCAAAAACTTCCATGATTTGCCTGTTCGTCATCTTCCTGTTGAGTATGTTGAACCTGAGCCACTCATTTCCGGTCTCTACCCCTATCCTTACCATCTCGCAACCAGCATCCTTGAGGGTTTTAAGCATTTCAGCATCCACGGTGTCAGACCTGACGTTGCACTGGAAAGGTAAGTCGAACTCTTTTTTATATGTTTCGCAGAATTCCTTGACCCACCCCGGAAAGAGCGTGAATGTGTCGTCGTGAAAATTGAGTTTCTTCACTGAATACTCCTCAGTTACGACTCTTATCTCCTCGACGACGTCCTCTACGCTCCGCATCCTCACGTATCTCCCACTCCCTTTGTAGATTTTCTTCAAAGCATGATTACAGCAGTGGGTACAGTCAAATGGACAACCCCTCCCAGCCATGAAGTCTGCCATTCCGCCGCTCTCCTGTAATATCCTCTTGTAATCGAATATTGTTCTATCGGGGAAGGGGAGCAAGTCAAGATCTTCCACAAGATCCCTTGGATTATTCCGTCTTATCTCATCACTCTCTTTCGACCATATATTCCTCACATCCATCACACCTTCACCCCTATCAAGCCTATTCACAAGCTCAAGCATCGCATATTCACCTTCACCCACACATAAAAAATCCACTCCTGGAACTCTTATTACCGCCTCAGGGGCAAGTGTTGCGTGGATACCGCCGACAATCACAGAAAGCCCCTCCTCCTTCGCCCATGAAGCCATTTCTGGGACATACTCGAACTGATTCGTCACAGATGAGAATGCGACAAGTTCTGCATTCGACTTTCTAAGTTCCCTCAAGAAATCCTCCCTTGTCATCTTCTCTCTTAAGTGTATAAGTGAAACCTGATGAGCATTCTCTTTGAGAATCGCTGAGATAAATCCGATTCCATGCTGGAATCTTCCGCCGAACATGCATATATCCGGGTAAATAAAAACAATGTTCATTACGCTTTTGTATTGTAGATCTAAAACCTTAAATAGCCTCGCATCTACACATATTCAATGGTGGAAGAAGGATAAATTATGAGTAAGATTTCATTGTACAACAGGAGCCTGCAGATACTTACAGATGCTGACACGCACATCTGCATCCTGACAACATTCTATATTCTATTGGTGGACAGCATGTTTAGCTATGAAGTTCTATTTGAGACGCTCGTTTTATTAGTGACCATAGCAATATACCTCTCGTATATTTTTTTTATCAATGACTACTGCGATATGCCGTATGATATCAGGGCAGGAAAGAGGAGGTGGGTGCAGGATATACCGCTCGCTTATTCACGTGGGATTATCATAGGGATGATAGCAATAAGTTTTTTTATAGTAATTTTTATTATAAATTATACAATATACACATTACTATATGCCATGACATATTTCACTGGAACATTCTATTCGGCTCCACCATTCAGATTCAAGGATAGAAGGATGTTTGGGATATTTGCCGACGTCTTGATAGAACGAACACTTCCCTTGATGCTGATATTCCTATTCTTCCAATATTTTGAGTGGGATGCTCTTCTATTGTTGATCGCGTTCTCTTTCTTCCAGCTTGAATTGATAGTGCACCATCAGATCGAGGATTATGATGCAGATTTGGCCACTGGAATCGACACCTTTGTGGTGGATGCAGGGCGCGAAAAAGCATTGTATTTACTCAAGAAATTCATACAGCCATTGACAGGATTGTTGATATTGTCGTCATTCGTAATCATTGCATATCGGATGGGGGGTATGGGAATCCCGATTCTATTACTCTTATCCGGATATCTGCCCACATGGTTTGCATTCCGCAAAGGCGTATTAAAAGAGGAGGAAAAGGTAATTCCACCTTACCTAAAATATCTTTTCGTGCTGTCTGTAAATGTACTTCCATTTTATCTGGGAATTGTGCTGCTATATCGATTTCATCCTTACATCATCCTGTTTTTAATATTCTGCTGCTCGGTCTATCCAGATCTATCCAGATGGAAGGATAGAGTTTTGAAAGTCGATTAAAATCCGGTTTCCTCTTTTGAGGATGTCTTTTCTTTAAAGTATGCTACGTACCTTTTTATCTCCTTCAAATCACTCTTTTTGATAACAAATGTCGATAAGGTGATGTGAGCACCAATTAATCTTTTCACCGAGATAGTGCCTATCACAAGTCCAAGAAGAAACGATGCCAGAGATGCGAATGCGGCAGATGCATAGCCATACCTTGGGACGAGAAAAAGGTTTGCAGCGACATTCAATACCGCTTGAGTGATGGCAATCCTTGCTGAGATATGAGGATGGTTCCATCCATTCAAAAGAGTGATATAGGAATAACCAAAACTTCCGCAGAAATACGCAAAGACCAGTATGTAGAGTGGAGAGAGTGCTGGCTGATACATTGGCAGAAACATATCTATTATCCACGCCGAAGATATCAGCAATACAATCACAGCAAAACCAGCGGAATAGAAGATGGCACGTATTGAGCTGAGATACAATTCCCTGGCAGATTCCACATCGTCAAGACCATACCGTTCAGAGATCATCGGATAGAGAATCGCATGAATCGCTGCTGGAATAACGAGGACAAATATGGACACTTTTGCAGCGATATTGTAGTACGCAACCTCTTCAGGCGGACAGAAATAAGAGATACAAAGAATATCGGTTAGGAGAATGATCGTGTACATCGCAAGTGAGATGAATGCATAAGAACTGAATTTCAGAAAATGTTGCACTATCTTTTTCTCTGGTTTTCCGATCGGTTTCTTTGGGTAATAAAAAACTCCACCCAGAAAGACTGTTAAAGATGCAAGTCCATATCCAGCCGCTGCTCCAAAGACGCCGAACCCTACCAGTATCAATCCGATACAGAAGATCAGCTGGAAAGCCCTCCATGAGACTTCAGAGAGCGCCATGAGATCCGCACGCTTAAGACCTTGAAAAATGCCAATACCAGATCGAAAGAATGACTCTGTGATGAGCAAAAAGGGAGCGATAAACAGATACAGATTGAAGAGAGACTGAGAAAGATCCCAGTGTTCTCTTGTGCCCATCAGAATCAGCAGATATAATATAATACAGATCGATGATATCAAGATTTTTATACAGAAAGATGTGCTGATGATCTTTCCCACGGAAAAGCGCTGCTCTGATATCAATTTTGCGGTTGTGGTCTCCCCCCCGAAGTCGGTTGGTATGAGCAAAATACCGCATAAAGCCAGCAGTGTGGAGAGGTATCCGAATGATGTCGGCTCCAGCAATCGAGCCACCAATACGACATTAACTGTTGCCAGCAGAAGGGAAAATGCACTGCCCATGAGAACCGTTGCTGCACCGATGTACATGCGTTTTATAAGCCCCATATCATCATCTCCTCACAGTACAGAAATACAAACAGTAAAGGATGGAGACGATCAGTTCTTTCAAACCCCGGTGATATTTCATACGCATACATGCCGGTGTCCCCCGGCAGATAAAACAGGTATTGCACCCCTCGATGGATTTCGGATAGCCTTTCTTTACGATGCTCCTCATACCAAATATATCGGTGCTGATCATCCTGTTGATCGGACAGGATTCGATGCATATCCCGCACTCATTGCACTCCGCTCCTTTTATCACACGAAAACCTTCCGGATCCATTCTTATACATGAATCCTGATCCTCTTCGATTCTTATGGCTTTGAGCGGACAGGATTCGATACAAAGTTCACATCTTCCAATTTGCGACTTCATGAAAACACAAAACATATTTATCCATATCCTATATATCAGTGCTTGATGTACATGATAGAAGAGTATGATGTCGTGATAGTTGGGGCAGGTCCTGCAGGTTCAACCACGGCAAAATGGATAGCATCGTCCGGTTTTAACGTTCTATTAATAGAGAAGGACGAGTTCCCAGGAGAGACAAATGTATGCGCAGGTGGAATAGAGCGATGGGTGGCAGATGAGCTAAAAATTGACAATCCGATCGGAAAAAATATTATTGGAAACAGATGGAACTTCCCATGGGGAAAGGAAGAATTTTTTGGCGATGAATATTCGGCTGCAACCATTGATAGATCGGTTTTTGACAGAGCCCTCGCTATGGAAGCAGAGATTGCCGGTGCAAAGTTATTGACACACACGCTCGTTCGCGATATATCAAAAATGGATGGGGGATTCCTCATAAGGATAGAAGATAAGAAGGGAAGGGAAGGTGAGATTGAAACGAAGTTGGTCATCTTTGCAGATGGGCCAAATACATTAGCTCAACGGATATTTGGGATTGGTTTCGAGGTATTGCCAGAAAACACAATGATTTCTGCGACATTGGAGGTGAAATGGGAAGACAATCCGATCGATTATTTTGAATTCTTTGTCGGGCATGAGATATCACCATGGGGATACGGATGGATATTTCCAAAGAAAGACACGGTCAATATCGGTATAAGCTGCCTGTATTCACAACTGCGGCATAAGATACACGATTATTTGAATGCTTTTTTGAAAAATACAAATATCGAAGGAAAAGAAATACTGAGATTTACATCCGCGTTGATACCGGTTACCCCAGCAAAAAGGATCTCTGAAGATTCTATACTGGTCGTTGGGGATGCGGCTGGAATGGTCGATCCGCTATATGGTGGTGGAATCTCACAAGCAATCCATGGTGGAAGAATATCTGGCGAGGTGGCAGTGAGTGCGTTGAACGTAAATGATCTCTCAGAAAAGTTTCTATCACAGTATCAGGTGAAATGGAGAAAAACAGATGATTTCGCTCAGATAAATAAAGCATATCACCTCTCAAACATCTTTTTATACCTTTCTAATATTGATAAAAATGCGTTCGCCAGGCTGATGAGATGCAGATTGGATAAAAATATTCTAAGCAAGAAAGTGCTGTTATACCCATGGTAAAAAACTAATGCTCTTCTTCTTTCTTGGCGAGTATCCCTACAGCCCCGGCAAATCCAAAATGCTCCAGTACGGGGTCGATCACAGAAAAGAGACGTATAATCGGAAAGAGAATATAATTATTAATTTTTACCATGAACCATGAGAAGTTTTTAGTAAATACAAGTTTCAAAAGGATTGAATCATAGAGCAGACCTACGAGCGATTCCGTATATACGGTTTCCTCTATTAAAAGCCCCTCCCTGCCTAGCATCTCCTTTAATTCATCCAGATCAAAGAATTTTTCTTCGTCATGCCCCCATCTACTCTGTCTCGCCTTATATCTTTTTGGAGTAATCTTCTTATGGAGCCAATCCAGTGTCAAAAATCCTTTTTTCAGATCTGTTGCCAGTATCACGCATCCGCCAGGTTTTAAAACTCTAGAAATCTCTTTTATACCCGTTTCCGGATCTGGAAGATGCTCCAGGATATTGAGATAGAGAATACAATCGAAACTCTCTTCCTTAAATGGTGGATTCTCAGCATCGCCGAGCAGAAAATCGCATTTCTTGCATATCTCATCACCAAGACCTTTCCCCACTTTTTTCCCTATCTTAACCGCATATCCGGATATGTCCATGCCAGTAATGTCATATCCGTATCTTGCTGCATTGATCGAATACCAGCATGTTCCGCATCCCATATCAAGCATCTTTCCACCCCCTTTCATTTCTTTAAAGAGCCTCTGTAATCTGGTAGAATAGATCGTCTTCAGATCCAATAGAGGAATTAAACGCGATAAATCGTCTTCGGATAAACGTTGAAGCATAGCATCGTAGATGCATATCTGTTCTTTCTTTTTACTGATAGTTTTCTCACCTGCCCCTCTCTGCTCTTTCATCTTCAGCCTCCAGAAGATACACGACGTGATCCGATAGGAACGGAAAGATTCTGCTCAACACGCGATCCAGATAGCCCATGATTTTACCGATCATCTCAAACTGCATCAGTTTATCGAAGTATATGTCCAGTGCATCTGGCAGCATAAAACCCTGTGCCCCAAACCATCTTATTCTCAAATTAAGGATTGAAATAATATTTTTCATTTCAAAATAACTCGATCGGTGGAGAAATAGAAGATCTCCTTTTTTCCCGGATAAAGTTCCATAAACATCCCTTTTAAAAGGGAATACTAAAAAATCTGTCTTTTTTCCTTCTGATCTTCCGATAAGCATCAGAGATATCCTGTGCAAAAAGGATGCGACTTGATAGATAACAGATGGATAATTTTCTAACATTAATAATATCACCCCATCCCTTTCCATGACCCTTTTCAGCTCCTTATAACCCAGCATTCGATCCTCTTCCTTTTCTACATGAATCAAGACAGACCATGATACGATATGATGGAACATATCGTCCTTAAAAGGCAGATGTGTGATGCTTGCCTGAATGAGATGCGTCTTTTTATCGTTCAATCTATTCTTTGCGAGCGTAAGCTGTCTTCTGCTTATATCGATTCCAACCATCACTTGCCCATGGTTTCTGCGCATCACCTCCATCAACCGCCCGTCTCCGCATCCTGCATCGAATATGATCCCCTGTCCTGAGATGGCTCTTGAAAGCGCGGCTCGTTCGAACCAGACGCCGGCATATCGGAAGTAGTGTTCTGCAGGAGCCCATTCACTGCATTCCCTCTCATAGAACTCACTGGTTGGTATTAAATCGTCCTGTAGACATTTATCGTCTTTTCTGCAATTTTTTCCCATGTAAATCGCTCCTCAACTCTCTTTCTGCCGGCATTCCCAAGTTTCTTCGCGAGGTTCTTATCCGAAAGGATCGTGAGTATCCTATCATAAAGCATCCTGACATCTGCTACAGGTACGAAAAAACCGGTTATTCCATCCTCGATCACATCCTCAGTTCCGCCCGCCCTTGCTGCAATACATGGCTTTCCAGTAGCCATCGCTTCGAGAAGAACGATCCCAAAGCCCTCCATCAGTGAAGGAAGTACCACGACATCGGATGCAGCATAAAAATATGGTAGTTCGGTGTCTGAAACAGACCCTGCGAGTATGATCGATTTTTTATTCTTCAGAGATCGCATCATTGGTCCGTTCCCTACTATCACGAGCTTTGCATCGGGATTCTCTTTTACTATCATTGAAAAAGCCTCTACGAGATATTGCACCCCTTTTGTATGGTCAAGCCTTCCAACAAAGAGAATAACATCCGATTGCAAGTCAAATCTCTCCTTTATACGATCCCCGTCTACGGAAGGATTGAATCGCTCTGTATCCACGGCATTTGGGATCACCGCAATCTTTTCAGGAGGTACGTTGTATTCTTCATTGATACGTTCTGCGGTGTAATTGCTGACTGCAATTATTCTATCCACGCGTTCACATATCTTCTTGTTCACCCGCTCAACAAAGCCAATTCGTCGATAAATCAAATAATGCAAATAGTCAGAAAAACTTAAATTCTCTTTGATCATTCTTCCTTCTGCGGCATAGGGATGATGTACCGTTGCGACCATCGGAACATCGAACCTTTGCAAATATTGATAATCAGTCGTATGGTGGATCAGATCGATCTCTTTATCATTGAGAAGTTTTTTGATCGCTTTTCTTGATTCTATACCGAACGAAAATAATCCAAACGGGCTTTTGTCGATAACCGGCACCCTTATCACATTGGATTCCGGTTCCAATCCTTTCGAAACACCCCCTGTGATCACGCATGCATCCTCCCCGAGCTCGGAGAGGGCGCTGAAGAGTCCGTGTGTATAAGAACCCTCCCCCC
>Ga0190315_1001368_pt1 | contig 10010 bp, 8 predicted proteins | sample 48701101_MG_FD_161673 | JGI IMG/M metagenome (GOLD analysis project Ga0190315, IMG submission 161673) | Hydrothermal vent sediment bacterial communities from Southern Trench, Guaymas Basin, Mexico - 4870-11-0-1_MG | ecosystem: Environmental > Aquatic > Marine > Hydrothermal vents > Sediment ...
TCATGGCCTTAATCATTCGCGGAATAAGTTTCTGAATTTCAGGATTCAGCGGATCTTTAATTTTCCCGCATTTTTTTCTCAAAACGGGATCGGGATATTTAATTATGGGCAAAATATTTTCAGCCCTATTTTTTTCTTTCATTTTAATATTAGATTTCACAGCGTTGTTTACTTTTTTGCCAATTATTTCCACTTGTCATTCCAGAATTTTTTCTGCAACGCAGTGGAAGAAAAAATATCCGGAATCTAGGTTAATTAAAATCTTTGAGCGTGAGATAGTTGAAAGCGTAGATTCCGGATATTTTCTCCGCTATCGCTCCGAAAATTCCGGAATGACATAAAAGAGAAAATGTAAACAATACTAGTAATTCTTACGCTAGCTTTTTACACAACACTCACCGGATCCACATCAATAATCCATCCGGCGTTTAAATTTTTCAAAACTTTTTTCAATTCAATTGGAATCTTTTTGCTTTTTATTTTTATGATAATTTGCCGTTTAAATTTTCCTCTAACTTTTGGAACTAAAGGGGGATGCGGAGCGATGATCTGGACGGTTTTTTTATTCTTCATTTTTTGGGATAATTCCCGAAAAATTCTCCGCGTTTCTTTGTCAGTTTTTTCCTCGTTTTTATTCTGGAATACGATTTTGATCAATTGGCTGAATGGAGGATAGTTTAAAACTTTTCTTTCTTTGAGTTCCTGGCGGTAAAATTTTTCAAAATCCATTTCCGCCGCGGTTTTCAAAACAGAATTTTCCGGATCATAAGTTTGAATAACTACTTTTCCTCGGACTTTCCCCGCGCGCCAGTTCCGATGTCCGTCGGGGCGGCGCGGGGCTTTGTTTCCCGGCCTTCCCGTTCTGCCGGAAACTTGGACTAAGTTTTGAAAGGCTCTTTCATTAGTTCTAAAGTCGGGCAAATTTAACAAGTTATCAGCATCAATGATACCAACCAGTCCGACATTTTGCAAATCCCAATTTTTGGCAATCATTTGGGTGCCGATTAAAATATCTATTCGGTTTTTGGAAAATTTTCGGTAAAGCTTTTCTTGGGCGCCCGCTTTTTTCATTGCTTCAATATCAGCCCGCGCAATTTTGGCGGAAGGGAATAGCTTTTTGGTTTCCATTTCAATTTTTTGGGTTCCCAGCCCTATGTTTTTAAAATTTATTCCTTGGCATTTAGAGCATTTAGGGAAAATGGATGATTTATAACCGCAATGAAGGCATTTGTAAGCGCCTTTATTTTGATAAACCAGCGCCCGATCGCATTTCGGGCATTTCAAGACTGTTTTACAGTTCTGGCAAATGGAAAAAGCGCTCATTCCCCGGCGGTTTATGAAAAGTATGGTTTGGAATTTATGTTTTAAGGCGTATCTAATTTCGGATTCTAAACTTTTAGAAATAGGGGAGTAATTCTTAGCCCATTTTTCCTTCCGCATATCAACGATCTCGTAACTCGTAACTCGTAACTCGTAACTCGTAACTCGTAACTCGTAACTCGTAACTTTGGAAGAATTTTTGTTTTTTAAATTTTGCAGTTTAGGGAGTTTTAGTAATTTATATTTTTTGTTTAACGCCTTGTAATACGCTTCAATGCTTGGGGCGGCTGATCCAAACACTATTTTAGCCTGATGGATTTTAGCCAATTCTTTAGCTGATTTCCTGGCGTCATAGCGGGGGCTCATATCCCATTGCTTGAAAGAAATATCCGGCTCTTCGTCAACAACAATCAGCTTTAAATTTTTAAAAGGGGCAAAAATAGCTTGGCGGGTGCCAATAATAATTTTAGCTTCTCCCGCTTTTATTCTCTGCCAATTCCGGTAAAATTTCCCTTTGGAAATTTTACCGGTCAAGACCGCTATTTCATTTTTATTAAAACGACTTCCATATTTTTCAAGAGCTTGAGGGATAAGAGTTAATTCGGGAAGTAAAATTAAAAATTGGGCTTTTGGGTTTCGTTTTTTAATTTCTAAAACCGCGTTAATGTAAACCTCCGTTTTTCCGGAAGAAGCGGGACCGTATAAATAGTAGCTTGTAGCTTGTAGTTTGTAGCTTGTAGCTTGTTTTGTAATTTGTTTTATTATCTTTTTTTGTTCTTTCGTTAAAATAATTTTCTTACGTTTTAAACTATCTAAACTATGTGTTCCGTGTTCCATATCGCGCGCTTTCACCCTATTTGGAATGAAACTTTTTAAAACTATTCCCAGTGAAACAATATAGTAATCCGAGATGAATTTAGCCAGCTTTAATTGTTTCGGGGTTAGAAATTTTTCTTCAATCACGGAATTGATTTTTTTAGGCCGGATGTCGCCTTTGCGCTTAAAATCGGGTTTGCCGCCGATAACCACGCCTTCTATTTTTCTTCCGCCCAAAAGAATTGAAACCAGCGATCCATTAGGCAGCTTCTTGTTGTAAAGGTAATAAAAAAACTGATCGCGAGTTAAAGGAATCCTCGTTAACGGAACAACGCTTATGATAAATTTTTTATTTTTATTGCTCATTCCATTTATTCGGCTTACCGCTTAATTTTAATTACTGTTTATTTTTTATTTACCTAATTTTTCCTAGTCGTGTTTTTTCAACTTACTTCTTACTTCTTAATCCAGTATACTGAAATACTGTATTATTCTTAATTCTTACTCCAGTATACTGGAATACTGTATTATTCTTACTTCTTACTTCTTACTTCTTACTTCTTACTTCTTACTTCTTACTTCTTACTTCTTACTTCTTACTTCTTACTTCTTACTTCTTACTTCTTACTTCTTAATCCAGTATACTGGAATACTGTATTATCAATAATAGGTTATGTTGTTATGTTATTGTGTTGCTTGTCGCGCGATCTTCACAAGCATTATAAGCGCATAAACTTTCTTTAGAATTTTCTTTAGTATAATTGTATCAGCTGGTTTTATTTAAAGCAAAATTTACAATATTAGCACTCGGACTTGACGACTGCTAACCATATGTTATACTGCTAATAGCCGCGAATGATTAAATAAATGAATGCGAATTATTCGCGAGCTGTTCGCTTTAACATTTGAGATAATTTGCGCGCGTATGAACGACAGGCAACGGAAAATTTTAGCGGCCGTGATTGAAGAATACACCAACACGGCTATTCCGGCGGGATCAAAAGTTTTAGCAAGAAAATATGATTTTGGAGTTAGTTCGGCTACAATTAGAAATGATATGTCCGCGTTGGAAAAAGAAGGCTACTTATATCGGCCGCATATCAGCTCCGGACGAATCCCGACCGACAAAGGGTACCGCTATTTTGTGGAAGAAATGATGAAAGATCGCGAACTTACTAAGCGAGAACAGATAAAATTAAAAGAAGAATTGTTAAAACTTAGAGCCAAAAATGCTCGGATTTCCAGAACTGCCGCCAAGCTTCTTTCCGCGCTTAGCGGCAATCTGGCTGTCAGCGGAGTTTTAGACAGGGATGAATTTTGTAATTTCGGAATGAGCGAACTTATGGAAGAGCCGGAATTTCGGGAACTGGACGAAGTGTGCCGCCTAGCTGAAATACTGGACTATATTGATGAAAAATTTGACCAAATAATTGACGAAGTGAAAGAAGGCGAGACGAAGATTTTTATCGGGCGGGAAAACCCGGTGAACGAGATGTCCGGATGCTCTATGGTTGTTTCTCCTTATAAATTAAAAAGCGGGGAAAAAGGGATATTGGCGTTGATTGGACCTAAAAGAATGCGGTACGCCAAAAATAAATCACTGATTGAATATGTGAAGAATATATTGGGAGGTGCCGCCGTAATGGCAATATTCTTTATTAACTACTAATCGTTTTATCTTATGGACAAAAAAGAAAAAGAGGAGAAAGAAACCAAAAAAAAAGAATCCGGAACGATTGACAATTTCAAAAAAAAGGCGGAAGAATACCTAAACGGCTGGAGACGCTGCCAGGCAGATTTTGAGAATTATAAAAAACAGCAGGAGAAAAACAAAAAGGATTTAATTCGCTATTCCGCGGAAAATATCTTAACGCAAATTTTACCGGTTCTGGATAATTTTCAAGCCGCCGTAAGGCACATTCCCGAAAGGCAAAAAAAGGAATCTTGGATTCAAGGAATAATGCACATTCAAAAACAACTGGAAACAATTTTAGCCGACAACGGAGTAGAGGAAATTCAAATAAAAGCGGGAGATGATTTCAATCCGGAATTTTGCGAAGCAGTTATGGAAAAAACAGCAAGCAGTAAGCAGCAAACAGTAAGCAAAAATTTAGTCAAAGAAATTATCCTAAGAGGATACAAAATTGGAGATAGAATTATTCGTCCGGTAAAAGTAATAGTCAAATAATCCGCGAATAAAGAGCTGATTTAAAACAAATAAGAGTAGTTTCTCATTTGCATTAATTAGTTTTTAATTCGCTTATGATTAGCGAATTCTAGAAAGCGAGGTGATATTATGATGTCTAGAAAATTAGCGCCGTGGTCTCCTTGGCGAAGTTTGGACAGGTTTTTTGAAGAGGGAATACTAGAAGAGGGGCTTGATTTTACTCCCTTAGTGGATATTTACCAAAAAAAAGACGAAGTGATTGTGGAAACTCCGCTGACGGGAGTTGATCCCGAGAAAGTGAATATTTCAATAGAGAATGATGTTCTGACTATTTCCGGCGAGACGGAAGAAAAAAAGGAAGTTAAGAAGGAAGATTATTACCGCAAAGAAATAAGGGAAGGGAGTTTTTCCCGTTCGGTAATTCTTCCAATGAATGTAAAAAGCAGCCAAGCAAAGGCCAGCTATGAGAAAGGGATTTTGAAGATTATCCTTCCCAAAGCCGAAGAGGCTAAGCCTAAAAAAATTGCCGTTAAGGTAAAGAAATAGTTTGTTCCGGCGCTGTTCAAGATTTCAAAGTTGCTTGAACAGCAAGAAGAGCAAATTATGGAATAAATTAAAAAAGCGCCCTTGAAATGGCAATGCATTCCAAGGGCGGGGAGAGGAGGGATGGATGGAAAGAAGGATAAATAACTAAGTTTAATATAGCATAGTTAAATAATAAGTCAAGTCAAGTAATAAATTTTTTTAACTTAAAATTATGGATAATTATAATTAGAAATAATTTTCCATAATCGCAAAAAATATGTCAAAAATATTAGGAATTGATCTGGGAACCACAAACAGCGCTATGGCGGTGGTTCAGGGCGGAAAGCCGGAAATTATTGAAAACAAAGAGGGCAGCCGCACCACTCCGTCTATGGTAGCAGTTTCCAAAAACGGAGAAAGGCTGGTTGGCCTTTTAGCCAAGCGGCAAGCGGTCACCAATCCGGAAAATACTTTGTTTTCCATTAAACGTTTAATCGGAAGAAGTTTTGACGATCCGGAAGTGCAGGAAGACATAAAGCTTATGCCGTATAAAATTATCAAGGCCAACGGCGGAGTAAAAGTGAAGATGGGAGATAAAGAATACACCCCGCGGGAAATTTCCGCCATGGTCCTGCAAAAATTAAAAGCGGACGCGGAAGAAAAATTAGGAGAAAAAATTGAAAAAGCGGTTATTACCGTTCCGGCTTACTTTGACGATTCGCAAAGGAAAGCCACCAAAGAAGCCGGGGAAATCGCGGGGCTTAAAGTGGAGAGGATTATTAACGAGCCTACCGCCGCCGCTTTAGCTTACGGCTTTAACAAAAAAAAGGATGAAAAAATTGCCGTTTACGATTTAGGCGGCGGAACTTTTGACATCTCCATTTTAGAGGTAGGAGATGACACGGTGGAAGTCAAGTCAACCAACGGCGACACTCATTTAGGGGGAGATGATTTTGACCAAGTGATAATTAATTGGATTATTGACGAGTTTAAAAAGCAGGAAGGAATAGATTTAAGTCAAGATAATTTAGCTTTGCAGAGAATTAAAGAAGCGGCCGAAAAAGCTAAGATTGAACTTTCCACCGCGGTGGAAACGGAAATAAACCAACCGTTTATTACCAGCGACGCCAGCGGACCGAAACATCTGGTGTTGAAACTGACTCGAGCCAAATTAGAAGAGCTAATTGGCGATTTGGTCCAGAAAACAATGGAACCTGTAAAAAAAGCGCTGGATGACGCGAAGTTGGAACCTAAAGATATTAATGAAGTTATTTTAGTGGGCGGAATGACTAGAATGCCTCTAATTATTCAAGAGGTTGAAAAATTCTTTGGCAAAAAGCCAAACGCTTCCGTTAACCCGGATGAAGTAGTGGCTATGGGCGCGGCTATTCAAGGAGGGGTTTTGGAAGGATCGGTAAAAGATGTTCTGCTTTTGGATGTCACTCCTTTAACGTTGGGAATTGAAACAATGGGGGGGATTTCTACTCCGCTTATTCCTAAAAATACTACTATTCCTACCTCCAAATCTCAGATATTTTCCACCGCCGCTGACAATCAGCCGAGCGTGGAAATTCATGTTTTGCAGGGCGAACGGCAAATGGCAGCGGATAATAAAACATTGGGAAGGTTCATTCTTGACGGAATTCCTCCCGCTCCGCGCGGCGTGCCCCAAATTGAAGTCACTTTTGACATTGACGCCAACGGGATTCTTAATGTTACCGCTAAAGATAAAGCCACTGGCAAAAGCCAATCCATAAGAATTGAGGCTTCCAGCGGGATTTCCGAAGAAGAAATTGAAAAGATGAAAAAAGAAGCGGAAGCGCACGCGGAAGAAGATAAGAAAAAAAGAGAAGCGGTGGAAACCAAGAATACGGCTGACGCTTTAGTGCACAGCACCGAAAAAGCCCTAAAAGAAGCCGGAGATAAAATTTCAGCGGATAAGAAAAAACCAGTGGAAGAGAAAATTGAAGCTCTGAAAAAAGTAAAAGACGGTGATGATATTGAAGCTATTAAAAAAGCCAGCGAAGAATTATCCCAAGAAGCGCAGAAAATAGGGCAGGAACTTTACCAAGCCGCCCAAGCCGCCCAAAGCGGGCAAGAGCGGGAAAATACGCCGGGCGGAGAAGAGAAAAAAGATGGTGGAGTTAAGGACGCGGAAGTGGAACAGGAAAAGAAGAAGGATGACGAGGGGGAAAATAAAAGCGATAGTGAAAAGAAATGAATCTTGATATAAAGCGGGGCGTTTTGCTCCGCTTTTTAGTTTTTGAAGCAGCAAACAGTATATCTACATCAATATATCAATATATTGATATATTGATGTGCACGTGATGTAGATATAAGATAAGAAAGATGCTATAATATATTTGCAAAAGAGGCGTGAATTAGATGCAAAAAACATTTTAAAAAATATGGCAAAAATAAAAATACAACAAATTGAAAAAAGAGAACGATATGAAATAATTGGAGATTTTTATGACATCGTAACTAATCTTAAAGCTAAAAAAGAAGTGATAGGATTTTTTATGGGGCTCTTAACTCCAAGCGAAGCTTTAATGCTTGCCCGCCGCATTCAAATTGCCACAATGCTTCTTGACAAAAAAGGTTATGATGAAATACAGAAGAAGCTTAAAGTAGGTGTTTCAACTATTATAACCGTAAGCAGATGGCTTTATGGAGAAAATGAGCAATTTCAAAAGCAAATTCAAAATCATAAAAAACGTAAGAAAAAAAGAGACGAAGAGAGTAAACAAGACAACCGTCGTTACTATAATAGCGTACTAGATCGCTATCCCGGGCATCGCCTATTAAAAGATATCCTTGGTTTATAGAAATATAGAATGTAAATTGAAGCAGCTTATTAGTTGTCACATCAATATATTGATATATTGATGTGAATAAGAAATATATAATTAGTTAATAAAAATTTTAAAAAAACCATGAATCAACAAAATCAGTCCGCCCAATCCGCCCAAGGCGGACAAAGCGGACAAGGCGGACAAGGACAAGCAAGGCAAGTAAACATTAAAGCCACGGACGAAAAGTTAAAAGGGGAGTATTCCAATGTGATGCAGATTCTTCATACTAAGGAAGAGTTTGTGCTGGACTTCCTTAATGTGTTTCCTCCGACGGGAACGCTAAATTCCCGCGTGATCGTTTCTCCCGGGCATTTCAAAAGAATGATGAAAGCTATGGAAGAAAATTTAAAGAAGTACGAAAACCAGTTCGGGAAAATTGAAGAATCCGAAGCGCCCCAGCCGATTGGGTTTCAAGAGAGAAAATAGTTTTTCTTATTTTTACATCTTGCTATAATGGACGCAATGAAAAAACAAATACTAAAATACAGCTTAATATTTTTGACGCTTTTGTTTTCTTTTTTCGCGTGGCTATCGGTTGATCAAGCCATTAACAATCCGGAATCCAGCAATTGGCTCGTTCCCGTAATTTGGTTTTCACTGTTTTTTATCATTTTGGCTTTAAGTATCGTTTTAATCAAAGAAACTTATATCTTAACGGGGCTATTAGCGGTTTCTTTCCTATCCAGCTTTATTTTCGTTTTCAATGGCTGGCATTTTTTGCCGGTTGCTCTCAGTTTACTCCTTGCTTACTTGGCTATGGCAAGAATTAAAAATGACTTAAAGCTGAATGTTAAAATTGACCTTTGGAAAACAATCAGAAGGGGGAGGATGCTTTTAATTATTTCCTTAGCGATTATCATTACCAGCCAATATTACTTCAGTGTGAAAGATTTTAAAGCCAGCGCGCTTATTCCCCAATTAAAACCCGGTGACATTACTAATGGCTTGGCATCAAGAATTATTTCAACAATTAATCCCGGAATTAAAATAGGCGAAGATGAAAATATGACTGTAGATCAATTCATTCTTCAATCTCAGAAAATGAGCGATCAAAAAAATGCCGGCATTTCTGCCGATAGAGAGATTGACAAAATTGTTGCTGAAAAATTCGGAGATACGGTCTCGCCAAGCCGGTTAGACGAGATTAAAAAAGAATATGCTGAAAATATGGAAGAGCCGGACGGGCGAAATATGATATTGGAAGAAGGAAGAAAACAACTTTCAAATATAGCGGGAAAAAATCTTTCGGGAGAAGAAAAAATGTCCGAGATTATTTCTGAAATGGTAAACCATAAAATAACCAGTTTTTTAGGAGTGAATACGGGCGGTTCCGAAAAAACTTTGCTTATCCCCGCCGCTTTGGCAATTGTAATTTTCTTAACCGTTGTTTCTTTGGGATCTTTTTTAAGCCCGTTATGGACATTGTTAGTCGCGCTTATTTTTACGGTTTTAACCAAAGCTAAAATTGTGCGAATTAAAAAAATTCCGGTGGAAATGGAAGTGATAGAGTAGATGTTCTAGATGTTCTAGATGTTCTAAGTGTTCTAGATGTTCTAAGTGTTCTAGATGTTCTAAGTGTTCTAGATGTTCTAGATGTTCTAAGTGTTTTAATCCAATAATTAAAACAAACAAAGCGATATAACAACTAGAACAACTGGAACATCTGGAACATCTGGAACGCTAGTTAGCACTCTCGTTGAGGGATTGCTAATTTTTTTGTTTGGGTGTAGGATTATTTTGTAAATTAGCGCATCGCTTATGGATTATTATAAAATTTTGGGCGTTGACAGAAACGCGTCCGATGATGAAATAAAAAAAGCTTTCAGAAAATTGGCGCATAAATATCATCCGGACAAGAAAGGCGGAGACGAGAAAAAGTTTAAAGAAATAAATCAGGCTTATCAAGTGCTGTCGGATAAAACTAAGCGCCAGCAATACGACCAATTTGGCCAAACTTTTGACCAAGCGGGAGCGGAACAAGGATTTGGCGGTTTCTCCGGGTTCCAAGGATTTGGCGGAAATCAAGAAGGGTTTGAGGAGTTTTTCACCCAAAGCGAGCGAACTTCAGGCTGGGAGGATATATTTTCCGATATTTTTGGCGGCGGGGCAAGAACCGGGACCCGCCAAAAGAGCGGGCGGGATATTCAAGCAGACGTGGAAATTAGCTTTGAAGAAATGGCAAAAGGAACGCGGCGCGAATTGAAATTATATAAAAGCGTTGTTTGTCCCGCTTGCAATGGCTCGGGAGGAGAGCCGGGATCTAAAGAAGAAACCTGTTCGGAATGCAAGGGAACAGGACAAATTAAAAAAACAACCAGAAGTTTTTT
>Ga0190315_1001369_pt1 | contig 10008 bp, 11 predicted proteins | sample 48701101_MG_FD_161673 | JGI IMG/M metagenome (GOLD analysis project Ga0190315, IMG submission 161673) | Hydrothermal vent sediment bacterial communities from Southern Trench, Guaymas Basin, Mexico - 4870-11-0-1_MG | ecosystem: Environmental > Aquatic > Marine > Hydrothermal vents > Sediment ...
GAATAGTTTTTCAATCGTTTTTTTGGCGGACAACATTGATTCCATTGACAAATTAAAACTGTCAGTTCGCATATAAGTGATGAAGCCTTTTTCGTATAATTTTTGGGCAATCATCATAGTTTGCTTAGAAGAAAATCCCAAGGCGCTGATAGCTGTTTGCTGGAGCGTTGAAGTAGTGAAAGGGGGAGGAGGCGTCCGCTTAATTTCCTTTTGGGAAATATCTTTAATTTTATAGCGGGCGTCTTTAAGTTCAGCCGTGATTTTACGGGCGGATTCTTTACTGTCCAGAATGGTTTTTTTGATTTTATAATTGCCCGCGAAAAGTTTCAGAGTTACGGTTTCTTCTATTTTCTCGCCGTTTTTTTTGGTTAAATTCGCTTCAAATTCATTTTCATTTCCAGCTTTTGCTTTTTTGAATCGGGCGGAAATAACCCAGTATTCCTGCTGATTGAATTTTTTAATTTCTCTTTCCCGTTCCGCGATGAAGCGCAAAGCGACGGATTGGACTCTTCCGGCCGAGAGCCCCCGCCTTATTTTTTCCCAAAGGAACGGAGATAATTCATAGCCGACCAGCCGATCCAAAATTCTTCTAGCCTGCTGGGCGTCAACTAAATTAAGATCAATCTCTCTGGGATTTTCCAACGCTTTTTTTAAAGCGTTTTTGGTTATTTCATGAAAGGCGATTCTTTTGATTCGCCCTTTTTTTGCCGCTGTTAAATTTAGAGCTTGAATAAGATGCCAGGCAATGGCTTCTCCTTCGCGGTCCTCATCAGTCGCTAGTATTATTTCATTGGATTTTCGGGAAATTTTTTTGAGCTCATCCACTCTTTCTTTGGCTTTATCGGGAATAATATACTCGGGCTTGAAATTGTTTTTAATATCAATGCCCATTTTGCTTTTAGGCAAATCGCGAACGTGTCCGTAAGAAGACTTTACGGCGTAATCCTCGCCTAAAAATTTTGAAATCGTTTTAGCTTTAGTGGGAGACTCTACTATAACTAGATGCATAATCGTTTTTTATTAGCGTATAATTATTTTAGATTATGAAAAGATGTTCTTAAGATTTTTAAACCTAAATTGCAAAACTCAAATTTCAAATCAAATCCAAATAACAAAACCCAAAATTATTTTCTCTTTTTAGAGTTGGTTATTATCTTAGAAAAAATTAAAACCAGTTCATGAGCTTCTTTCCATAATTCTCTGCATTTTTCTTTTTGTTTAGGATTTACCACGGAGAGCATCCGAAACCAATGCTTTGTTTCCTTCCCTTCTTTTTTACAAAGCGCGATTTTGTGCTGAAAATCTTTTTTTGACTCCGCCCCGTCCGCCTCGCAGTAGTTAGCGCCTATGCTGGTTGCTGATCGTATCAGCTGGGATATAATTGGTCTGTTTATATTATTGTTTTGCAAAGTTTTTACAAACTTTATTGTATTCTCTCCAAAAATAGCCGTTCTTTCTTCAAGATCGTATTTTTTGTTTTTTGGATTTTGAGTTTGATTTGGCATTTGCCTGCCTGCCGGTAGGCAGGGATTTTAGATTTTGAAATTAGAGCATTATGTAATTCTGCCCGCCTATATCTTTTATCATTCCTTTCATTTCCATAAGGGCGATGGTGGAACTGGCGATGCTGGCTTTCAGTTTAGAGAGTTTAATTATCTTGTCAATGTGAGCCGGTTCGGAGGATAAAATTTTTAGTATCTTTTCTTCCTCCGGGGAATCCGGAATTATTTTTTTTATTTTTTCCGCCTCTTTTATTTTTTCAATGTTTAATTCTTCCAAAATATCCTTGGCGTTGGAAACTAATTTGGCGCCTGATTTTATGAGTTGGTTGGTTCCTTCGGAAACGGGAGAAAAAATCGGACCGGGAACGGCAAAAATTTCCCGATTGAAATCCAACGCCAGATTGGCGGTAATGAGAGTGCCGCTTTTTTGAGCGGCTTCAATAACTAATGTTCCCAAAGACATCCCTGCCATTATGCGGTTGCGGGCGGGAAAGGATCCGGGAATAGCTTCTACTCCCGCGGGGTAATCGCTTACCAGCGCTCCGGAGGACATTATTTCTCGGGATAAGTTGAAATTCGCTTGCGGTCCGATGTTTCTGTCGTCCAGTCCGCTTCCTAAAACAGCTGCGGTTTTTCCCCGCGCGTCCAACGCTCCGCGATGAGCGGCGGCGTCAATTCCCAGCGCCATTCCGCTGACAATCGTAATCCCGGCCTGGGATAAATCGCGCGCCAAACCGCGGGCGGCTTGCTTGCCGTAGCTGGTAAGCTTACGCGATCCCACTATGGTAATCATCGGGCGGGTGTTAAAGTCAATGTTTCCTTTTATATATAAGGAATAAGGAGGATTAGGAATTTCTTTAAGCAGTTTTGGATAATTCACGTCTTTTACCGTAATCATTTTTATATTTTCCTTTACCATTTTTTCCCACTCCTCGTCAGGATTAATTTTATTCCTTTCGGATAGGATGTTTTCAATGATTCTTTTTTCAATGCCGCTTTGGGCAAGTTCTTGGGGTTCGGCGTTCCACGCTTCCCGCGCGCTTCCGAAAAATTTGACCAGCTTTCTGATTTTTTGCGATCCTACTCCCGTGATTTTATTTAAAGCGTTTAAATATTTCATAGTGCCTATTATAGTATAATAATAACGATTTAAAAAACAGCCGCGATTTCAGGGACGCGCTATTGACAAATTCTGTCAATTTGCTACACTGCAAGGTCATTGAATTAACGTGCGAAGCGCCTAATTTATTCTTAGAATTTAATTTCCAGAGTTTCGTCCGCAGTTGAAAGGGCGATTATCCTCCTTATTTCGCCTTAGTAAGTTGAGCGCATTCAATTCTGAATTTTCAGGAAAGGATGCCACTGCGGGCGAAACTCTGAAAATTATTTTTGATTTATTTAAGAAAAACAGCCGAATTATGCCGGCTGTTTTTTCACGCAAAATATAAGATGCCTATTTCTTTAAGTATTCATTTATCAACTTCATATACTCCAAATAATCTCCAATTTCATTTTTAATATCATCAATTATTCTTTTTAAATCCACTTTTCCGTATTTATGAACGACTTTATTGCGCAGTCCTACTGAAGGGGCGATTCTAAGGGAAAAGTCCATCGGCAAGATATTATTTTCAGCCAAGATGATAAAAGTACTTTGATAATCATCCGGGATCGTAATGTCGGACTCGGCTATTATGTGAGTGTTGATATCTATGGAAGTATCAACGATTAACTGAAATAGCCTTTCCATTGAACGCAATTTTAAACGGTCCTTAATTATTTCCGAAGCGCTGTTTTCTAAAACGCTTTCCAGCTCTTTATAGTATCCTTCAATATCCGCAAGTTTGTTTTTAACTAGTTTTTTATCAATCATACTTTTTGCCGCAAAAATTTATTAAGCGATTTTTCTTTTAGTTTAAATAATTTTTGAGCTTCCATAAAACGTTTAAAAGCGTAAATTTTAAAATTGGCAAAAATCAGCGGTTCCTTTTCATAAAGCAATATGGATTTGTCGGCTATTTGCCGCAAGAGAAAAGGGGGAGCCTCTTTTAAATTTACCAATTCAAGATCTCTAGCATTAATTTTTAATTTCTTGGAAAATTCCAGCGCCATATGCGCTTCTTCAATAGAGCGCGTTCTTTTTTCCGCGAGATACGCTATGTCCGCGTCGCTTCCGAAGTGCGTTTTTCCGGTAGCTTGCGAACCAAAGAGCAACACTAAAGAAAGCTGGTATTTTGGCGCTAGTTTTTTTATTGCTAACTTAATTTTAGGGATATTTAGATCTTTCATAATTTTATATTAACACGCTAGACTATAAGGTCAAATTCAATCCCTTCCGCTAAATTTTTTACTTTTTTAATTTCTTCCTCTTTAAAATTTTGCAGAACAAATTTATTTCCCGAGATGTTTCCGCGTTTTTTCCGCCCTCCGATTTTTTCCACGCCAATTCTGATTCTTTTAAATTTTTGCGTTCCGAGATTGTTAATGATAGACTGGACGCCCTTATGTCCGGCGGAGGATGAATTGGCAGAGACTTTATATTTTCCGATTTCTATATCCAGATCGTCGTGAATGACAATGATATTTTCAGGAGTTAATTTGTAATAATCCATAATTTTACGGACAGCTTCACCGGAACGATTCATAGAAGTTTGGGGCTTGGCGAGGATGGTTTTGTTTTCGTTAGTTGGATAAAGTAGTTTGTTTTTCAAATCCCCCTTTAATTCCCCCTTTTCCAAAGGGGGAGAAATGGAAGTTTCGGAATTGAATTTTTTGTTAAATTTAAATTCCGGAAAATTCCATTTTTTCCGCAGTTTATTAACCGCAATAAACCCGGCGTTATGCCTGGTTTTTTTGTATTTTTCTTCAGGGTTGCCTAATCCTACAATTAGTAGCATGTATTAAGTATAAAGTATTAAGTATTATAAAGTAAGGATTAAATCCAAAATCCAAAGCGCCAAATTCTAAATAAATTTTAAATTGCCAAAATTACAAGCTCAAAATCGTTTTGGATATTTGGATTTTGTGTTTTGATATTATTTAGGATTTAGAATTTCAAATTTGAGATTTTAACGCGAATTTAATTATTATTATTCAATAGATTAAAATGCGCCTGGTCGTATTCCGCATTATTTAAATCTTCCAACGAGTCTTCTTCAAAGGAATAAATTTTTTCCAGATCTTCGCCGAGGAGAATTATAAAATCATATCCCTCACCCTGACCCTCTCCCAAAGGGAGAGGGGAGCTAACAGGCAAATCTATTATAGCACTATCATTATTATTCCCAAGCCTTGCGGGCAGTCTTTTTATGATCTCATCCAAACTAAAAGGCTTTTCGCCCAAAGTTAGGTTAATTACGACGCTTTGCTTCCGCGCTTCTTTATTGGTATTTTTTAAAATCGCCGTTCTTTTAAATCCCAGATCTTCTTCTAGAAGATTCTTTATTTTAAAAACTAGGCTATAATCGGAGCTTTGGTTGATAATAGCAATGTTAGCTTCTTCTTTTTTAATTTCCGCTTGCCTTCGGCGAATAACGTCAAGATTAAAAATGTTTTGGGCCAACTCTTGAATTTCACTGTAATTGCCTACGCGGGGGATTAAAATAAAGATTCGCTTGTTTTCATGGAAGATATGGGAAACTTTAAGCAGGCTGTCTTTTTTCCAAGCGTCCACCACGGCGGTAGTGATGTTTTGGCTGTCCACTTGCCGGCTTAAGTTTATAAAACTTTCAATTTCGTCCAGCTGAATGTTGGTTTTCATATTTCCCCCCAAAGCATCCAATAATTTATTAAGAGTGAAAACATTTAAAAATGTCTTAAGCGAGAAGATTTTGTTTTTCACGGCTTGAATTACTTTTTGTTGCCTCTTAGCTCTTCCAAAATCTCCTTCCGAATCACTGTGGCGTTCGCGGGCGTATTTAAGGGCTGTTTCTCCGTCCATTTTATGCAGTCCCTTTTTAATTTCAAAAGTTTCGTAACTGTAATTAGGCCCCGGATAGCGCGAGTCGTAAATGTCTTTTTCCACGAAAATGTTAATTCCTCCAATATCGTCTATGATTTTTTTAAATCCTTCAAAATCCATAATTAAAAAATAATGGATTTTAAGCCCAGTTATGTTTTCTACCGCCTTTTTAACGGGATTTATTCCCGCGCCGTTGTCCAAACCGTATTGATAGATGGAATTTATTTTAGTCCAACGGTTTGTGCCGGGAATGTTAGCGTAAAAGTCGCGCGGCAGGGATAATAAAGCCACTTTCTTGGAGTCAGTATTTACGCTCATTATCATTATGGTGTCGGTTAAATTTTTGCCCGGGTTTTTTTCTCCAGCGATTCCTAAGAGCAAGATATTAATTCTTCCTTCTTTTTCGCCCAACAAGGGCTTTAAATTTTTTTTGGAGCGGCTGCCGGGGGCGATGATGGAGCGGATATTTTTCATTAGAGACGCGGAGTTTTGCTTATCTTCGGCGGCGTTTTCAATGATAACCTTTTGGCTGACGGAACAAACTTTCCAAATAAAATAAGCGCCTTCGCTTAAAAGCGAAAGAGCCGCCAGTAAAAAAATACCGGTTAGAATTTTAATCCAGATATTTTTTTTCACATTGCCCATTACGGCAATATTAGCGCAAATTGAATTAAGGCGCAAAACAGCGCGGGGGTAAATTTTTGCTTGACAGTTTGTTTTAGATAGTGTATACTATAAGCAAAGTGAAAAAAAGATAAAGCAGGGTGTTTCAAATGGGTGAGGCGCTTTTTTTATTTTTAAAAACGGCTTGAAATGGCTTATGAAAGCTAAAAACAATAACATAATCAGAAGCAAAAGGATATTATTAGCGGCGTTGATGGCAGGCGGTTTTTTGGGCGTATTGTTTGTAAACAGCCAGGCGGTTTGGGCGAAAGATATAACAGCCGAGAATGTTATTGAACTTGTGAATAAAGAAAGAAAATCAAGAAATCTAGAGATTTTAAGGGAGAATATCCAACTTTTTGAAGCGGCTCGGGAAAAGTCCGAAGACATGATCGCTAATAATTATTTTGCCCACACCTCTCCCAAAGGAATAACCCCTTGGTATTGGATAGAAAAAAATGGATACGATTACATATACGCGGGGGAAAACTTGGCCATAAATTTTTCCAGCGCCGAAGAGCAGCATAAAGCATGGATGGAGAGTTTAGAACATCGCAAAAATATTATCAATCCCCATTACAAAGAAATAGGAGTGGCAGTTAAAAGAGGTGGCATTAACGGAAAGGAAGCCGTTATAACAGTCCAGGTTTTTGGAGCAAGGAAATCTAGCGCGGTTACGCCGCCGCCTAAAATTATAAATGGCGCTAAGAGTGAGTCGGGCGGCTTAGCTTATAAAACCGTTGAATTTGATGTGAATAATAACAATAAGTTTGAAAAAATAATTGCTCAAACGGAAGACGGCAAGAAGAGAAGCGAGAGGATGGTCATTGTGGCTGGAAATTTAAACGGCAGCCGAGATGTTTTAGGCGGCGCGGCCTGGATTGTACTGCTGATAATTTTAGCTTTCTCCGTCATTTTAAATGTAACTATAGTTGCTAATTCTTCCCGCCGCCATTATGGGTATTTGACAAAATTTTAATGTTTGTTTAATATGAACTAAAAGCGTGAAAATTAAAATTAAATAGGAATTTTAAGAATAGAGGTTCTGTAAATCCGCCGCAATTCGGCGGGGTTCGGGTTTCAAGAATTAGGATTGGCTTGCTGGTATTTCTTCGGCTTTTTGCCGAAGCAGGAAAGCTCCCTCTGTTTTTTATATTGGCTGAAAAATATGGCAAAAGAATTAATAAAACTTGAAGGCGTGATTACGGAAACTTTGCCTAGCACCACCTTTAAAGTGAAATTAGAAAACGGCCACGAGATTCTGGCTCACATTTCAGGCAGGATGAGAGTTAATTATATTCGCCTTCTTCCGGGCGACAGAGTTTTATTGGAAATGAGTCCTTATGACTTAACTAAAGGAAGGATAACCCAAAGATTATGAAAGTTAGAGCGTCAGTTAAAAAAATGTGCGATAAGTGCAAAATAGTAAAGCGCAGAGGAAAACTCTATGTGATTTGTTCTAATCCAAGGCATAAACAAAGGCAAGGGTGATTTGTAATCTCGCAACTCGCAACTCGCAACTCGCAACTTATAACGACTAATTTCTTATCTTAAGTTTCAAGTTACAAGAGGCGAGTCACAAGACTTGAGTTTAAAAAATAATATGGCGGAGAAAAATAAAAAAATTGAAGAGAAGAAAAAAGAGAAGGCTTTTGCGAAAAATGCGGAAAGCCGAGAAGTGAGTTCGCCTGCCGAAAAAAACATAACAAGCAAACCAAGAGATAAAAAAGAGAAAGACAATAAAGAAGACGCGAGAGTCAAAAAAATAGTAGAGGAAAAGGAAAAAAAGAAGAAGCTAGAAGCGACTGCCAAAAAGAAAAGCAAAAGAATAAAACGGCAAGTATTGAAGGGTCAAGCGCATATCCAATGCACCTACAATAATACTATGATAACCATTTCTGATCTTAACGGAGCTGTTTTAGGATGGTCTAGCGCGGGGTTGCTGGGATTTAAAGGAGCTAAAAAATCTACTCCTTATGCCGCTACTCAAGTAGCGAGGGATGTAGCTGAAAAAGTTAAGAAGTTTGGCGTTCAGGAATTGGAAGTTTTCATTAAAGGCGTGGGAAGCGGAAGAGAGTCATCCATTAGATCTCTGGCGAACGGCGGGTTTACGCTGTTAGCAATTAAAGATGTGACTCCTATTCCTCATAATGGGTGCCGTTCGCGCAAACCGCGCCGAGTGTAATCTCGTAACTCGCAACTCGCAACTCGCAACTCATAACCCACAACCTACAACTTACAACTTACAACTTACAACTAATAACTCACAATTTTCTATAATCTTCATTATTTTTTGTTATAAGTTATTGGTTGTCAGTTGCCAGTTAATTTTATGGTTAGAATTGCCGGGGTAAATATTCCCGATAACAAAAGAATAGAAATTGCCTTGACTTATATTCATGGCATTGGCCGGTCCAGCAGCGGGAAAATTTTGCAGTCTCTTAAAATCAACAAAGATACTAAAACTAAAGATTTACCCGCGGAAGAAGTTAATAACTTAAGGAATGAAATAGAGAAGAAATATAGAGTAGAGGGGGAACTAAAGCATAGCGTTGAGATGAATGTCAGGCGCTTAAAAGAAATCGGATGTTATAGGGGGATTAGGCACCAAAAAGGGCTTCCAGTAAGAGGGCAAAGAACTAAAACTAACACTAGAACCGTGAGAGGAAATGTGCGCCGCACGATGGGAAGCGGAAGAAAGCCCGCGGCGGAAAAAACATAATCGCGCAACTCAAAACTCGCAACTCGCAACTCATAACCCAAGAATTAAGATTTAATAATTGACCAATTTCTTATCTTGAGTTTCAAGTTACAAGAGGCGAGTTACAAGAACAACTATGGCTAGAGATATAAACGCAAAATGCAGAAAATGCCGAAGAGCGGGCGAGAAGCTTTTCTTAAAAGGCGATCGTTGTGATTCGCCTAAGTGCGCTATGGTGAGGAAAGCTTATCCTCCCGGGATGCACGGAAAAAATGTTGGGCGGGGATTAAGCGAATACGGAAAACAGCTGGCGATGAAACAAAAAATTAAAAGGATTTACGGCGTAATGGAAAAGCAGTTTAAGAAGCATTTTGATGAAATCAGAAACAAAGAAGGGGTGACGGGCGATCTTTTAATGGAAAGACTGGAGTTGAGATTGGATAATGTGGTTTATCGCATGGGCTTTGCCGATTCCAGGCCGTTAGCCAGGCAGTTAGTGGGGCATGGCGCTTTTGAAATTAACGGGAAAAAAGTAAATATTCCTTCCTATAGGGTTAAAGTGGGTGATTTAATAACCGTAAGGGATAATAAAAGAAATAAAAATTATTTTAAAAACAGGATTCAGATTTTAAAAAATAGAAAGGATTTCCCTTCTTGGATAAGTTTTGACGCGAAAAAATTAGAAGGGAAAGTTCTGGCTAGTCCTTCCGGAGAAAAAACCGAAGTAGGAGTTGATCCTCAATTAATAGTTGAATATTATTCAAGATAATAAATAAGTTTAACAGCGGTTTGGCGCAGCACTCCTGCGCGAAATTTGCTGGCAAAAATTTTATGCAAGCGATGTCACTTCCTCAAAAGCCAAAATTTGTCCCGACAGGCGAAAATAGCGGAAAATTCATAATAGAAGGATGTTATCCGGGATATGGAGCTACTTTGGGCAATGCTATTCGCCGAGTATTGCTGTCTTCTTTGGAAGGCGCGGCTATTACTTCAGTTAAAATTAAGGGAGTTCTGCATGAATTTTCTACCATTGACGGGGTTCCGGAAGATGTGGTGCAAATTATACTTAATTTGAAGAAAGTGCGGTTTAAAATACATGGCGACGGGCCTGTTACGGCTAGTTTAAGTTGGAAGGGAGAAGGCAAAATTACCGCCAAGGAAATTAAATGCCCTTCCAGCGC
>Ga0190315_1001370_pt1 | contig 10005 bp, 5 predicted proteins | sample 48701101_MG_FD_161673 | JGI IMG/M metagenome (GOLD analysis project Ga0190315, IMG submission 161673) | Hydrothermal vent sediment bacterial communities from Southern Trench, Guaymas Basin, Mexico - 4870-11-0-1_MG | ecosystem: Environmental > Aquatic > Marine > Hydrothermal vents > Sediment ...
CGAATGCATGGTATATCCCGGCAGATGGGAAGATCGATATCTCATCCGACCGGTGCATCTTCTGCGGCGCATGTGAACATGCATGCTGGCTCGATGCGATTGCTGTCGATCGAACCGATGTTGTGCACACTCCACTATGCGATACCGCATGGAAAGAGGAATGGGAGCGTGGGATTGCGAGCATCGTTTCTAAAAAGAGAGTCCGTCCTGATCGTTCGCACGTAATCGTTGCTCCGGTTCCGGAGCGTGAGGCAGCCCCTGTGCCTGCGATGCCAGATATCGATCCTGCTCTCCTCGAGAAGGCGCGGACAAGGATCGATCAGATCATGCCGATGCTCCGTGATGTGAAGACGAGGTATAAGTGGGAGATGTGCGAGGACTCGTGAACGTGGTTGTGGTACTTGCTGATGAGGGTTGAGCAGTTCCACGGCGGCGGGCGCATCCGAGTGGTGCGGCGCAGCAGTAGCCGGCGATTACATTATCTGTCCAGGTAGTTCCTGGCATCTGATCAGTCTATTTCGCGAGAACGGCACGAAAAGAGACGGTATCAATCTTGCGGATAATTGCAGCGTATCGTTCGCACGCCCTTATCTATTTCGGAACCGACGGCAGATATGTGTACTGCATCGGAAGAAGAGGCGATCTCAACCGCGATGGGGCGGTTACGGCAGCGGACGCAGTGATCGCGCTTCAGATGGCTGTTGGGGCAGTTCCTGCCACCGATGCGGCTGATTTGAGCAGAGATGGGGCGGTGACGTCGCTCGATGCACTGATTATCCTGCAGGCGGCGGCAGGTGTAAATTAAACCACGGATAACAGATTCTGTGCCGTTCAATCAGAATTATGAGGCTCTGGGTAGGATAAAATTCAAGATCGATGATGTGGTTGGGAATGCGGGTTACAGTTCTGTGTACACGGTCAAGATAGATGCAACAAATCCACCAGCGCCGGTGATATCATCATTAACGCATCCAGACGAGGGTGTTGATGCGCTGATAAACAAAAGGTTTAAGTTAGATGTGTACGCGTGTACGTGTGACTAAATGTTACAAAAGGGAGAATAACATGAATAACAGAACCACAATATTAGTATTGTCCGCAGTGCTGATCGCTGCGGTATTATCAGGATGTGTTGAAGAGGTATCGGATCACGGAATTGAAACGGTAGGTCCGACACCGCAACCGAATGTGACTCCGAGTGCAACGCCTACTATATCAAAGGCAATGGTAACGCCAAGTCCGTTACAGATACCCATGCCAGAAGCAACACCAGCGCTACCTTTGAGGAAGAAGATTCATCAGGAGATTGACACAACACCTGCATTGGCGGGATTGTTGGAGCCTTATGTTTCCGATATAACGATGGAGGATATCGGGTTTGAAGTTTCCTTGCCGAGTGGACGTGATAGGGAATATGATGTATACCCTCTGATGGAAGTTGGCAAACCAACGGTACCATACATCGCCAAAAAATTTAAAATCCCCAAAGATTCTGATGTGGAGTCGGTAAGCGTTAATCTTAGCAATCCTGTTGAAATTCGTAATATATTCATAAAACCAGTACAACCGCCAACGATAGACAGTGATGGGGGTTATTATTGGCAAAATTATACGCCACCCCCTTATACAATCGACAATGAAACATACGCATCAAGCGAACCATATCCTGGGAGAGAATATGAATATCTGCTCAGTGGCGACCCACTTCATGGGGTAGAAGTAGTAGTTTATATCTTTCCTATTCAGTACATTCCAGCTGAAAGCAGGATTATCGCATACAGAAATGCATCAGTTTCAATATTTTATCGTGTGCCTGTACCTACGCAGGAGGCTGAATAATTCATGAAGGACATGGCAATAGGTTTGACCATATTGGCTGTATCTTTTGTCTTTTTACTCAGTACAGGTATAACTGTAGCAGAGGAGTACAAGTGTGCTATCATAACACATCCTGATTTCGTTGGCAAATGTGAAGAGCTAGCAGACTGGAAAACCAAAACTGGAATTTCTACAAAGGTTGTTGACACGACATGGATAAATAATAATTACGTAGGATTTGATGGTATTGACCTTCCAGCAAAGATTAAGGACTTTATAAACGATAGTTATTGGGACGGTACACGTTATATAATCCTAGCTGGCGATGTGGATAAAGTGCCAACGAGATACGCATACGTGAATGACAGCAATCAAGGAGATGGAAAATACGTGCCCTGTGATTTGTATTATGCTGATGTCGTCTTCCCTAATGGCACCATCTCTCACTGGGACCTTAATGGCGATGGATTTTATGGTGCAATGGACGAGAGCGGCGTAGTACCGACGGACACACCAGATATGAGACCTGATGTGTATATAGGCAGACTCCCAGCCACCAGCAAAGCCGAGCTAAACACGTTGATAGATAAGATAGTAAAATATGAAATTAATGCATACAATCCCGATTGGGTGAAAAAAGCCACACTGGTCGCAGATGATGGGTGTCTTAATGATTCTGAATATCTGAAGGATCAGACAGAGCAATATTTCATGGATTGGGGCGTCCCACAATCTGATATTCAGAAGTTATACGGAGCTTCCTGTTCTGCAGATAATATACAGAATGCGATAAACGATGGGCGAAGATTCATAAATTATGCAGGTCATGGAGGGTTAAATAGTTGGTCCTGCCCAGGATATACGAATGCGCACGCCGCATCCCTTACCAATGAGGGGAAAACACCGATAATAGCGGCAAAGGCATGCTATACAGCAGGCTTTGACATGCCAGAGGGTACAGGTGGCATCGATCCATTACCGCAACTCATAGACGATGAGTGTATTGGCGAAAAGTTCGTGCTGAACCAGAATGGAGGAGGAATAGCGTATTTAGGTGCTACTAGAGTCTCTTTTTCTTATTATTCCATACACGTACTTTCAAAGTTGATCGACAGGATGTTCTGGGAAGCAACTACCAATCATAGCACGGTTGGCGAGTGCTGGAAATACGCGATCAAAAAAGAAGCAGACAGACATGATACAAGTATCTCTTCAAGAAAAGTCCTCACCGAGTGCGTCCTTTTGGGCGACCCAAGTCTGAGAATCCGCGGCCGAATATACGAGGATTGGTACATGCTGAACCACGACCCACAACGATCAGGACGCTCAGCCCTGAAAGGCGACCTATCAGGAACCCTGCAATACATCACAATACTCGACAACGACAAACTCGCCTACCCAGCAATAGCTGACATCGATTCCGACGGCAAACAGGAGATCGTTGTATCTAACGAGGACACGGTTCGTGCATTTGAAGGAAATGGCACTCATATCTGGACATACACAGGGATCACGAATGCAACAAACCCGCCTACGATATATGACGCAGACGATGACGGAGAGCAAGAAGTCGTGGTAGAAACCCACAATTCCAAACTCTACATCCTCGATGCCGCATCTGGAGATTACGAGTGGGAATACACCACAGACGATATCATCGTCTCGCCTCCGATCGTTGCCGATATCGACCAGGATGATAAGCAAGAGATCGTATTCGGGGATGGTTATTATTTCGATGAGAACAGACATATCTATGCGCTGAATGGAGACACAAGAGACGAATTATGGAAGGTCACACCAGGCGGTTATAACATCTGGCAGGCGATGGCAGATGTGGATTCCGATGGAAAGCAGGAGATAATCGGCGTAAATACAAACGGAATCTTTACATTGAATGCAGAGGATGGATCAACGTTGTGGCAGAAGGAATATAAAACAGCAGCCTGTCTGCCAGCGATTGCCGATCTCGATAATGACGGTGATCTCGAGATAGCGTTCGGGACATTGTACTTTGAGGGCTTTGGCGGCAACAATCGGACGTATGTGATCGATGCTGCAACCGGAGACTTGGAATGGTATTATGATCTCGATGATTGGCCTGGACAGATCTCGGCAGGCGATGTGGATGGTGATGGCGTGCTTGAGATCGTATTCAATACGCTCAATCAGGACGTCTACTGTCTCGATCGTTATGATGGGTGGGTTTATCCTCGTGATGGAAATGGGGCGATAGGAGATGATTATTACATCATCTCTGCTGTCGCAATTGCTGATACAGATAATGATAACAATTTAGAGATAATCGTTGGATCGACCGAAGGTTATCTCGATATCTTCAGTGGCAGTGGCTCTTTGGAGAGGAGGTATAATCTCGGAGGGATCGTAGAAGACCCCGCGATAGGAGATGTGGATGATGACGGCAAGGCAGAGATTATCGTGAAGAATGGTATCATTGGTCCACGGTCTTCATTATTGGGAGGCAGCGGCGGTGTGATCCATGCTGAAACTTCGCCCCCAAAAGCTAATAGTGGCGTGATCCATGCTGAAACCGAAAATTTCAAGCCCAACAATCGTTCTTCACCATCAAAAACCAGCCGCGGGGTGATCTGGTATAATCACGTACCCATCGTTATGAATGCATCGATTAATGCCGCAGATATTCTTACAACTACCGTTCATGCTTCTGATTTCGAGTCGAATGCTGTGCTGGTCTTGAGCGGACCAAATCCAGATCTTGTAATAACCGCATCCGATATCTCATTCGATCCGGTTTCTCCAACCACAGCGGATATCGTTACGATAACTGCCACTGTTCACAACCAAAAAAGTGATTCATTCACGAACAAACCATTCAAAGTCTCCTTCTATGATGAAGAGGATCTGATCGGAGATGATTGGATTGTGGAATCGATACCTCCAGAAGGAGCGGCAAATGCGAGTGTTGAGTGGTATCCAAGTTCTGGAACACATAACATATCTGTGATCGTTGATTCCGGGTATTCGATACCAGAGACCGATGAGACTAATAATGAGGCAGAGAAGGAGGTTGTTGTTCCAGCAGCCATCCACACCGATGATTGCTGGCAGCAGTTCCAGAAGGATGAGGTCAAGATAGGTGTGTCAAACGCTACAGCGATAGTCTCAGGACCAGTTGTTACTTGGGATACCGGGTCAGCCACGGGCACATTCTATGCGGCGCCGATAGCGCATGGCGGTTTTGTCTATGCGAGCAATTGGAATGGTCTGCACAAGTACTATTACAACGGCACCAAGCCAAACGGATGGCCCGCAGGTGCGGGACAATGCTACGGCTCTCCTGCTTATGGCAATGGAACAGGAAGGATATTTTTCTATGGTCCTGATAAGACTGTTAAGAGCGTAAACGAGAATGATCCAAACGATATCTGGAGCGTAGCACCTCCTGGTGCGGGTTATGGATTCGCGTCTGAGATCACATACGCCATAAACGGGTCTGGCGGAAAGTCGATATACTTCGGTGACCGTGATAACCGCTTCTATTGCTACGATGTCGGCGGTACAGACTTTGCTTTGCGATGGACATACATCGGAGCAGGCGCCCAGTTCTGGTCAGGCGCATCCGTAATAGGAGATCATGTCATCTTTGGTAACCTGAGTGGCTGGGTTACGTGTCTACACGAGAGCAACGGAGCGTTTGTGGATTCGATTAACATAAACGACGGATGCATAGAGCCTTCGATAAGCTGGAACGCAACAAACGATACATACGGACACATATTCTTCACAAGTGATCACGTATGGAAGGTTGGATTCAACACCTCAACCGGTAAGTTTGGTGATGCGATCAGTGGCAATACCGACCACACAACGACCACGCCCGCGGTATACAACGGAAGGGTCTATGTGACTGACAAGCAAGGTTCCAGTTCAGGTAAGGTGCGTTGTTTCTACGAGTCGAATCTGACACAGATGTGGGAGTGTACCGTAGGACCTGTGCAGGCATCACCTGCATTAGCCATGCGTGATGGTGATGTGTACATCTACGTCACAATCAATGGTGGCTCGAATTATGGCGTGAAGTGCGTCAAGGACTGTGGTTCGAGCGGAACAGTGGAATGGACTGATGCAACGGTTGGCGCTTTTTCGATGCAGGGTGTTGCAATCGCTGAGAATGAGACAGGAACATGGATATTTGCCACGAGTGAAGGCGGAAGCAAACTGGCTGGACACTGGGCAAAGAAGGATTCCGCATCCGTCAGAATCAGAATCACTCACCACTACGGGGACACCTCCGACTACAACGGCGTCCCGATGTTCAACCTCATGAAAGTGATATCCGAAGGCGCAACACCCCTCGATCTTCTGAACAGTACCGCGGATGTCACCATGCACGAAGGAAGAGTCTACAGCATCAACGGAATCAATGAATCGCCACCATATTACTGGTATCTCTACATAAACGGCATACCTGCGCCAGATGAGGATATCGGCTGCTATCAACTACGAGATGGCGAAATCGTACACTGGGACTATTCGAGTATGATAAACACAGGCGGAGAGAATGCGTTCAGACCTTATTCCGTGATGGACTATCCAGCGATGTTCGTGCATGGATATGGCGGGTGCGGAGAAAATATTACCGCATCACAATCGGCAGGAAACCCACCAGAGTCATCCAGCACTGATTTAGTGATTGCGAAGATAAGAGTCAGGAACAACGGAACAGGCGATGCAGACAATTTCGATGTGACAGTTCTCCTGGATGGAGAACCGTATGCAACAACGACGGTGTCAGTGGCTGCGAAAGCAGAGAGATTCGTATATCTCCCTGTTCCGAAAGATTGCAATGTGACGGTCAGGCTGGATTCGAAGAATGTAATTAATGAGTCGGATGAGACGAACAACGAAGTGGCTAAACAGTCTACGTAGGTGGTGAAAATCGTTTTTCAGGCACCATAGGCACCGGATGTAATAGTCAGCCGAAGGCATCAACGCTTCTATTGGCACTTGCGCTCCACTGATCAATCCGACCGGGTCAGGTGGAATATTTCTGCCAGATGTAACAAATACATTTAAGTTGTATCAAATAATATGGGACACAAAACCATTGGAGGCACAACACATGAATATAAAAACAATAACCCTATTGACGATGGTGGCGATTGCGCTCACCACAACACTGGCGTCCGCGTCCGCACCGGACTGGACGCAGTTCCACTGTGATGTGGAACACACCGGATACTCAACATCCCGTGCACCGGATACCGATGACATTGCATGGAAGAGCGAGGATATCGGTGCGCACTCTGCATCATCGGTCACGATAGCGGATGGAAGGATATTTGTTTATTGCTGGGATTATCTGGTCTGTCTGGACGAATGCACTGGCAAAGTCCTGTGGAACGTCTCGGTTGAGAATGCAAAAACGAATCGAAGTCAATTATGCGGCTCATGGATAACGCCAGCTTATCATGACGGAAAAGTATTCCTTTCGGCTGCAAGGACGTACTGCTTCAATGCGGCAGATGGATCAGAGGTCTGGACATTCACAGCACCGACCGGTCTGGGTGCGGTCGATGGAAGCGTTGCTATTGCAGAAGGCATGATCATAACAAGCGACTGGGACGGCAAACACTACTACTGTCTGAATGAGTCAGACGGCACCGAGATCTGGAACTTTACCGTAGATGATAACGATGCCCAGTCAACACCAGCCATATCAGATGGTAGGGTGGTATTCGGAAGCTGGACATGGGGACTTGGTGGGCACATCTACTGTGTGAACCTGACCACGGGAAGCGAGGAATGGAACATCACCACGCCTGATCACCCATGCGGGTCGGCTGCGATCAGAGGGGGCGTGGTTTACATGACCACGTACGACTTCGGCACCACACAAACAGATAAGGGCGAATTGTATGCGCTGAACCTAACCGATGGCTCGGAAATCTGGAGCCAGCCCGTAGAACGAACCGATTCGACACCAGCGGTTGCTTACGGGAATGTCTATGTCTGCGGCGGCTGCCTGGGATTCAGCGATCTCATGACGTACTGCTTCAATGCAACGACCGGAGCACTCGTATGGAATACCTCCGCACCGGACGAGATCGGAAACTGGAAATGCTCGCCAGCGGTTGCGGACGGGAAGGTGTTTGTGGGAAAACCATACTACGACTATGGCTCCGGAGTGATGGATTATGTCGGAACGTACGCGCTCGATGCGAGTACCGGCGAGATCGTGTGGAGCTATCCTGAAGGCGGATCATCCCCGGCGGTGGCTGATGGAAAGGTCTTCACGATAGGCAGCGAGAGGGTGTATGCGTTCGCGCCCACATTCTGGAGCGGAAGCGTCTCGCTTGGTTCAGGAACATTCAACGTCACAGCAGACGACAGCGGCAAGGAATACACGATCAACCGGACATGCGCGCTTGCAGCACTCATAAGGGCGGCAGAGAAAGGCGGATTCAACTACACGATCAGCGATTCGTGGTACGAGAGTTACGGATCACTATCAGTAACCTCGATCGCTGGCAGGGAAAGCGATCCGGTTACATGGGATGGCTGGTGCTACTGGGTGAACTATCCGGATGATCCGATGCCGATGGTCGGTGCGAATAAATTTGAGTTGAACGACGGTGACGTTGTGACATGGTACTACGGAGGGATGGGTTCTGCACCGAACAACACCGATATGAGGATACGGATCGGCGTCTCTTTCGCTGGACCTGGCGACGCCAACCACGACGGCACAGTCACCACAGCAGACGCGGTTCTTGCCCTTCAGATGGCGGTCGGGAGCGTTGCTCCAAACGATGCAGCTGACGTGAACCGCGATGGTGCGGTAACCTCGCTCGATGCACTGATGATCATGCAGGCAGTGGCAGGAGCGATCACCATCTGATAGGGGTCGATTGTGTCTCCAATCGCCAGATCGACCGCAACATCCGCCGTCGCTCTGCTGATCGCAATATCGGTGCTTCTGCTGCCGCAGGTTGTGGCGGCAGAGTACCCGATGTTCCATGGCGACCCGGCACGCACAGGGAATGTGAGCGGGGATGCTCCGCTCACAGGCACTCTCCTCTGGAATGTGCCACTGCATGATACGGGTTATGTCGGTGGCGGTGCATGCATCGCAGGCGGACGCGTGTATGTCTCAAACTGGGCCGGCTGGCCAATCACAGATGAACGTGGGTTGTATTGCTTGAACGAGACCACGGGCGAAATTATCTGGCGGAATCCGATCGGAGGCACGGGTGGAGTCTCCACCCCTGCGATATCTGGAGATCGCATGTTTGTTGGTTCGTGCACTGGCGATCTGTACTGCATAAACGCAACAGATGGAACTACGGTGTGGAACAGAACGATTGAGTCAAATCCGTTGTACTGGGGCGTGGGGTCGTGTCCGCTCATTCACGAATCGACGGTCTTTGTGAACACGGCATCCGATGGCACGCTCTTTGCATTCGACTTCGACGGAACTGAGCTCTGGAATATCACAGCCGGAAGTACTGGAAGCGCAGTGGCTTATTACCTCTCGTCTGCCGCATACGGTGGGAAGATATTTTTCGGAGGCGGAGGACCTGCGCTCTACTGCGTGGATGTCGCAACACACACAGAACTCTGGAACTTCAGCACAACTGGCACGGTCTCGACCACACCCGCTGTTGGTGGTGGGATGGTCTTCTTTGCAACCGAGGAGATGGTGTATGCCCTCAATCTCAACGGAGACGAGGTCTGGAACCGGTCAATGCATTGCAGACTCTCCTCGCCTGCGGTGGCTTATGGCAGAGTCTACATCGGCGATCTGGACAAGCATCTGAACTGTCTCGATTCCAAAAACGGAAGCATAATATGGAGCGAATCAGTTGACGGAGTGGTCAAATCCTCGCCTGTTGTTGCAGGTGGTATGGTGTATGTCACAGATTACCCGGGCATGGTCTACTGTTTCGATGCCGATTGTGGAACACCTGTGTGGAGTAGTGACACTGATGGGTTCAACATCGCACAGCCCGCGGTATCCGACGGAACCCTCTTCATCGGCTCGGACTCTGGTTATCTGTATGCGTTCCGCGACCCACCACTGCCACCGGAAGGTGATCTCAACCACGATTGGGCAGTCACAGCAGCGGATGCTGTAATCGCGCTTCGGATGGCGGTCGGGGCGGTGCCTGCTGTCGATGCGGCTGATATGGATGGCGATCGCCGGGT
>Ga0190315_1001371_pt1 | contig 10004 bp, 8 predicted proteins | sample 48701101_MG_FD_161673 | JGI IMG/M metagenome (GOLD analysis project Ga0190315, IMG submission 161673) | Hydrothermal vent sediment bacterial communities from Southern Trench, Guaymas Basin, Mexico - 4870-11-0-1_MG | ecosystem: Environmental > Aquatic > Marine > Hydrothermal vents > Sediment ...
ATATTCAGACGGTCGTGGAGGCGCTAAGGGGTCTGAACCTCATTTTATTCGGCTGCGCTGCACTCGCCTATCTCTGCTATAACCTCCTCATGAGCTATCGGCTGTTCTATCTGCTGGGGAAGATAGGCGCTCATGTCAGTTTCTATCATTCGCTATTCGCGCATCTCGCAGGTATGATTGCATCTGATGTCACACCAGGACGAGCAGGTTTCTTCCTCGTGCCCTATTTCTTGAAGAACCGCGCAAATTGCAGTATATCAGAGGGTATGGCGGCTATACTCGCACCCCAGGGTATAGAGTTCATTCTGAAGGTAATTGGTGGATTCTCCGGGTTACTATTCTTCATAGCAGTGATATCCATTGATATAAGCAGGAACGTGTTGGTGGCACTGTGCGTGGGTGGCATCATCTTCCTCGGCGCCGGCACTGCCATGCTATGGGTATTGTGGAGTGGGGAATCGCGTTCATACCGGATATTGAGACGAATCCCTTACATAAAGAGATTCGAGGAAGAGTACATGAAATTAAAGGAGAAGAGTTTTTCACTGCGCGGGAGTCTCTATGTTATCCTCCTCATATATCTCGTCTGCTGGATTCTGCTCGCCCTGCAATGGCAGCTAATCGGCTTAGCTCTTGGTATAACCAAACTGAGCTTACTGGCATACTTCCTGCTCCATCCACTTATCACCATCCTCAGGTTTGTTCCCGTAACTGTTTCTGGTCTGGGCTTGATGGAAGGTGCAGCAGCAGTAATGTTCTTCCTGCTCGGTGTGCCTCATGGCATCTCCATCGGGTTCACCTTCTCCTTACTCGTTAGATTGAATATGCTCATGGTTGATATTATAGGTCTGCGTGGGGTGTTTTCCTGACTTCACGTTTGGGCATGTTACCTGCTCCTGATGGTGGGGATAAGGCTGTCAATCCTGCCTCTGTTCATCCCCGAAGATGCTCTGTTATTGGAAGCTTTCTTGTCATACATGCCTCCAAACACCCATTTCGGCTCCACACCCGTCAGTATCGCCGTTACCCTCACTCTACCATCGAATCCCTCGTTTATACGCGCACCCCATATCACATTCGCATCTGGATTCAGGTCATAGGTGAGCAACTCCACGATATCGTTCGTCTCTTTCAACTGCAGGTCTTCACCACCGGTGATATGGATAAGCGCGCCCTTTGCACCCTCGTAGTCCGCCTCCAGCAATGGATGACTGAGTGCATCAGCAACGACAGCTTCTGGCTTGTTATTTGACCTCCTCGTCTCTCCCACGAGCATAACCGCGACACCTCCCTCTGCCATCACCGCGGTCAGGTCAGCGAAATCGATGTTGACGAGTGAGGGCTTTGTTATCGTCTCCGCAATGCCCTGGATTGTGGTAGCGATGAGCATGTCCATCACCTTAAAAGCCTCATTCACCGGTCTGTCGCCCGCATGCTCCAGTAGCTTGTCATTCTCAAGCACGATAACTGTGTCTGTCGACTTCCGCAACTCCTCTATACCCTCTGCTGCTCTCAACCTCCTCCTTCGCTCCGCAGCGAACGGGAAAGAGACCATGGCGACAACAATCGCTCCTTCCTCCTTCGCTACCTCAGCGACAACGGGCGAGGCACCCGTGCCTGTTCCACCACCCATTCCCGCGGTCAGGAACACGAAGTTCTTACCGGCTACCAGGGCTCTTAACTTCTCTTTATCCATCTCCGCTGCCTTCCTGCCCACTTCCGGCGAGCCGCCAGCGCCCAGACCGTGAGTGAGCGACTTCCCAATCAAGAGCTTCTTCTCGCACTTTATCGTGTCGAGGTGCAACTTGTCAGTATTTATAGCTATCCTGTCCACGCCCTCCAGTCCACCAAGCTGCTCCAACCTGTTCATTGAATTATTCCCCGCACCACCAACACCTATGATGGCGAGCTTCGGTATCCCAAATAGTTCGTCCTCTTCGGCTGTAACCGCCTCAGAATATTCTACCATCTCTTCCTCCATATTCTTTTCTCACCACTGAATTCTAAAGAAGGACTGGTTATATAAAACCTTCTGTGCATATAAATAACTTTTCCATGCCCTCTTGTTTTTACTTCGTCCCCCCTCGCTCAGGTAGCCTGACGGCAAACGAAGCCCTGTATATATTTCTGCCGTCTTTACGCCCGTATAATCTCCGGCTCTCGGTGAATTTGCCACCCAATCGCTTCACTATCGCACGCGATATCCTGCGCCCACACTCCATGCTGCTGACGTAAATATCCAGCCCCTCTTTTAATAACCGCTGCCTGGATACGAAATCATCGCCGCTCAATGAAGACTGTGCGATTTCTACCGCGGTTGCGAGTTCGTCATCAGCCGGGAATCTGTTCTGTGCTCTTATCTGGACTATGGCGGCGTAATAACCACCTGCTATCCTGCTACATCTATCACACGTCCCTGTTTTTATATCCACCTCTATCTCGCCCGTTTGCTCTACTGTTACACCTCTTATCTCCGCCTTCACACTCACCGTCACTATCGCTCTCCTTCTTACGCTATCTTTAACTATACAGTTCACTTCCACCACGCAGCTCCCCAGTCTATCTCTATATCTCCTCCTTATTTCTCTCGTCACCTTATGGACAACCGCATCTTCTATACTTATACGCGTCTCACCGCCCCTGAAGTAAGCGCCACAAATCCTGCACATGCTCACGCTCACCCTCATCGCTTCGGGCTCAATCAATCGTATGGTACGCATGAAACACTCACGGCATAGGGAATCAATCAGGTCATCGGTTATCCTACCGCATTGCGGACAGAACTTCAGCCATTTACCGGGCGTCATATCTCACTCACTCTCCCGTGCTTTTAAGCCCACTCCTCCTTCATCCTCACTGCCCCCTTTCTCCACAGTTCTTGCATAACCGGATATCTTGACACCCATGAGAGAGATGATAATAGCCCCGAGGAAGGCGAAGAAGAGCGTCTGATAAGCCATTGGATAATTGCCCTCGTTCAATAACAGCACACTCTTGCTACCGCCCCAGACTATAATTCCAGAGGCGATGACCGAGAACATAATAGCCCAGTGCGCTATCACCCTCTCACCCTCTACGAACAGATTCAGCATCTTACCAGTCATGGGCGCTAACGCCGCACCTACATACCACCATATCGCACATTTAATGAAGACCACGACGGGTAACAGAATCCCGCCCACCTCTGAATCCACCTTACTGAAATAATCCCAGCTGCCTGCCATTCCCTGGAATGTGCCCACAATCAGTAACACAACAGCGCAGATATAAGTGACGAATGATATCCTGCCACTGTATAGCGACTGTTTTAGCAGCTCCAGCAGGTCCCACAGCAGCCTCTCGCGTCCCAGACCCTTCAGCAGTGTATAGATGCCAAAAACTCCCAGAATCACGCCTATCGCCTTGCCCGATAGTTCAAACAGTAACGATAAGGCTAAGAGGACGAGAATGAGTCCTATGGGCGGCAGGAACGTATGTGAGAACTCGGGTTCCTCTATCAGCCTCTTTATTACATAAAAAGTGCTCTCCAACGGCTCACTCTGCCTCACTACCACTCTTCGTACCGAATCTATCTTCACCCGCGATTGAATGACCGGCATAATACTCTCGTCCTCCGCACCATCACTCACTACTATTGCAGATTCTGCCTCCACGCCGGAGAGAACTTCATCCAGCTCCTCTCCTATCTTCCTGTCCGATACGATTCCAAGGTTCTTATCACCGGCAATCAATGCGAGCTCCACCGACCCCGCACTCTCTGATTTCAGTCTATCGTATATCCTGACCGCTTCGAATATCGCATTGATATCGGAATCTTCTGAATCCGCAAGCCCGAGCTCAGTAGCAGCCGCTATACTCGCTTCTCTACCAAGAATAGGTGTTTTTAAGCCCGCCTTCTCGCCTATATCATTGTCCCTGTCCACACAGATAACCAGCGTCCTTACCTTCAAGCTCACGAGGAAGCCCCCTATTCTTATATGGGCTTCATTATATTTATATTTAAACCCACGCTCATCCTCACATTTTTTCGATTCAGGGAAAAACAGAAAGTTTTTAATAGACAAAAGATTGAAATCCAGTATATTCTTTCAGGGATGGGATAAGAGTCATGCTGAGACCGGTGGAGATGCGGGAGTTGCGTATAATCACCCTGGATGAGCATTTAGACAGGGTAATCAAGAGAATAGACTCGCTTGGCTCCGTCCACATTACGGATATAAAGGACTTCATGGATGACTGGGTTGGGCTTATAGAGCCATCAAAAGCGGATTCGGGATTGATGAAGATATCGGAACTCCTGACGCGTATAGATAACCTTCTCTCGCTCTTACAACCACCGCAAGGGGGTGAAAAGGCGAAGAAGAGGCTGAAGGATAGGCTGTTTAAAGCGCGAGGAGGGAAAGAGGAAGCGATAACGGTAACACCAATAGAGGATAGAAGTCTGGCGGAGATAGAAGAAGCATTCACTGAGTTGGAGAAGACCGTACTCAGACTGACGGATGAGATTGCGAGATTGCGAGTGGAGCTGAAGGATACAGAGGATTTGCTGGCAATATTAAAGGAGTTAAAGGATTTGGGGGTTGAACCGGGCTTTATAGGCGACCAATATTTCATATCCGTCTTCGCTGGCAGACTGCCAGCCGTGAACATAGAAGAGCTTGAGAATGCTCTTGATGACGCAGTTGGGAAACTCCATTTTGTCATCACGCACGAGCATGGTAATGATAACGGTGGCGGGTCTTTCGCCATCGTTGTGGCTCTGAAGCGCGACAGGGACACGGTGGAGAAGGTGCTTACACGCATGGACTTCGATTTGTGGAGTCCGCCAGCAGATATTTCCGGCTATGAGACTGTCAGGGCAATGGAAGAGGCGAATGCGAGAATAAAAAGCTTGAAGCAGGAGATAGAGGCTAAAGAGCGCGAGATAGAAGAGATAAGAGCGACAGAACTATCTGAGCTGTGTGCAATGCGTGAGACCCTGCGGATGGAGGGTAACAAAGCGAGGGTAAAGGCGCTCTTTGGAGAGAGCGAGCGTGTGCGGGTGATTATGGGATGGACACCGGAGGATGAAGTGGAGGAAGTAACAGCGGGCATAAGGGAAGAGACAGGTGAGCTCTCCATAGTGGAAGTGAAGAAGCCCGAGCGCGAGGATGCGCGTGTACCCTCCCTATTGCGAAATCCGAAGCTCTTAAAGCCCTTTGAATCTGTCATCAAGATGTATGGGCATCCATTGTATCGCGATATAGACCCTACATTGATCACCGCCATCATCTTCCCCATACTCTTTGGGCTTATGTTCCCCGATATTGGTCACGGGTTTATACTGATGCTTCTGGGTCTTGCTTTAACACGTTTTACAGGATTGGGAAAAGAGATGCGGGATATGGGCATCATCATACTATTATGCGGGCTATGTTCAATGGTGGCGGGTGCGCTATTCGGCGAATTCTTCGGTTTCAGTTCGTATGCCCGCGAACTTGTCAGTGAATCAGTACAGATGCACATCCCCGACTGGCTCATTCTCATCGAGCATCCACTGATGGAGCCCATTGTGCAGGTAAAACTCTTCTTTGTCATTACTCTCCTGATAGGTGCGGCGCACATGGGGCTTGGTCTGGTATTCAGTGTAATAAATCAGGTTCGAGCCAGGCGATTAAATAGAACGATAAATGAGCTGGTGAAGCTCTGGTGTTTAGCGGGTGCGCTCTACTTCTTACTGGTGCTCTTCGGTTTCTATTTCACGGAGCTCCAGGAGCACAACACAGCGGTATTGCTGAGAAATGTGGGCATCTTCGTGCTATTACCAATCGCTTTACTCTTCATACTCAAAGTAGTGGAGGAGATGAGGCATGAGGAAGGTGGCGGTGGCGGGAAGAAAGGCATCATGGATTATCTCATCATCCTCATTGATGGCGTAATAGATGCACTGCTGGAGAATTTCTTCCGATTCCTGGCGAATACCGTCTCTTATGGCAGGATTCTGGCACTCGCACTCTGTCATGCCGCTCTGATTGAGGTCTTCATCCTCCTCACTTTTATGTGCTTGAAGATGCCGGTATTAGGACCGGTGATGGCGGCGCTGGTATTCCTGCTTGGAACTGCGCTTGTAATAGTTCTTGAGGCGATAATGGCGGGTATCCACACCATCAGGTTGCACTTTTATGAGTGGTTCACGAAATTTTATGACGGAGGCGGACACGAATTCACACCCTTTAAGCTTCGCGGTTCTTGAACTTGAAGAGAGGGTGTGAAGAGAGGGCGTCAATCATAGCGCGGGAAGAGCCTCTAACTGATTCTATCGTCAGCCCGAATTTGGCTGCGAAATCCCTCACCACACTATCAAATTCCTCATCTCTCTCGTCTGACTCCGAGTAGCATACCTTAATAACGCGTTTATAATGATTCTTCAGCAGTTTTATTATATTTGAGGTATCCGCTGCTGTTGCACGTCTGCATTGGTAGTTGCAGCCCCAGCCACCAGCCATTATATTTATGCTCGATTCCAGAATCACCTGAGGCTCTTTTATTATTGAAGCACCGGCGGGCGTCATGAAGAAAGTGCCAGCCTCCTCGCTCAGCAGCTCCTGCACCTTCTCTCTGCCGAGTGCAATCTCTATGCAATTGTTCAATATCTCACCCCTCGTCCCCCTCGGTATCACCACGTGCACAGGGGCTTTACGTATCAGCTCTTCCATCTCGTCCGATGTGCAGCCACACAACCCGTATCCCAGCAGGACGAGCTCAACCACGGGGCTCAGTTCCCTCAGCCCTTCTTCTATCGCAGCCTGTAACTTCCAGGGCTGGTCATGCAGTCTCAGCTCATTCACTATGATAATCACTGAATCCATAAGCCCTTTATCTTCAATCTCACGCTTGATGCCATCAATGCGCTTCTCCTTTATCTCTATCTCATCGTCCGTAGCGAGCTCGGTAAGGAATCGCGCATTCATCTCCCTGCTCGCCATAAGGATTGCGAGATTCGTGGTATCGGGTAACACAATGAATACGCGCTTGATGCCCGTCCATTTAATAACGTCATGTATCTCACGCCTCAGAATCTCACAGGTGATTATTCCGAGGTGCATTTATTTATTCCGCCACCACTTCCACACCATACGTCTTCTCAAGAAATGCTATGCACTCGTCCCTGGTTATTCTATGCCTGGCTGGTATCTTTTTTCGCTGTATCCGGCGCTCCTTTATTCGATAGCCCGGTCTTTTCAGTGATACTGCGACGTCCATACCGAAGATGCCGACATCCGGGTCATAGCGAATACCGAAATCGGTATGTTCTGCAATTCCGAACGAGAAATTGCCGGAGGTATCGAACTGGCTCAGATAGAGTTTATTCTGTATTTTAAATACGCGCGTCAGGAAATCATGTGCACGGGCGCCCCGAAGAGTTACTTTACACGCGATCGCTTCACCACGTTTTATACCAAATGGCTGGATTGTCTTTTTTGCTTTGATCTTTATCGGTTTCTGACCAGCAATTGCGGGCTCTGCGAGCAGTTTCTCAGCCTTCGCCAGCTTCTCACCGCTCTCGCCCACACCCATATTTATCACCACTTTATCCACTTCTATCCTCCTCATCGGATTCTGATTCGATTCCATCTTTGCTTCACTCACCTCCACTACCGTTCACCGGTATCGCTATCTCATCCTCCCCGACCACAAATAGATAATCCTCAATCGTCTCGAAGCGCGTTCCATCCTCGAGTGACTTCAGTATTACTACATTTGGCTCCGGACTTCTTACCACCCTTATCTCCTCTATCTCCCCTATCTGCGCTGAATGCCTACCCCCGAGCACCATCGCTTTACTTCCGACCTTATAAGCGAAGTGCTGCGATATCGCATTTGAGTTCAAGGCGAGCAAGATAGAATCGTGTGTTCTTATCTCCGTAGTCGCGGTCTCCAGCAGGATGTTCCGTCCGTCATGCAGGTTCAATTGTATCACCCCGCCCCTCAACATCCGCTTGTTCTCCACGCGGCAGAGTTTATTACCGGCTTCTTCCGGGCTTATCGCGTGCAGTGACAGCTTTCCACGCTTGTCCATCAATACCATGTAATTCGCTTCTATCTCCGGAATGGAGAGGATGTCGAAGATACCGACCGGGAATTTGTGGTCTTTCCGTATACGCCCGTCAACGAGGACTTTACCCTCGTTCAGTATCCGCTTCGCCTCTTTACTGTTATCCGCCAGTTTAAGCATATCCCGGAGAATCAGGAGCAGAGGTATGCTCCTGTCCTTCGGATGCGGTCCCGGTCTGGGCTTTACAGTCCACCATTCGGTCTTCCGGCTTATCTGCCAGCTTCCTGGTGCCGCTATTCGCTTCTGATGCTTACTCATTTTATACCGTCAATATATATTACCCCTCACATATTTATTTATATTGCATTCTGTTCCATGCGGCATGAGATCTAAGAATCCTTCAGTTTCTCCTTGCAGTAAGGGCAGAATTTCCATGATGAAGAGACAGAAGATCCGCATCTTGGACATTTTGTTATCCCGATATCCGCTCCACAATAAGGGCATATCTTCCAGTTACGGTCTATATCACTGCTACAGGTCGGACATTTATAAATGCTGCCCATACGGTTTGTTATACCCGCTCTCGCCAAATAATCCTTGATCTGTTCGTCGTTCTCTTCCCTTGTAACCGTCTTTATCACCACTCCTTTAATGCTCAATGCTGGATATGCTCTTATATACGCCTCTCTCAGCTGCTTTACCGTAGGTCGCATGTAAGCGCCCTCATAAGGAAGCCTGTGCCCAAGCATCTCCTCCACATAGTCAGAGGGTACACCCTGGTCTCTGAGGATGGTGGAGAAGGAAGCACGCAAGGCATGTATTCCCGCGGTATTTATCGTTCTCCTCTTCTCTCCCTCGCTTATCAACCCCGCTTTTAACGCTACTGCCTGCATAGCTCTGTTTATACCACTCTCATAGGCTCTCACACGTTCCTTCCTCCGACGATTAGATTCTGAGATGAAGAGAGGGGAATCATGAGTTATGTTCTCGGGCGAGAGATATCTTGAACCCTTTCTCCTCAGTTTGATGTAACACCTCAATGTATCAACCGCATCTTCACCCAGGAATGTATAATATTCTATTCCTTCCTTCTCCCTCACAAGATGCAGGGTAAGAGGGACCTCGCCCTTCTCTAATCCCTCCGCCACATCACCATAGTTCAACGAGATGAGTTCTTTCATTCCCAGCCCGCCCTGAAATGCGCATAGGATAATCGCTCTGTCCCGTAATCTCTCACAGACGTCTATCATTCGCTTTACATCCTGCGCGGATAGGAATCTTCTGAAGTTCTCCTTTAGTTTCCTTGGCGTTGGTAAATGTAAATTGCCGATAGGGATGTCGTTCTCCTTGTAGAATACCCTCACATCCTCGATTACTCGGGCTGCCGAACGTGGTGCCAGTCCTCTTTCGCCCCTTCTCCTACCCCCTTTCTCTGGTATCTCATAATCGGTCCTGAGCCAGTCATAAAACTCTTTCAACTTCTGCTCGGTCTTCTTCACGCCCACCCTCTTCGCCTCTTCTATCAATTCTGGCGGGCTTTTACAACTCCACCTGCAATATAACTTTATCAATCGTGGTCGGTTCCGCCTGGTTGTTTCCCCTCTCCCCACAAGGGTAAGCTTTACTTCTTTGATCTCTTCAAATGCTTCATCATCTTCCTCAAATTCTACTTCCATCTCCGTATCTTTCTCTTCCTTGACTTCGCCTGCTACCATTTTCACATGCTCTTTTCTTCATCGTTGTACAAAGAGTTGCCTGTATAAAAAGGATTGGATAAATAATGCGGCGATGCAACAATGCTGGGACGATATGAAGAGGTGCATTATTTTAGGACTGGACGACGCGCATGGTCTGCTGGAGGCGCGACTGGGTAAGGAGGTCACGCCGGATACAATAAGCCACTACATGGAAGTGCTGAACCATGCACTGCCGGGTGCGGCGGTCATTCAGGAGCACATGGTGGAGACGA